>Ga0194125_10006962_pt1 | contig 16493 bp, 12 predicted proteins | sample TA2KigC250mmetaG_FD_148626 | JGI IMG/M metagenome (GOLD analysis project Ga0194125, IMG submission 148626) | Freshwater microbial communities from Lake Tanganyika, Tanzania - TA2015034 Kigoma Deep Cast 250m | ecosystem: Environmental > Aquatic > Freshwater > Lake | place: Tanzania: Lake... | reverse complement strand
TCTCACGAGGAAAGAAACTAATGTGGGGCAGGTTTGTAACCTGCCTGGTTTTAATTGAAGAGCAGGTTGCAAACCTGCTCCACATTTAGCGGTTGCCCAAAACTTCAAACTGCACCGGTCTGGGCTTTCGGTTTAGCGCAAGTCGTGGTAAAGAATCGAGCATGAAAACAATCGGCACTGTTATCATGGTTGGGGTTCTTGCAATGAGCGTCACCGCACAAGCGGAGACGCCCCGACAGCGCGACGCGCGGATGGAATGGTGGCGCGAGGCGCGGTTCGGAATGTTCGTCCACTGGGGCCTGTACTCCGGCATGGCCGGCACGTGGGAGGGTAAACCGGTCGGCACCAGAGGCGGCATGGAATGGATTCAGCAGCGCGTCAAGGCCGACACGGACAGCTACGCAAAAGCAGCAATTCCGAAGTTCAAGCCGACGCCGGGTTTTGCTCGTGAATGGGCGAAGCTCGCCAAGGAAGCCGGTTGCAAGTATCTCGTGTTCACCACCAAACATCACGATGGGTTTGCGCTGCACGACTCGAAGGTCAGCGACTACGATGCGGGGGATGTGTTGCAGCGTGATCTGGTGAAGGAAATTGTCGCGGCGTGCCGCGCGGAGGGATTGAAGGTTGGGTTCTATCATTCGGTGATTGATTGGCATCACGACCAGTATGCCTACGAGAAATCCAAACAGCTTCCGCACCCGCTCAAAGGCAAACCGTACCCGAATGGCGAGCGCGACCACTCGAAGTACGTTGACTACCTTCACAAGCAGGTGAACGAACTCGTTTCGAGCTACGGCAATGTGGACGTCCTGTGGTGGGATTACAGCTCGCAGGATTTTCAAGGGGACGAGGCATGGCGGGCGTTTGACCTGATGAAGCTTGTTCGCGCGAAGCAGCCGAAGATCATCATGAACAACCGGTTGTTCCGTTCCGCCGAGGCGGGCTGGAAGAGCATGGGCACCGAAGGATACGCCGCGACACTCGATCCGAAATACGGCGATTTCATCACGCCCGAACAACACATCCCCGCCACCGGCATGCCCGGCGTGGATTGGGAGACGTGTATGACGTTGAACACGACGTGGGGTTACAGCGAGCACGATCACGCATGGAAGTCCGACGAGACGCTGATCCGCAACCTGATTGACATCGCCAGCAAGGGCGGCAATTACCTGTTGAACATCGGCCCGAAAGGTGACGGCAGCCTGACGAAGGAAACCGTGAGGTCGTTCCGCGCCATCGGCGCGTGGATGAAAACCAACGGCGAGGCGATTTACGGCACGAGCGCCAGCCCGTTTGAGAAGTTGGAGTGGGGGCGGTGCACGCAGAAGCCCGGCAAGCTCTACTTGCACGTCTTCGACTGGCCGAAGGACGGCAAGCTGCGCGTGCCCATCGCCAACAAGATCAGAAAAGCCGCGCTGCTGGGCGGCGGACGGTTGCGTGTCGCGTCTTCCGGGAGCGGCGCGGAGATTTCGGTGCCACCGGAGATGCCCGACAAGGTCGCCACCGTTGTTGTCGTCGAGTTCGCCGGCAAACCGCACGTCATCACGTCCGGTGTCGCCGGTGCCACACCACCGGCGCCACGGCCGAATATCGTGCTGATCATTTCCGACGACCATGGTTGGACCGATTACTCGTTCATGGGGCATCCGCAGATTCAAACGCCGCGCCTCGACAAACTGGCGGCCCAATCGCTGACGTTTCGGCGCGGGTATGTGCCGTCGTCACTCTGTTGTCCGAGTCTCGCCGCCATCGTGACGGGGTTGTATCCGCACCAGAACAAGATCACCTGCAACGATCCGCCGGGGCCGCCACTGGGCAAGAAGCGGACGCCGCAACAGGAAGTTGAATTCCGCGAGGGACGGAAGGTGATGACGCAACACATGGAAGCGGCGCCGGCGCTGCCGCGCTTGCTGGCCAAGCAGGGATACCTCAGCCTGCAAACCGGCAAGTGGTGGCAGGGCGATTACCGGAGCGCCGGGTTCACGCACGGGATGACCAGGGGAGAACGCCACGGCGACGATGGACTCGACATCGGTCGCAAGACGATGCAGCCGGTCTACGATTTCATTGCCGCCGCCCGGAAAGAGGGCAAACCGTGGCTGGTGTGGTACGCGCCGTTTTTGCCGCATACGCCGCACAATCCGCCGGAAGCGTTGTTCGACAAATACAAATCCAAGACCGATTCGCCGCATGTCGCCCGGTATTGGGCGATGGTGGAGTGGTTCGACGAAACCTGCGGCCAACTGCTCGACCACCTCGACCAGCAGCGGCTGGCTGACAATACGATTGTCCTCTACGTCACGGACAACGGCTGGATCCAGTCGCCGGATAGCCCGAGGCCGATGCGCTCCAAGCTGACGCCGTACGACGCCGGGTTGCGCACGCCGATCATGATCCGCTGGCCGGGCAGGGTGAAACCGCGCATGTCCGACGACCTGGCCATGTCCATTGATCTGGCGCCGACCGTGCTCGTGGCGCTCGGCTTGAAACCGGTGCCGGCCATGCAGGGCGTGAACCTGCTCGATGCCGACGCGGTTCGCCGTCGCACCGCCATCTTCGGCGAATGTTTTGTGCACACCGCCGTGGACTTGCACAACCCGTCGAAGAACCTTGAATACCGCTGGGTGATTGATGGCCACCGGAAACTCATTCTGCCGCATCCGAGCGGCGACCCCGAACTGTACGATCTCGCCGCCGACCCGCACGAGAAAAACAACCTGGCCGGCCGTCACCCCGATGCGATCAAGGCATTGCGACGAAAGCTGGACGCCTGGTGGAAACCGGAGTAAGCAATTCTCATGAACTGCAACACCATCCTTGTCATCGTCGGTTTGTTCACCGCACTGCTCGCCGACGGAGCCGTCAATCCCCGCGCGAAGCGCCCGAACATCGTGTTCGTCCTGACCGACCAATGGCGGGCGTCGGCGTTTGGTTATGCCGGCGACCCGAACGTGAAAACGCCGCAGATTGACAAGCTGGCGGCGCAGAGCGTCAATTTTGCCAACGCCGTTTCCATGCTTCCTGTTTGCACGCCGTATCGGGCCATCTTGCAGACGGGCCGGTACCCGACCTCGACCGGCATGTTCCTGAACGATCTGTACCTGCCGTCGGAGGAACTCTGCATGGCCGAGATCTTCAAGGAGGCCGGTTACGACACGGCGTACATTGGCAAATGGCACCTGGACGGGCACGGACGCAGTTCGTACATCCCGCCCGAACGCCGGCAGGGGTTCGATTACTGGAAGGTGGCGGAGTGCGAGCATAATTACAATCAGTCGCACTACTACGCAGGCGCATCGCCGGAAAAGAAATTCTGGGACGGCTACGACGCCTTTGCGCAGACCGCCGACGCGCAAACGTATCTTCGCGACCATGCCCAATCGGCAAAGCCGTTCTTGTTGTTTCTGTCGTATGGCACGCCGCACTTCCCGCACGGCACTGCGCCGGAGGAATACAAGGCGATGTATCCGCCGGCGCGCTTGAAACTCGCGCCCAATGTTCCGCCGGAACAGGAAGAGGCCACCCGACGGGAACTCGTCGGTTACTACGGCCATTGCACGGCGCTGGACAAATGCGTTGGCGACCTGCTCGCCACGCTCCAGCAGACCGGCCTTGCGGAGCGGACCATCGTGGTGTTCACGTCCGACCACGGCGAGATGATGGGGTCGCACGGTGTCCGTCCGCTGTTGAAACAATGGTTCTACGACGAGTCTGCGCGCGTTCCGTTCTTGTTGCGCGTCCCCGGCGTGTCGCCGCGCCTGATGGCCACCCCGATAAACGTGACGGATGTCTTGCCGACGCTGCTGGGGCTTGTCCGTGTTCGCATCCCGAAGACGATTGAGGGAGAAGACCTTTCGCGGCTCGTCGGCGCGAAAGGTCCCGGCCCGGATCGGGCGGCCTTGTTGATGAACGTGTCGCCCTTCATACCGGGCTTGGAGGAGTATCGCGGCATCCGCACGATCCGTTACACGTATGTTCGCAACCTGCAAGGGCCTTGGATGATGTTCGACAACCAGGCCGACCCGTATCAGACGCGGAATTTGATCGGCGATTCCGCGCACGCCACGCTGCAGCAACAACTGGATGCGCAGTTGCAGTCGGCATTGAAGAAAGCCGGCGATGATTTCCGCCCCCGGCAGTATTACCTCGACAAATGGGGTTACGAGATTGCGCGCCACGGCAGCGTTTCGTACCAGCCCGGCGCCAAAGTCCAAAGTCCAAGGAAACAATGAGCCGCCTCACCCTCTGTTGGATTGCCTGTCTGTTCGCTGGTTGCATCAACGCCGACCCGCTTGCGGGGAAGCGTCCGAATATCATCGTCATCCTCACGGACGATCAGGGTTATGGGGATTTGGGCCGACACGGCAACCCGGTCATCAAGACGCCGCACCTCGACAAGATGTACGACGAGGCGGTTCACTTCGAGGATTTCCACGTCAGCCCGACCTGTTCGCCGACCCGCGCGGCGCTGCTCAGCGGCAAACACGAGTTCAAGAACGGCGTCACCCACACCATCCACGAGCGCGAACGGATGAGCTTGAAGACGACGACCATCGCGCAGGTGTTGAAGTCCGCCGGCTACACGACCGGCATCTTTGGCAAATGGCATCTTGGCGATGAGGACGCTTACCAGCCCGACAAACGGGGTTTCGACGAAGCGTTCGTCCACGGCGCCGGCGGCATTGGGCAGCATTATGTCGGCACCTGCGCCGATGCGCCGGGCAACAGCTACTTTGATCCCGTCATCAAACACAACGGCAAATTCGTGAAGACGAGCGGTTACTGCACCGACGTGTTTTTCGGGCAGGCGATGAAGTGGATCGAGTCGGCAAAGCGCGCCAAGCCGTTCTTCGCGTGCATCACGCCGAACGCGCCGCACGGGCCGCTGATTTGTCCGCCGGAGTACGAGAAGATGTACTCGGGGAAGGTGAAGGAGAACGAGGCGAAGTTCCTCGGCATGGTCACGAACATTGACGACAACGTCGGCAAACTCCTCGCCAGGCTCAACGCGCTCGGCATCGAGAAGGACACGCTCGTCATTTACATGAACGACAACGGCGGCACGGCCGGCTGCCAGATCTTCAATGCCGGGATGCGCGGCCGCAAAGGCACGGCGTTCAATGGCGGCACGCGCGCCATGTCGTTGTGGCACTGGCCCGGCACACTGAAGCCCGGTCCTTGCGAGAAGCTCACGGCGCACATGGACATCTTCCCGACGCTGGCCGAGCTGGCCGGCGCAAAGGCGCCCGGCAAGCTGGACGGATTCAGCCTTGTGCCGCTGTTGAAGAATCCGCAGGCGGCATGGCACGAGGACCGGATGCTGTTCACGCATCTTGGACGCTGGCCGCTTGGCGCCGAGCCGGTCCAGCACGGCGTATGCAGCGTCCGCTGGCGGAATTACCTGCTTGTGCGCGAGAAGAAGGGTGATTGGGGACTCTACGACCTCAAAGCCGACCCCGGCGAAACGACCGAGATCACCACGCAACACGCCGACGTTGCAGCCAAGCTCGACAAGGCCTACGACAAATGGTGGGCGGAGATTTTGCCGTGTCTCGAAAATGAGCAAGCGTACAAGACCGCCCCGCAGACCGCGCCGTTCTTCGAGCAGTATTACAAACAGTTTGCCGATCCCGGCCCGAACAACGTCCCCGCCGGCATCCTCAAACCAACCCGACTCAAGTGAGACGACTTATGCGTCACGCGCCCATTCCGTCCAAGCTCTTTGTCGAAAACCGCGAGCGGCTGAACAAGTTGCTCCTGCCGAACTCGGTGGCGGTCATCAACGCCAACGACATCCTGCCGACCAACGCCGACGGCACGCTGCGGATGCGCCCGAACACGGATTTGTTTTACCTCACCGGCGTCGAGCAGGAGGAGACGATCCTGTTGCTGGCGCCGACCGCCTGTGACGAGAAACTGCGTGAGATTTTGTTTGTGCGCGAACCCAATGAGCATCTGAAGGTATGGGAAGGTCACAAACTGTCGAAAGAACAGGCGCAGAAAACCAGCGGCATCAAGCAGGTGAAGTGGCTCTCCGAATTCCGTGGCGTTTTCCACCGGCTCATGTGCGAGTGCGAGCATGTTTACCTCAACCGCAACGAACACGGTCGGGCGTCGCAGGAAGTCGAGACGCGCGACGACCGGTTCGTTCGCGACTGCCAGGCGCGTTACCCGCTCCACGACTACCGACGGCTCGCGCCGTTGCTGCACCGGTTGCGCGTTGTGAAGTCGGAAGCCGAGCTTGATCTGATCCGGCAGGCGTGCGTCATCACGCGGGCCGGCTTTCTGCGCGTGTTGCGCGTCGTAAAACCGGGCCTCAACGAGGCGGAGATCGAGGCCGAGTTCGCCCGCGAGTTCATCCGCCGGCGCGGCGCGTTTGCGTTCAGCCCAATCATCGCCGGGGGCGCCAACTCCTGCGTCCTGCACTACGAACAGAACGACCAGCCTTGCCGTAAAGGCGACCTGCTGTTGCTCGATGTGGCCGCCAGCTACGCCAACTACAACGCCGACATGACCCGCACGATTCCCGTCGGAGGACGGTTCACGCGCCGTCAGCGCCGGGTGTATGACGCCGTGCTGCGGGTGTTGCGCGCGATGACGAAGGCCGCCGTGCCGGGCAAGCTGCATCGCGACTGGCAGAAGGAAAGCGAGACGTTGATGACGGAGGAACTGCTCGCGCTCGGTTTATTGAAGCCGCGCGACGTGAGGAAACAGGACACCGACAAACCGGCCTGCAAGAAGTATTTCAACCACGGGCTCGGCCACCCGCTCGGCCTCGACGTGCACGATGTCGGCCCGATGAACCAACCGTTCGCGCCCGGCTGGGTGCTGACCGTCGAGCCGGGGATTTACATTCCCGACGAAGGTTTCGGTGTTCGCTTGGAGAACGACATCCTGGTTACCGACAGCGGCGCTGTGGAACTGATGGCGGACATCCCGATTGAGGCGGACGCGATCGAGCAGTTGATGAACCGCCAGCGGTGACATGAAGCGCCTGCTCCTCGCCGTTTGCGCGCTCGTGGCTCTGTCAGCCGCCGAGGGCGCGACAGCGAGACCGAACATCATCTTCATTCTCGTGGACGACCTGCGCTGGGACGAGATGGATTATCCGTTCGTGAAGGTTCCCCACATCGCGCGCGTGGCGCGAGAGGGCGTTCGTTTCCAAAACGCGTTCGTCACCACGCCGCTCTGTTCGCCGAGCCGCGCCAGTTTCCTCACCGGCCAATACGCGCACACCCACGGCATCACCGACAACACCGACCGCAGCGCGCGGAGCCATGAACTGATCACGTTCCCGCGGCTGTTGCGCGACGCTGGATACGAGACGGCATTCGTCGGCAAATGGCACATGGGGCTTGACGACAAGGCGCGACCGGGAATTGATTATTGGGTCAGCGTCAAGGGACAAGGCCGTTACCTTGATCCCGAATTCAACGTCAACGGCAAGCAGACACAAATCCACGGTTACTTCACGGATATCCTCAACGGCTTCGCCAGTAAGTTCCTGAAACAGCCGCACACGAAACCGTTCTTGCTTTACGTCTCGCACAAGGCCGTCCATCCCGATTTAGTGCAACACGCCGACGGAAGCGTGTCTGACCCGACCGCGGGAAAATTCATTCCTGCCAAGTCCCATCAAACGCGTTATGACGGCGCCAAGATTCCGCATCGCGCCAATTACGGCAGGCCGCCGACGGACAAGCCGGCGCTGTTCCGCCGCATCGCCAACCTGCCTCCGCTCGGCGAAGGGACTGTCACCGACGACGAGACGATCCGCAACCGGCTGCGGATGTTGGCGTCGGTGGACGAAGGGCTCGGCGAGATGTTTCGCATCCTCGAAGAGCAACGCCAGCTCGACAACACGCTCATTATTCTCACCAGTGACGAAGGCTATTTTTACGGGGAACACGGTTTGAGCGTCGAGCGCCGGCTCGCCTACGAGGAATCCATTCGCATCCCGCTTTTCATGCGTTGGCCGGAGCTGATCAAGCCGGGCAGGACGATTGACCAGTTTGCGCTGAACATTGACATCGCGCCCACGCTTCTCGACGTCGGCGGCGCGAAGATTCCTGGCGCGATGCATGGACGGTCGCTCCTGCCGTTGCTGCGCGGCGATGCTGACGCGGCGCGTTCGTGGCGCAACTCGTTTCTGATCGAGTATTGGTCGGACAAGGTTTTCTCGCGCGTCGTGAACATGGGGTATCGGGCCGTCCGCACCGACCGGTGGAAGCTGATACGCTACAGCGACCTCAAAGGGATGGACGAGTTGTACGATTTGCACAGCGATCCATTTGAAATGAAAAACCTCACAGGCGCACCGGAGGTGCGGGAGGAACTCGAACGATTGATATGCGCATTCCAAAACTGATTCTGTTCGCTTGGTGTTGCACGAGCGCGGCGTTGAGCGCCGCCGAAGTCAACGTGGAGCGCGACGTGGCCGTGCCGATGCGCGACGGCGTGGTTCTCCGCGCCGATGTCTTCCGCCCCGCGGAGCCGGGGCCGCACCCGGTGCTGGTGCTCCGCACGCCCTATGGCAAGCACCAGAAGAAAGCGGGTCCGCACGTGGAGGCGGGTTACATCGTCGTGCGGCAGGACGCGCGCGGACGTTACGCGTCAAATGGGAAATGGGAATCGTTTTACCGGTTCGACACGCACGACGCGGCGGATGGCTACGACACCGTTGAGTGGGCGGCGAAGCTGCCGGGATCGAACGGCAAGGTGGGAACGTTCGGCCGGTCGTACAACGCGTTCCTGCAATGGCGGCTTGCGCCGTTGCGTCCGCCGTCGCTCGTGGCGATGTCCGCCGGCACGATCCCGCCGCGCCTGACACAGGTCGAAGGTCCCGGCACGATTCGACCCGGTCGCCGGCTGAACTGGTTTTACTGCGGGATGACGCCGGACATGCGGCTCCGTTCCGGCGCCGACGGCCCCAAGACGAAGGCAGAGGCCGGCAAACTCTGGAAAGACGGCGAGTGCGACCGTCTGCTGCATTTCCTGCCGTGGCTCGATCTGTCCAAGACGGTGTTTGAAGACGAGGAGGAAGCGGTCAAAGCTTGGTTGCGACAACCGCATTTGGATCCGTGGCGATTGACGGATGGTTGTCGCAATATCACAGTGCCCAATCTTGACATCGTCGGATGGTTCGACCACTGCAACGACAGCATCGAACTGCACCAGACCATGCGTCGCGTCGGAAAAACGAAAACCGCACGGACCGGCCAGCGTCTCATCATCGGTCCGTGGAGCCACACCGGCACACCCCGACGCAAGGTGGGGGATGTGGATTTTGGGCCAGAGGCTGAGTTTAGCATTGAGCAGGCGGAAATCCGCTGGTTCGACCATTGGCTGAAAGGCAAAGACACCGGCGTGGACAAGGACGCTCCCGTGCGCATCTTCGTCATGGGAGCCAACCAGTGGCGCGACGAACAGGAGTGGCCGCCCAAGCGCGCACGAAAAGCGGAATGGTTTCTCGCCAGCAACAAGCGGCTGCTGACAGCGACGGAAAAACCCGGCGCCGACCGTTACCGCTATGACCCGCGTGATCCGGTGCCCACGCTTTGGAGTCCAAACATGTTCACGTTGCCCGCCGATCAAGCGCCGCTGGCGAAGCGGCAGGACATTCTCGTGTATCAGACCGAACCGCTCGCGACGGCGCTGGAAGTCACCGGATATCCGGAAGTCGTCCTGCACGCCTCGTCCTCCGCGCCGGACACGGATTTCTTCGTGAAGCTCATTGACGTGGCGACCGACGGCACGAATCGCGACATCGCCTCCGGCATGGTGCGCGCGCGGTATCGCAACGGCCTCGACAAACCGCGGCTTCTCAAGCCGGGCGAGATCGTCGAGTATCGCATCAAGCTGCGTCCCACCTCCAACGAGTTCCAGCCTGGCCATCGCATCCGCCTCGACGTCACCAGCAGCGATTTCCCCAACTACGACCGCAACCACAACACCGCCGCCGACCAGAATGCCGATGCCACTCTGGTCGTGGCCGAACAAACCATCCACCACGGCGGGCGTTACGCGTCACGTCTCGTTCTACCGGTAATTTTTCGCCCCAAATAGACAGTCGGTAATGACAAGGATCAACGCAGCGTGACAACTGCAATCTCGTAAACCCCGACGGATGGGACGGTGAATGTCACGGTGCCGGTGTCTTGCTTGAACGGCACCGTGATGTCGGCGGCATGTTCGGGACTGGCGAGTGCGACAGACTTTGCGGTGCGTCCTTTCGGAAGTGCGACACGGACGACGGCGTCCTTCACTGGATTTTCTGCGTTGTAATTCACCAGATGCACAAGGCGACGATTGGGCTGCTCGGTCAGTTCGGCGCAAAGTGCTTTCGAGTCGGTTGTGATCGTGAGCGATAGTTGGCCGCCGCAGGCGCGACGGATGGCGTCGAGCCAGTCGCCGTTCGCGTCCGCGCGCACCATTGGCAAATCGTCGAGCGCGGGTTTCTCGCGCGGGAGCATCCATTCGTTGTGCGTCGCCAGTGGGCCGATGACGCAGAGCCGCCCGCCGTTCGCGACGTACCGGCGAATCGCCTTCACTTGCGCGTCCGACAACGCCACGCAGCCCGGCATCACGAGGACCGGCCAGCGGGAGAGTTCGTCGAGTTGCGTATCGAACACCAACTGGAATGCGCAGCGGTTGGCGATGAGCAAGTCCTCGACTTCGCCGGTGAGCTTGGCCGTCTGCCGCGAGCCGAACTGTATCGAAGGCCAGCTTCGGAACACGCCGACATCGGCTACGACGTTCGCGTCGCGGAGCAGGTCGCGGCGTTTGTGGTAGAAGCTCACGAACGGCAACAGGGCAGGGGACATGAGCGTTTTGTCTCCGGGATGCTCGTATAACTCGCCGTACTCGAACCAGCAGATGCAGCCGAAACAATCGAGGTTAAACGCCATGGACTCGGCGGTTTCGAGCGGGGTGCGGGTATAGACAAACGCCGAGTTGTTCATGCCGCGCGCCGCCTTGAAGGTGCGGATGCGCGTCGTCAACTGTCCCTTGACAAGACCGGGACGGCGTCCTTCGTCCCAGAACGCCTCGCCGCCGCGCAGCAACCGCCCGTGATCCACCGCCCAACGGAGCGTCGGCTGAATGCCGGCAGGATTGGTTTCCATGAGAATGTCCGGCCGCAACGAGCGCGCGTAGCGTGTCATGTCATGGAACGAATCGGAAATGGACTGGCAACAGAAATCCGCCCAAGCGCGACTGAGCAGATTGGTGCAGGCGCGGTCCGGCGGCGTCACTGTGGCGATGTCGGCGATACCGTGTTCCTTGAGGAGCGACGACGGGAACGTCTTGCGGAGATAATCGCGGAAGCGAGCGATGGAATTCGCATCGTGGCCGGGGCCGATGACGTAGTTGTCGAAGTGGACGAGATCGGTGCGCATGTCCTCGACGGCAAACTTGACGATCTTCCGGTAGAACGCCTGAGCGTCGGGATGAGAGCGGTTCCAGTAGTAACGGTAACCAGCCTTGCCGTAGGTGAGCGGCGTGCCGTCGGGGTTGAGCACGACCCAGTCCTTGGCCTGCGGCACCTCCTTGAAGAACAGTTCCCAGATGAACGCGCCGCTGTAGGTGTAACAGCCAACGCGCAGCCCGGCGTCGTGGCAGAGCCTGGCGAACTTCACCGCGTCGGCCATGCTCTCGCGTTCCGCCTCCAGTCCGCCGCCCTTGTAGCAGTGCATCATCACGAAATTGACGCCGATCTCTTTTAGCTTCGCCACCATCTCCGCGCTCTGTTCGCGTTCGTAGGCGGCGCGCTGCTCCGGTGTCGGCGTGTACCCTTCTGCGCCATCGCGCCGCACCCGGAACAACAACGGCTCCCAACTTCCCGCCATCACGATGCCGTCGCGCCGGAGCCATTCGGGGCGCTTATCCGTCGGCAAAGTGAGAGGTTCAGCAGAAGCGAAGACGCTGAAAGCCAGCAAGCCAACGATGAGTGTGCACTGTAGCCACGCCGCTCCGCCGGCGTGTTGAATCCAGCGCGGCGGCAGAGCGCCGCGGCTACAATTACTGATGCTTGGTCGGGTGTTCACGGCTTGCCTTCAAGAATCTCGATGTCTTTGAACCGGACTTCCATCACGCAACCCGCATGCATCTGCATCGCGAAATGACCTTCCGGCCGGCCCGGATCGTTCACCAGCTCGGTGACCTTGATGCCGTTGACGTGCACGACGACGTGGCCGTCGTGGGCCGCAATGGTCATCTCGTTCCAATCGTCAGGCTTGAGATACGTCTTCTCGAAGTCGGCGGCTGGTTTAGCCGGGAGCCACTTCCGTCCGTAGCTCTCGTAAATGCCGCCCGTGCCGGTGTTGGGCGGCCCGACTTGCACCTGCAAACCGTGCGCTTTCTCCGGTGGCTCGATATTGGTGCGGATGTAGAAGCCGCTGTCGCCGGTGAGGGACTTGAACTTGAACCGCACGGTGAAATCCTTGAACGGCTTGTCGCTCACCAACAGGCCGTAGAGTTTCTCCTTGTTCGCCCGGCCAACGAACGCCCCGTCCTCAACGGTCCATTTCCCGTCGCCGACCGGATGCCAGCCGTTGAACGTCTTGCCGTCCATCAGCGGCTTCCAAGCCGCGTCCTTCTTGGTGGCCGCGCACCCGGCGCAAGCGACTCCGACCACCAGCAACACACTGAGTTTCGTGAACAGGTTCATGATAAGACTCTCCTTTCAATAGAACGGGTTTGTTTGTGCTGAACTTGTACCAGAAACCAGCGTTGCAACCAAGTCCCCGTAATGTTCCCGGTCAGGATTCACAGCGAAGGCGCCAAGACACAAAGAACGGAGTGAAAGAGGTAGCGCGGGCTATCTCAGCGCCCGTCGGATTCTCTTGACACAACGAGCGGAGTTCTTCGCCAGTTCATGTTCCCAGATGCGAATGACCTTCCAGCCTTGCCGACGAAGCTGCCGGTTCACAACCCGGTCGCGTTGTTTGTTGGCGTTGAGCTTTCGCCGCCAGAACGCTGCATTCTGTGACGGCTGGTTGCAGTGCCACCGGCACCCGTGCCAGAAACAACCATCCACGAACACAGCGAGGCGGTGGCGTCGCAAAACGAAGTCGGGTTTACCGAACACCGGCTGATTTCGTCGCCAGCCGGTGACACCACGAGCGCGAAGCAATCTTGCTAGGACAACTTCAGTCTCTTTGTTGCCGCGCCCGCGAATTTGCGACATCACTTCGGAACGCTTCCGCTACCAGTTTCCAGCGGCAAAATGGTTGTCTGCCGCGTCCACAATTGAGCCATCCGGCATCACGGTCACGAACTCGATGTACTCTTCAACAGTCATGGCGTCCTCGAATTCTCGCTCGCCTTCGAGAAACTGACGGAGACGTTCCATCGTGTCCTCTGCGATTACCCGCTGTGCCTCGACTTCAGTCGCGTACACGACCGGGTTCCCTTGCTCGTTGCGCTCAATGGGCACCGGGCCTTGGCATACGGTGGTGATGTAGATGCAGTAACCGGCGTCAATCATGCCTCTTTTTACCGTGTTCCAATCGGGAACGCAACTTCCAACCGCTTCTGTTACCCTGGCGTGGGATTCATGATGCAAGGCAGCAACAACATTGTTGGCGAACGAGTCAAGGAAGCACGGCTGAAGCGCAAGCCGCCGCTAACCCAAGATGATCTGTCGGGCCGGCTATCCGCTGTTGGCGTCGCGATTGATCGGGCCGGCATCTCGAAGATTGAAATCGGAATACGTTACGTCCTCGACTTCGAGGTGAAAGCGTTAGCCAAAGTGTTAGGCGTATCGGTGGATTGGCTGCTTGGCGCAAAGGATTAACCGCCATGCCCGCGTTCTACCGCGCCACTCTCGGAGCATTTCTGGAAGACGATCCCCAGCGGATTGTCGGCTTGTTGACTGTTGCCAGTGGCGACAGTGGTTTCACGGAGTTGAAGCATCGGCAAACGAAAGCGTGGCAGGTCGAGATTGCCGTGTTGACGTCAGCGTGCCGAGCGTTGGTTGCGACGCGGTCAGAAAGCAAAGACTGGTCGCTCTTGCTGGAATACCCGATCCCACGCCGACAGAAACGAATGGATGCCGTCTTGTTGGTCGCGGACGTGATTCTTGGTTTAGAATTCAAGACTGCTGACAAAGGTCACAGCCCTGCTACCGACCGGCAAACTGAAGACTACGCGCTCGATTTACGGGACTTTCATGAGCAGAGCCGTGGCCGTCGGATTATCCCGATTGCGGTGGTGCCGCGAGCGCCATCTGTCCCCGCCCCGCCTTCAATGGATAGCAATCCGGTGCGCCCGGTTCAGCACGCTAACGCTGCCGATCTTGCATCCGTCATTCTGTCGGCATACGAAGCAGAACACGACGTCACCGTCATTCCGTTGGACCCTAACGCGTGGGACAACTCCGCTTACCGTCCCGTCCCGACAATCATCGAAGCCGCCGAGGCGCTCTACGCCGGGCACGATGTTCGCGAGATTACGCATTCGCACGCCGGCCAGAAGAACTTAGCCGAGACTTCAGATAAACTCGTCGAAATTATCCGCCGCGCTCAGCAACGACGAGACAAAGTCGTTTGTTTTGTAACGGGTATACCGGGTGCCGGTAAGACACTCGCTGGCTTGAACGTCGTCCACAACCCGTCGTTGCGAGGCGAAGGGCGTCCGCCGGCCGTGTTTCTTTCCGGGAATGGCCCGCTGGTGAAGATCGTGTCAGCCGCCATTGTCCGTGATTTCCGACGGCGCAAGCAACTCGGTGGCGCAGAAAGAACTGTCAGCACGTTTGTTCAGAACGTCCACACCTTCGTGCGCGCCGCCCTCGACAAGCCCGACCAGCCACCACCTGAAAACGTGATTGTTTTCGACGAGGCTCAACGCGCTTGGAACTCAACTCAGAACGAACGCAAGACCGGGCAAGAGCATTCAGAACCGGAAATTGTTCTCTCCATCATGGACCGGCACGAGTGGGCAGTCATCGTGGCTTTGGTTGGCGGCGGCCAAGAAATTAACAGCGGTGAAGCTGGCTTGGCGGAATGGGGCCGTAGCCTGCAGCAGCGCTTCCGCCATTGGCATGTTGTCGCCCCACCACAAGCGCTGGACGGCGATACCAGCTTGGCCGGTCACCGGCTTTTCGAAGCCGGTAACGAAGCTGGACTACATATCGAATCCGAACCGTCACTTCATCTGGACGTAAACCAGCGCTCGTTTCGCGCCCAACGGTTAGCCGAATGGGTGCAAGCCGTTCTCGCCGGTGACGCGGCTGGTGCGACCGCTATCATGCCCGACCTCGTGGACTTCCCGTTGGTCATCACGCGCTCGCTGGCGACCGTCCGGGCATGGCTGCGCGAACATACACGGGGCCTGCGTCGTTGCGGTCTAATCGCCAGTGCGAATGCAGTCCGTCTGCGTGCCGATGGCCTCGAACTCTCATCAGGATTCCGACAAGGCAATCGTGACATGTACGTTCATTGGTTTCTTGCCAATCCGAGTGATGTCCGTTCCTCGAACCAACTGGAAGTCGCAGCTTCCGAGTTCGAGTGTCAGGGACTCGAACTGGATTGGGTGGGCGTTTGTTGGGGTGGCGACTTCACCTACAATCATGCGACGAGGAATTGGTTGTACCAATGTTTCGCCGGTAAAGGCTGGGGTGATATCCGCCAAGAAATCGACCGCCGTTACCTCCTTAACACGTACCGGGTTCTCCTTACGCGCGCTCGCGAGGGAATGATCATCTGGGTGCCGACCGGCAGCGTCGATGACAGCACGCGCCCGCCAGACTTGTTCGACGTAACTGCCGACTACCTTAAACGGTGCGGCATTCCAGAAATCAGAAGCCAAATTGCATTCCACGCCACCTGACGCAGAACTCCACAGCTTATGAGTCATGTCGTACGGTGAGGACAGGCGGGCGCGTCCTACAATGGAGATCCTTCGACAGACTCAGGATGACAACGACGGCAGGCTGATGACTGAGAACTGAGAACCGGGGACTCCTACTTTAGCCAGCCAATCCTGATCTCGCCTTCGACGGCTTCGAAGTCGGGGTCGCCGGTGACAAGTTCGGCATTGCGGAGCTTGGCCAGTGCGGCGGCAAAGGCGTCGGCGTAAGCCAGTTTACCGCTTGCTTTGTAGATGGCGGCCTGCCGGACCAGATGGAGGTCGGTTTCCAGCGGCACCAACTCGATGGGCATGATGGCCATCTCTTTCGCTTTCTGTTCGGCTGCTTCCTGCGACACTCTGCGCATGGTGTTGTAGTACACATCGCCCCAATTCACAACGCTCAACAGCAACTTGTGCGTTCCCTGGTCGGCCTTAGCCAACAACCTCTCGACTTCTTCCGCCGCCGGTTCGTCCTCGAAAAACGCCAGCAGCGCCCAGCTATCCAAGACTTTGGTGGCCATGACTAACCTGAATAATTCACTGATTGATTGAACGAAGGCCGGGGAGGCCGGTCAAATAGGTGATGATCAATCACCTATGAAAACCACCCACTCCACCAACACTCCAACAGTCTGTTTCCC
>Ga0194125_10006961_pt1 | contig 16494 bp, 13 predicted proteins | sample TA2KigC250mmetaG_FD_148626 | JGI IMG/M metagenome (GOLD analysis project Ga0194125, IMG submission 148626) | Freshwater microbial communities from Lake Tanganyika, Tanzania - TA2015034 Kigoma Deep Cast 250m | ecosystem: Environmental > Aquatic > Freshwater > Lake | place: Tanzania: Lake... | reverse complement strand
TTTTATAGATTGGCTATTATCAAGGGTTTACGAGTGATTGCAATTTTACACTATGTACATTATCGGACATAGGATATATATATGGGTGGTATAGATAGGAGCTATAGGTTCAGATTGTTTATTGTTCAGATTATTTTTGGAGAGGAGGTTTGGAGAAAGGAATAGAGGAGAAGGCAGAGGTAGGGGGGGGGAGCACAGGGATTTCCTAATTGAAAAAAGTTACTTCCCCTCTTTCAAAAAAATCACACAAAGGTGGTATTATGATATACAGTATGCACATATTAGCATTCAACGAATCCAAACCGATAGTAGATTATTTGTGGGGGCGGGGGATATCGACTGAATTATATTCCACTGGGCGAGGTTTTGACTTTGAAGTTTAATATTATTTATGCTGATCCCCCTTGGAATTACACCGCCGTTGATTATAAACATGGCGGTAGGGGGCAAGAAAAGAATCAATATTATACGGCAATGCGGACTGTAGACATTTATTCTCTTAATATAAAAAGCATTGCTGAAAAGAATTCTATCTTATTTTTGTGGGCTACATTTCCCTTACTTCCAGAGGCAATTTATACAATGAAATGCTGGGGTTTCTTGTATAAAACGATTGCATTTGTTTGGATAAAAAGAACAAAAAAGGAATGCGGATACTTTTTTGGAATGGGGAACTGGACAAGGTCAAATGCAGAACTCTGTTTACTTGGTGTGAAAGGAAAGCCCAAGAGAATAGATGCAAGCATATCACAATTGGTATTTTCTCCAGTGAGGGAGCATTCAAGAAAGCCGGATGAGATAAAAGATTTAATCCTGAAATTGGTTGGAGATTTACCACGAATTGAACTTTTTGCACGAAACAAAACTCCTGGATGGGCAGTTTGGGGTGATGAGGTTCAATGTGATATTGAATTAGATTTTCGCCCAGTGGGATATAACAATTAATGAAGGCAGACGAAAAGATTAAGGCAAGGGCTGGGGCGAAGGCCAGGAGTTATCTTGATTACACACCTGAAGAGATATTGGGGTTATCCGTAGAGGAGAAGGCTAAGATAAATGCATGGGTTGAAGCTGAATTAGCTGAATTAGAGGGGAACAGGAAGAAGTTTGAGAAAGAGAATCCTTTTTACTATTGGAAGCCGAACGATGGTGAGATAACGGAGGGGAGGAGGGAAGTATTAAGGAGATGGATACATGAGGAAGATATACCGATAAAGATAGACAGTCAGTTAGATGTATTATTAAGCAAGGCTGATATAAGGGGTGTTAGTGGTGGAAATGGGAGTGGTAAGACGGAGATAGGGTGTATAGGGGCGGCGATAAAGCTGACTGGTGAGTTACCGCTATCGTTAATGGGGTATAAGGAAGGGCATTTTGAAGGTATTATAAGGAGGGCTAAGGAGAAGTTTATCAAAGGCAGATTGACAGCGGTAGACAACAGGCAGTTACACACGAAAGTATTACCTGTATGGCAGGACATATGGAAGGATATGACGTTAAGGAATTATTTAAAGAACGGTAAGTGGGAAGACAGTTATAACAAAGAGTTTGATATTTTATATCTTTACAGGGGGGGGCAGAAGTGTGCAGCGGTTGAATTTTTAACTAATGCACAGGATACAGAATCCTCACAGGGGGGGGATTTAGATTTTGCTATATTTGATGAAGAACCTGATAGGGACAAATACAAGGAGACCATTATGAGATTCAGGTCTGCTGATAAGCTAGATATAGAGATAGACTGGACACCGACTCGTGGTATAACATGGGCGACAAATTTATTTCATTTAGGGATTGAATTAGATGATGATAAAGATAAAACAAGGGATTTATTTAAACTTACAACTGTTACTAACACTCACCTGAACACACAGACGTTAATAAAGATGTTTGATGAATTTGCAGAAATATCGTCTTATGAAGAAATGAAGATGAGATTATTAGGAGAGGCAATTTCATTATCTGGACTGGTTTATGGGAATTTATTTAATAATAGTATTCATATTATAGAACCTTTCTATGAAAATTTAGATGTAAAACAGAAAAAGTTATATGTTTGTAATTCTGGATGGGATTTACATTTTGTAACTCCTATGGCTGGGGTATTTTTGCTTACAGATAAGGAGAATAACCACTATGTAGATTTATGTTATTGGGGAAACGTTGATACTGATGAACTCAAGCAGGATTTTCATGCAATAGTTAAGGAACGTGGCTATAGAATGGGCTGGTCTGTATGTGATAAATCTTCTGATTCATCTATTATAGCGTTTGGAGGTAAAAATCTTTATAAGGAAGTTAGTCGGAGTTCGATTGTGTATTTTAAAAATGGAGAAGTTATACAGAGCAGGAGATTACCTGCTATTCCTGCGTTAAGAACTTCAGTCAAATATGAAGGTTCTATAAAAGCAGGCGTTAATGAGATTAAAAAAATGTTAAAGATTAATGATATTACTGGTAAGCCAAGATTATTTATTGTAAATAGACCTGAGAATAAACAACTTATTCAGGCGTTTAAAATGCTTGAGAGAGATACTTATAGTAATGAAACAGATAAAGGGCAGAAGGATAGAATTAAAGAGGGACCATATCATCTTCATGCTGCATTAAGATATATATTTCAGTTCCCGGTTAATTGGTATGATGCTGATGTTGTAATACCGCAGCCAATTTATTTTGATGACGTTGCATGTTGGTAGGAGGATAAGATGGCAGAAAAATTAAATGATGACTTTTTAGTAGAACATGCGAGAGGATTTTTTCAAAATTCTGTTAACTGGAGATATGAAATAAATGATAGGTGGATTAAAGATAATGATCTATATAATAGCCAGTTTTCATTAACAGAGAAGAAAAAATCAGATGTATTGTTAGGGCAAGGAAGATTATTTATACCTAAAACATATTCTCATGTTCAGAGGATGTTAGTTGATTTACTTGATACATATTTTTTTGATACAGAAGAAATAGTAGATATTGTTTCATGGAAAAACATACCTTCCGAAACAAGATTAATTGTAAAGACTCTTTTAAATTATCGTTTAAATGGAAATCCTATAAATTTTTATGAAGAAGCATATGAGGCATGTCTTGATGCTCTCAGGAATAAAATAGGGATTTTAAAGATATATCCTGAAATTATTTTTACAGAAATTATTGATTACGTGCCAAGGATAGAATGTTTACCTTATGAAGATGTATTTTTTGATAAAAGAGCTACATGGAAAAATTATTTCAAACACACCATTATTCATAGAATGGCTAAAACACTTGATTATCTTAAAAGAAGAAATTATAAGAATCTTGATTTAATACAACCGATTATAAATGAATATCTTGATGATATAAAAGCACAGCGGACTAAAGACCAGGGTTCTCCTTTTGATTTTGATTATAATGTTAGAGTAGAAAATCTTAAGGTTATTTATATTTATGAAGTATGGACATATTTAGATATTAATGATGATGGACTTCTTGAAAGTTGTTCATATCTTTGTGCAGGAGATATTTCAGGCCCCAATATAGTTATAAGAGACATAGAAGAAAATAAATTACCATATAAAAAATATGGTGATGATTACAATCGTCCTCCTATTATTGTAGGGAATGCTTTCCCTGAATCTCATAAAATGTATGGTAAAAGTATTCCTGAGACAGTAGAAGGCTTACAAAAAGAAACTAATGCTATAAGAAACCAGAGAAGGGAAGCGGTTGCACTTGCTTTGAGAAAACCAATACTTGTTAATAAAAGTTCACAAATTGATCTTATCGCACTGTTAAATCGTAAAATAGCCAGTGTAATACAAGGAGATGATATATCTCCATCATCTATAAGAGAACTTGATATATCAGACCCTACAATGTCTTCTTATCAGGATATGCTTAAGACTGATCAAGATTTTTATGAAACAACATCTATACCACCTAATTTATTAGGTATGCCTGCATCAAAGGATGAAACAGCCACTGGTGTTACTGCACATATAACAAATGCAAATAAAAAAATAGCTCATTGTATAAGAAACCTTGCTTTTACGTTGTTTTTACCTGCCTTTAAAATGTTGTTAAGACTTGAACAAACATACTGTTCAGATGAATTTGTAAGATTAATAACTAATAGAAAGCTTGGATGGGAATTTAGTAATGATGATGTTCCTCCAACAGTATATATACAGGGTGATTTTGAATTGACTGTAAATTTAGGAGTTAATAAACAAACTCAACTGAATAGACTTTTTATGATTATGGAAAGAGTTAATCTTGTTAATCAGACAACAGTTCAGATGCTTACAAGTGGTGTTGTAAAACCAGAAGAAGCTAAATTTATAAATATGATGGTTATATTTAAAAGAATACTTCCATTGCTCGGTGAAAAAAATTATGAGGAATTTTTAATAGATTCTACTCAACCTGTAATGCAAAATCAATCGAGGGGAATTGCATCTCAGACGCGGTTACCTGCTGAAGTAAATGTAGAAGATAGGGCAATGATTCAATAAAAGAAAGGTGGTGAGAAAATGTCACCCTGTAAATCCAAAACAAGTAAGAAAAAACGTAAATAATGGATGAATTTAACGAAGAGCAGCATTTAAAGGAAATATCTCAGAAAGGAGATATGTTTGAAGTGTTTTTGAAAGAAGGATGTTATGAAACACTTAACAAATATATACTTGAAGAGATAGAAAAGGAAGCTTTTAATACTTATAAAAACGTAATACCGGAAAATGTATCAGAGGTAATTCAATCTCAGATGATGGGTAAGATTGTAGATTTAATAAGACGTAAGATAGAAAATAAAATCCAGGAAGGGCGATTAGCAAAACATCGTTTATCTACCCTTTCTGACGAGGAGGTACTATGAGTGAGTCTACCGATAAGGCGACTGAAAAACAACAAGATTCTAATCTTGTTGGAACATCTGCTTTAATCTTCCCTGATATGGTTGAAGCTGAAGAGGAACAAACTCTACCAGAAGAAAAACCAGAACAGAAAGAAGAAGAAAAGACAGAAGTAGAGGAATCAATAAAACCAATTGAGCTACCTGAATTTCTTGAACCTGATCAATTTGGTGATAGAAAAGTAAAGGTAAAAATTGGCGGGATTGAGAAAGAAGTATTATTTTCTGATTTGATAAGAGGCTATCAGACAGATCAGTATCTTACACAAAAAGGACAGAGAATAGCTGAGGAAAAACGGTTGATTGATGAGCGTTTTCAGAATTTACAGACTAAAGCAACGGTTGAAGAACCTGAAATATATGAATATGAAAACGAAGAATTAAAACCTTTAAAAACCGAAATTTCTACCTTAAAAGATGAAATCCGCAGTTTTTCAGAGGTTTTAAAACCGTTAAAATATCAGCATAATCTGAAAATACTTGCTGATAAAGCTAAGGATATGGGGCATGACGATTTTATGGAATATGTTCCCAGAATTGAAGCTCATGTGGGAAGTATGCCAGAAGAGGAAATAAAACAATATGATACTGAAGCAGGTTTTTTTTCTACCTTTATTAAACTTAAACTTAAAGATATAAAGGATAACGTACCTGGTAAACAAAAAGGAGAAACAAGACCGAAACCACCTCTTGTGCCAATAGAACGTGGCGAGGGTGCTCCATCTGGTGCTTCTGATGAAAATGCTACTTATCAAACCTTATTCGAGGAGGCTAAAAAAACCGGGGACTGGAGTAAAGTTCTTGAGTTTAAGGCAACCAAACCCACATAGAAAGGAGGTGAAAATTGGCGATACCAACTAATACATTTACAACCTATACAGCCATAGGTAATCGGGAGGATTTAATAGACGTTATTACGAATATTGCTCCAACCGATGCATGGTTTACAAGTAATTCAGGTACAACGAGGGCGAAAGCAAGATACCATGAATGGTTAACAGATACTCTTGCTACCCCTGCTGCTAATGCTGTTATAGAAGGTGATGACGCAACGGCTACAGCTATAACTCCTGCTACAAGACTGGGAAATTACTGCCAGATTTTAAGAAAAACTTTTGCTATTACAGATACTCAGGAAGTAGTAGATAAAGCAGGGCGAGATTCTGAAATAAATTATCAGACAGCAAACAAACTGAAGGAATTAGCAATGGATATTGAATATGCCATGCTAATTAATTCTGCTTCTGCGGTTGGTGCTACTGGAACAGCAAGAACCATGAAAGGTTTATTGGGCTGGATCGCAACTAATGTTACAACTGGTACAGGCACTGGTAATGAAGCATTAACTGAAACTATGCTAAACGATAACTTAGCTCTAATCTGGGCTGCTGGTGGTAAACCACAGCATATCTTATGTGGAGGTTTCCAGAAAAGGAAAATAGATGCTTTTACAACCAATACAAGATATGTTCAGGCTGATGAAGCTAAACTTGTTTCTGCTGTCGATGTTTACAGGTCAAGCTTTGGCACAATAATGGTTCATCTATCAACGATAATGAATACATCTGCGGCTGGTTATGTCATAGTTCTTGGTGATATGGGATTATGGCGTAAAGCATGGCTTAGACCTGTTAAACAAGAAAAACTTGCTCGGACTGGAGCTTCAACTAAAGTAATGATTGAAGCTGAACTTACACTTGAAGCAAGACAGGAACTTGGGAGTGGTATAATTTCACAATTAACAACGTCTTAAAGAAAAGGAGGTTTAAGGGACTATCTTTCTACCGGTAAAGGATAGTCCCTTTATTAAAATGATTATAAGGGCTAAAGGATTAAAAGAAGGTTTAAATAAAATAGAATATGATAAGGATAAAATTAAACTTGTTCATGTCCAGAAAATAGAACCTTATCTTAAACAATGTTATTTAGAAAGAGAATATAGAGAAGTAAATAAAAAAAGTGATTTCAGAAAAATAGCATCTATACCTGACCTCGAATTTATCAGGCATCCTGAATTTATGTATGATAGTAAAGCATTAATAAAATGGCTTAAATCAGATGAAGGGAAGCAATTTAAAACTACCCGGGAAAATTTATGAAAGTATCTTCTTTTATTAGAGATGATGGAGCTTGTAGTTATTATAGAATTAAATTACCACTATCAGTTTGTGAAAAAAATAACAACATTAAAGCTATGTATATTGAAAAAGGCGATAACAGTGATTTTATAGAAACAAAGTTAGCTGGAGCAGATATAGTTATTGTTCCAAGACCATCCGATATTCATATGTTGAAGGTTATTAATGTATTGAAAGAAATGGGTAAGAAAATCATTGTTGATCATGATGATAATATTTTTCGTATATCTCCACTGTCCCCTCATTACGAAGATTACGGTATTGAAAATGTAGAAATGAAAATGTCAGATGGTAGTGTGCTTAAGGTATGGGAAAATGGTAGAAATATTAATTTATCTAAGAACAAAAGAAAAATGGGTTATTCTGAAGAAATAATGAAAATTGCTGATATGATAACTGTGACTACCTCTATTCTTGCAGAAACTTATAAAATATATAATAAAAATATTAAGGCTTTGCCTAATTGTATAGATACAAATATATGGCAGAAATTGCCATTAGAAAAACATGAAGAGATAAGGCTTTTCTGGGCTGGCGGAGCATCTCATTATCAAGATTGGTGTTTACTTTCAGATGTATTGCCAGAAATTATGAATAAATATTCTAATGTAAAACTTATAATTTTGGGTAGTAAGTTTGACGGAACGTTAAAAATGTGTCCTAAAAACAGGGTTGAACATTATCCATGGGTAAATACTATGGTGTATCCTTACAAAATAGCAATTCTTGATCCTGATATAGCGATAATACCCCTTGAAGATAACGAGTTCAATAGATGTAAAAGTGCGATTAAATGGGTTGAAATGGGGAGTATAGGAGTCCCTTCAGTTACATCTTATGTATCGCCATATAAAGAAATAAATGAAAATAACAATGGTATTTTTATTGAAAATAATGATAAAGATGCATGGATAGAAGGAATATCTTACCTTATAGAAAATCGAGAAAAGAGAATTGAAATAGGTAACAATGCAAAAGAGTATGTATATCAGAATTTTGACATACATAAAAAATATATAGAGTGGGTTAAAGTTTATAAAGATTTAACAGGAGGTAAAGATGGCAATTCCAACTGCACCAACATTAACTGATTTATGTACTGAAGGTCTTAAAAAAGCTGGTTATTCTTCTCCTTCCGCTTCTCAACTTACAAGAGCAGCAGGGTGGGCTGAAGAGGTTAAATGGGATTTATGGAATTTAAGTAAAAATTGGAAAAGTCTACAAACGACTGCTTATGGTGTAACGGCTATTGGACAATCAAGATATGCTTTCCCGGATGATTTTAACCATGATTTAACTATAGATATATTATATGGTGATAAAACTGGTCTTTTACAAACTGCAACAGAAGGATCAGCTACATTAGCATCAACAGAAGATATTGTAGATGATATAAGAGGTTATTTATTACTTATAACTTCAGGGACAGGCATAGGCGTATGTTCTCAGATAACAGCATATAACAATACTACAAAAGTAGCGACTGTAACACCTAATTTTACAACAACACCACTAATAGGTGATGGTTATATGGTAATAGATACAGTTTATCCTCTTATGCAATCAGTTATTGTAGATAGAGATAATCTAAATTTTCCACAAACACAAGATACTCCTAAATATTATTTCCCTGTAGGTCAAGCAGTAGCTGATTCAGATGAAGTTGGTGAGTTTGAATTATATCCTACACCGGATGATATTTATGGGATTCAACTCAGGTATTATGCAAATCTTATGTTAATAGATTTAACTTCTTACTTGATGACAACACTTTACAGGAGATGGCGGAATATTTTTATAGAAGGTATAAAAGTCAGGTCCCTTGAAAATGATAGAGATTCCAGATATATAGATGCTTTTAAGATATACAAAATATTATTGAATGAATTAAAAGCAACGGAAACATTTGGTGTAGATTTATCTAATTTGCAAATACATATAAGTGATTACGCGTGAGTTTTTTAAAAATTAATAAAGTTTCAGCTAATTTTAGAGCTTTAAACAGAGTTTCAGCTTCTGTTGGTTTAGGTGAAACTATATGGGATGATGGATTAACTGTTTGGGATGTTGTAGATGGAGTGCCAACAACAATATGGGATGGTATATGGAATCCTGTAATTAAAAAAATAAATAAAAGCAGTTCTAATTTTATTAAGATGAAAAATGTCTAAAGAAATCTTTAGCGAAATAGCCTTAACTGGTAAGTTAATAACTTCACATGACCCTGTTACTATCGGACAGAATTTCAGAGTTATGAAAAATCTCAGATATGGTGAAAAGATTCCTGAAGGTATAAGGGGTATGACTAAAATTAATACTTCTGCCCTTGAGACATACTTTAAAATTAGAAATGGTTTTCATTTCAAGAAAGATAATCCTGCTGAAAGTCATGTAGTAGTACAGGCGTTTAATAATGCCGAAACAGGATACGCTTTGAAGGAAAACAAAACAGTGATACCCTCTCAAGGGGCGTTTAATGATACTGCTTTATATACGGATGCATCTAATACTAATACAGGCAGATTTAGCGATGCTCCTAATGGTCAGATGGCTTTCTGCGATGGTGAAAAATCTCTAATCTGGGGTGGGGATGAAATGGACATATATGGATTTATAAATTATGATCCTAATATTTCCACATTTTTATATGATTATACCAAACAGGTTACCAATACCCTTCAGGATGCTAACAATGTTGCAACACTTAAAAAATCAAGTGTAACAATAGATGCATACGTAAAGGGGTTATTTCATTTCGATACAGATTTAAATGATACCTCTGGTAGCACTCCTCCTCATAATGCTACTGCTTCTGGTGCTATAATAAGTACATCTGTTAAAAAGTTTGGGGTAGGTTCGCTTTATTTCGATGGAGTTAATGATTATGCGACTATTGCTAATCATGCCGATTTAGATTTAAGCGGTGGAATATTTACTCTTGATGCTCAAATATATTTAAGTGATGTTTCAGGAACAAAGGTAATATATTCACATGGGACAGATGCAAGTAATTATTTTGCATGGTATGTAGACGGGACAGGTTTATATTGTATTTTGGTGGTGGGTGGGATTCAAACGACATTTGGTAATTCAGGTTGGTTTTCAGCAGGAAATTGGTATCATGTTGAATTATGTGAAAATGAAGATACGTGGTATATGTTTATGCAAGGGCATAGAATCTCAACTTATACCATTACAGGAAGATGTAAGGATTCTCTTGGTGTTTCTTATACAGGTGATGTTTATCTTGGATATAGTCCATTACATCATATAGGCTCAAATTATTTTAAAGGCTATATTGATGAATTAAGAATTACAAATGGAAAAGTACAACATAGTTTAATAGCCAGTTTTACCCCTCCAGTATCAGCCTATGATACAAACATTTATACCTATATAAGAGTTCAGACAACAAGAGCTATTAAAGGGGTTAAATTTTATGTCAAGACTGCTAATACTGGTCCAGGCTTGGGTGCAACAGGTTACTACTGGGATGGTTCAAAAGAAGTTCCATTAACTACTTTTGTTGATAATACTGCAAATGGAAACATAACATTGGCGAATCCAGGCACTATAACCTTTGATACAACAGTAGATTTGGCTAAACCGAGATATTACAATCAGGTTTATGGTTACTGGTATACATTCAGATTCCAATGTGATGAGACAACGCAGATATATTATGTTACTGCGGATTGTCCTATGCAGGCGATTAGTGATTTGTGGGATGGAGAATATAGAAAGATAGGGGCTGCAAAGTTAGTAAGTTTAACGGCTAATTCTGATTATACTTTAAATCTCAGAGAGGATGATTATGATGAAATAAATGATGGTACTTATGCAAACTTAGCTAGTATGTTAAACACCAGTTATATACTTATTGGATTTACAGAAAGAATGGCAGCGTTATATTTTGGTTTTGTAGGAACTAATACTAATGCCGTAGTTACCACTGCAAAAATTTATTATTGGAATGGGGCAGATTGGACTTTGGTAAGCGATATTAACGATAACACAAAAGAAAACAATGCTTCATTTGCAAGAAATGGTGTAATAAGCTGGACTCCTCCTGATGAAACAAGTGAGTTTACTTTAAATCAATATGATGCAAACTTCGTAAAATATTATGATATAAGTTTAAATAAACCCCCCTTTTTGTCAAAGTTGCTTGCTAGTATTCCTACTCCTCAGACAAATAAAAACCAACAAGTAGTTTCTATACCTCTCTATTATTACAAAATTCAATTTGATGCAACATTATCAACTTCTGCTGTTTGGCTTCAATATGTTGCTGGTATTCCTGCTCCTCAGACAATCAGAACTCATAAATTCCCCATTATGGCTAAGAATAGACTCTGGTTATGTAACAATATGGACAATGAAAGAAACACTGTTATATTTTGTGCTGAAAATGCTCCTGATGTCTGGAATGGAGTAGATACTGGTAAAATCTACTTTGGAGATGATAAGGAATTAACAGCGGGATGTTCTCTATATAGCAGGTTTGGATCAAACATTTATCATGTAACGCTGTTCTTTAAGAGACATTCTATGTATGGTTTGTCAGGTTTTTCTCCTGAAGATTTCAAACAATATAATATATCTGAATCGGTTGGTTGTGTAGCTCCCCTTACTCTTAAATCAATAATTCTTGGGATAGAAAATGGTCAAAGACCTATTGCTATATGGCAGGGAGCTAACGGAATTTATATATTTGATAATACGACACCTATATGTATAAGTAATGATATTTCAGACATATTCGATAAAAATAGTTCTACAAAAATAAATCCTGATATGATCGAAAAATCAACTGCTTTTATTGATTATGAGAATATGGAATACCTTTTCTGTTATGCAGAGGGGTCATCTACTACTTTAAATAAAGAAAAAGTCTTAGACCTTAAAAAACTACAGTGGTTTGATATAGATAGAGGCACAGGAAAATATCTTCAATGTGGGATAGAAGTATCAGATATAAAAGGTAATACTTATGTTTATGGCGGTCTTGATGCAGGTTATCTTGAGAGGCTTGAAAATGGTACTGATTTCGATGGTAATGATATAGAACATGATTTATGGACTGGTGATATAGCACCTTTTGAGGGTTCGATTATGTATCTTACACAGGTTTTAAGACATAAGTTAGTTATGGTAGCAAAGAATCTTACAGGGGATACAGTTGCTATAACTCATTATGGAGATGGAAATATAGTAGGGACATCACTAACTAATGTGTCTATGGCTAATGCATCAGGCAGACTTGCTGATAAACTTGAGAATTGGACATCAGACCCACATATTTTTCATTCATTCAGATATACTGTAACTACAAGTAATGAAAATAAAGGATTCGAGCCTATATTTATAGGGTGTAAGTTTAATATAATAGGTGAGGATTTGGAATAAGGGGGTGATCTTATGGCTATTGGACTTGCTGATATTATAGCTTACGAGAAACGCAGGAGAGCAACAGGTCAGTATGTACCTGAAAAATTTTTATCTTCTGCAATGGAGGCATACTGGGATGTCGAAGCCCAGAAAGCTGAAAGGGCAAGAGAGTTTAGGTTAAGAGAACGAGCACTTGGTTTTGAAGCTGAACGGCTTAGAATAGCTGAAGAAGAACGTAAAGCAGCAGAGAAGGCACAAACTATTAGGGGGATAGCAGATATTGGAACTACGGCAGCGATAGGAGCTTACTTTCTTCGGGGTGGTGCGACCAAAACCAAAACTCCTGTATCTACTCCTAGTGGTGCTGGCGGGGCTGGCGGGGCTGTAGGGGCAAAGCCATTAACTTATGGTGGGGCTGGCGGGGCACAACGTCAATTCACATCAGAGGTAGAGCCATTGTTCTCGAATTATACGGCTGAAGGTGCAGGTGGCGGGTCTGGAGCAATAGCACCAGTATCTAGTGGTATGGAATTATATAAAATTCCTGATGCTGAAATAGTGCCGCCTCCCACATCTCCTGGATTATCAACTTATCTATCAGCATATGGTGCTGGAACAGTGGGCGGATGGTTAGGAAGTAGATTAGCTACATCAAAAACTATCCAAGAAGGAACACCATGGGGTGGTGCTAAAACTGAAAGAAAAATGGGCGGTGTACTCGGTGGTGCTGGTGCTGGTTTTGCTGTAGCTGGGCCAATAGGTGCAATAATCGGTGGTTTCGCTGGATTTATAGCCAGCTTATAGGAGGTATATATGGGAATATTTGAAGACATAGGGCGTTCTCAGGCAACACCTCAAATAACTCAGACAGTTATGGGATTAGCTGAGTTTGCAGAAAGGCGAAGGGCTGAGACTGAAAGGTTTAGACTTGAAAACGAAAGAATGGGACTATTAAAAGAATCTGCACAAAGAGAACAGAAACTATTTGATGTTCAAATGCAGGAATATGAACGTCAAATGAAGGAAAATGAACATCAAAATGAACTTGTGCCTATGACTGAAATGCTTGATAAATATACTCCATCTGCGAGAAAGTATATGCTTGATACTTTAAAGTTATATGTTGAAGGTGATGCAATTCCTATGGTTAGAAGAAAATATAAGGCAGACCTTACAAAAATAATGAATGATAAAGAATTCGGATATAATTTAGCCTCACATACTGTAAATGATTTACAAAATGAATTTATGCAGATGAAATCTCAAATAAACGACCCTGACTATTTAAATAAACTTCCTGAAAAAGATGTGCCTAAAGTACAGGCAAATTATCAGGCACTAATTGGAAGATATGCCTCTGCTGTTAATGAACTTGATAAATATAAAGAATTAATGAAAATTTCGAGAAAGATAACTCCAGAGGAAGCAAAAGCATTTGGTATGCCTCAGATTGCTGGTTGGTCATTTGAAGATATAAAAAATGCGGGGATAGATTTACAGCCTTCTGTAAAAGAAAATTTACCTTCTGATATAGATACTTTTGGATTAATAAAATTAGGAAGTAATTATTTAACCACTGGAGGGAAAACTCAATTAGCGGATTATTTAAATACTACAGAAGGGCAAAATGAATATGAACAATTCAGAAGAAAACATAAAGAAGCTATAACAATAACTACTGGTGAAACTATGGCAAATGCAAAATTAGCTATGCAATTAAGAAAAGAAATTAATGGACTTCAACCAGTTAAGGATTATCGTGATGTAACAACAAAGTTTAATATAATGTTAAAAGCATTTGAAGAATCAAAAAGAACAAAAAATTATGTTGCAGTAGATCAAGCATTGATAACTTTATATAACAAAATGACCGACCCTCAATCTGTTGTTAGAGAATCAGAATATGTTAGAACCCCTGAAGATATGGCTATAATGGATAGAATAGAATCTGCTGTAATAAGATTAAAGAAAGGTGGACGACTTGAAGAAGATACAAGAAAAGCTATTATGACAATGGCTAATAAATTTAAAGAAGTTTATGAATTTAAATATAATGAAATAGTTAATGAATATCGTGGATATGCTGCATCTGCTGGAATTAATCCCGATGATATTATGAAAACTATTAAATCTCAAAAAAGAAATATTTCTGAAGCTGTAAATTATCTAAAAAGTGCTAAAAATAGAGAAGATGCTAAAGCCAGACTTAAAGCCTTGATTGCTGCTGTAAGCACAGAAGGCCAATGGACAGAAGAAGAATTAAGAGAAATAGAAGCACAATCAGGATGGTAATATGGGATTACTTGACGAAATAAGAGCAGAAGAAGCAAACATAACCCAAAGTAAGGTTAAATCATCTTTGCTTGATGAAATAAAAACAGAAACACCGTCTTTTTACAATAAATATGTTTCCCCAGTAGGAGAATATATTGAAAGTAAAGTTACAAAAATAGGCGAAACTATTGCTAAACAAAATATAGCTATATCTTCATGGGAAGACCCCACCAAAAGAGATGAAGCTATACAAGAAGCATTTGGTAAAGTTTTGAGTTTTGCTCCTCTTGGGATAACAAAAATTTCCAAAGAAAGTGGCATTTTCAAAAAGGGATATGAATATATTAAGAAAAAATTAGGAATACCACCATTGACAGAAAAAGGAATTAAGCAAGAAGTTTTAAACAGATTCAATGAATTAATTAATAAAACAGAAGCAGTAACACAAGTTCAAGATAATATAAAATATGCAAAAGAGTTAGAAAAGAAAATACCTAATTTAAAATTTTCTTATGGGCAACTTACAAATGATGCTGATGCTATTTCACTTGAAAGAGGTCTTGCAAGAGGGGGAGGAGCGTCTTTATCTCAAAAACAAAGGGAAATAGCGAATAAAATTTTAGAAGATTATTATACAAGTAAAGTAATCACTACGGGTAAACCAAAAGAATTTGTTTCAGTAATAGCAAAAGAAAAGGCAATATTAGAAGCAGGAGTGAAACAAACACAACAAGCAATAGATTTAGAAGTTATGAGATTATCAAGACACGTTGATGAGCAAGGAATTGGAAAAACTATATATACAACATTATCAAAAGGTAAATTAAAAGCCAGAAATATAGCAAAAGGATTATATAATCAAATACCAGATGTTAAATTAAAAAGTGACATTTTAAAATCTACAATAGATGATTTGCAAAAAGAATTTGACCCATTGGTAGAAAATCCATCAAATTTTCCTAATAGAATGATAAATGGATTTTTAAATAAAATAACGAAAAAAGTATCAACTCCTGTTTTATATGATGCTAAGGGTATAAAAATAGGTGGTCAATCAGCGATTGAATTAAAAGATATAGGTTTTCAAGAATTAAGAAAAATGAGATCGCAAGTGATTGCTGAAATAAGGACACAATCAGGAGCTATAAAACCAAATGACCAATTAATACGAAGATTAAAAATATTGCAAGATGGTATTGAAGATACAATTAATACTCTCGAAAATAGGCCAGATAATGCAGGTGAGTTATATAGACAAGCAAGTTCTTTCTATAAGGAATATGCTTCAAAATTTAAACAAGGTACTGTTGCTGATATATTAGCAAAAGGTAGCAAAGGTGAAGAAACACGAATTGCATCAGCAAATATTGCAAACCGTTTTGATAACCTTGATGGAATAGATGATTTTATAAAAGCTATTGGAGATAAAAATACAGCAAAAAATATTATGAGAGATTATTATCAATTTGATTTTCTTAATAAAGCAAGAACTCCTGATGGTGATTTATCAGCAAATAAGACAATGCAATGGTTATATAAAAATGCGGGGAAATTGAAAAAATTGGACTTATTTAATGAATTTAAAGAAATTACGATGAAACGATATGCCTTACAAAATGCAGAAAAAAATTTAAATTTGTTTAATAAGTCTGTAGCAAATAGAATAATTGAAGCGGATATAGACAATTTTGTAACGCAGGCATTTCGTGGAAGTAAGAATTATGGGGTTACAGCACAAGAATTACTTAATAAAGTAAAAGGAAACAAATCTGCTGAAGAAGGTCTTAAAAAGCA
>Ga0194125_10006960_pt1 | contig 16495 bp, 17 predicted proteins | sample TA2KigC250mmetaG_FD_148626 | JGI IMG/M metagenome (GOLD analysis project Ga0194125, IMG submission 148626) | Freshwater microbial communities from Lake Tanganyika, Tanzania - TA2015034 Kigoma Deep Cast 250m | ecosystem: Environmental > Aquatic > Freshwater > Lake | place: Tanzania: Lake... | reverse complement strand
GAGGACGGGGAGCCGATCACTCCCAACCGTTCCGTACCATCGATGATCCTGTCCAGTTCGCGTTCTGATGAAGCCATAGGTTCATCTCCCCGATTCGCTACGGTAACCGTGCATGGCAAAAAAGACTTCTCCAATATCGCCTTCGTAGCGCTCAGACAAGCGTTGGGTGGCAACTTGGCGAAAAGTGGGAACAGCGCCGGCCAAGGCCTTAACGGTGCGGTCTGCGAGATAAAGTGGATAAGGCTCAAGAATCGAAGGCACCGCGCACTGGTATTTAAGGCCCTGGACAACTACAGCCAAGCGGTGCGGGTTGAGGGCTACTTCTTTGGCTGTCTCAATCCGCAGCGCCGGCAGCCAATCGTGTGGTTTGTAGTAAAAAATATAAATCTCTCCCAACCCGCTGATTATGTCAGACGCCAGGGAACTTGCCTGAGTTCGCAGATCCTCAGGCAAACGACCAGTATCCAAATGCCAAGGACCTTTAGGCGGTTCCAATCTCATCGGCCGCGTGAGTTCCCCTGGCTGCAGCAAAAATGTTAAGAGGCCCCGGTCGTCATGCCTCTCATCGAATTGAATCATCCGTCCAATTTCGCGCTTGGAAGAGTACTTGGGTAATCCCAAGTAATGCTTGTCCGAACGCTGGGGGCGCAGGATGCTGCGGTACGCCGCCAGATATTCGAGGCAGTTCTCTATGAATTCCTGAGAGCAACGAAGTTCGGGACATTCCGGGGCCTGGTTGAGCGCCTGGTTGAAATAAATTATCGGCAGAGTGAACGTCTGATCCAGCAAAACCAGATCATGGGGAGCGCCGGTGGCGAGGATTAATTCTTTCCCCAGCATAACAGCCCGAAGAACCGTACTCGTGTCGGGGTGATGGGGTTCTATCGAATTAACAAGATTTTTACTCTTGGGGTATGATTATTAATTAAGGAGGAATATTGCAGGAGAAATTTATGAAATATACCCCTTAAGGTGTAGATTTAGAACCAATGGTTCTCTTCTTCCATTTTGATATAAATAACAAAGGTCATAAAAGTCAAATACTGCATTAGTAGAGTGTATTATTTCATGATGATTAGGACATATTAAAATTAAGTTATCTAATTCATCAATCCCACCTCTTGAAAGATAAACTATATGGTGGCCATAGCATGCTCTAACTCCATAAAGAATGATTGGATCAAAAGCACATATCTGACATCTTCCAAGATATTTTTCCTGTAATAATTCTGCATGTCTTCTATTTCTCTTGAAAATGCGTTTTAAAAATGATTTTCTTTTTTCAGATGGCCCGATATGATATTTAGTTATCGCTTCTTTAACTGAATTTTCATCCTTTTCAAACGACTTTTCTAAAAGTTCTTCGTCGATAATTTGATAAGCCCTTGGCTCAAGCGATAAAAATTTAGACCATTCGACTAAAATATTTGCATCATCCGGATTTAAAACTCTTATCGTTTGGAGAGATTGTCCAATTAAATCTTTAGATTTTATTTTTCTGCCAGATTTAAATTTAAGAGTAAGTAATAACTCGTTCAAATCTGGACCATCTGATGAAAAATAGGCCGAATTTTTAATATCTCCCCAAACTCGATATTTTCCATACTTATATTCGGGAGGATTAAAAGTCTTTCCAATCACTATTAATTTTGCAACAAGAATATATTGTATCCCACCTTGGGCAGGTTTCCCTGTTACGAGCCACAATCTTTCTCCTATTTGAATTTCCGAATGAAGCCGTTTTTGGTTTGAATTGAAATGGAAACCAGCGCCTTCATTCAAATCTCTTAAATAATTATCCCATCGCCAATAAGCCAATAAGTCCATTTTTATCCCGTGGCCGAAGTGGTGGTAATCAAGGCAAGACTGCCATCTAAGGTTCTTTCCGTGATTACTGAGGATCTGCCGCCATATTTTCGCCGGAAGGCTTCCCTGACCTCATCTGAGGCCACAAGCAAAGCAATGAGTTTACCGCAGAGGAGAGAGGAGTAGGGAGGCACGGAGCCCAGAACGAAAGCGTCCAAAGCATGGTGCAATCTTGCTCTCCTACCCTCCTTGTCCCATCCCACCCAGCGGTCCCTGGGGGCCAGGCTAAAAACCGGATCACCCAAGCCAAATAAACCCATCAGCTTGTCATTGTGTTCATCTACCACCAGGAATCTTAGCCGACGTCCATACCCTGAAGATACCGGGATACTCCAGTGCAGACAGGCGTAACGAAAAAGTAACTCCTCTTTGGAGTCACGCCTCACTTCTACCAAGCGCGGTTGAATCTTTGCCGGTTCCACCTCCCTTCCAGCTGCGAAGTGGTTAATAAGTTTAGGTTCATATTTTTGGAGACCTTTCCTGGCTTTTTCAAGTCTGGCCTCAACGGCCATAGCATGAAGCTGCCGTAAGTTCTCTTTGGAAGCATTGCGGGGCGGGAGGATGTGGGATCCTGCGACCATAAACCCTTGCTGCTCCAAAGAGGTGATTATTAGATGCCTTAGTTCATGAGGTTCCACTGTATTTCCTTTACGATTATTAATCCTTTCTAACAGAATTCTGGGGACTTGTAAAACTGGATCATTTTTATCTCCCTACCCATCCTCCAATGATCCAACTTTCTATCTTCATCCAATTCACCGAATTTTGGAAATTTTAGAAATTATTCAAATTTTCCCAAGGGCATCTCAATCCTTGAAACGCCCCCTGTCCCCAGTTTCAAGAACTTTTTATCCCGGCCCGGAAAAAAACTCCTTGACTATGTTTTTACCCCTGGGGTATAAACCTCTGAGGTTGTACCAAAAAGCACAAGGAGCACGGCATTGGAATTACCGGAAGCCTTGAGCGATTTTTCCTTTGTCCTGGTCTATCTCGTGGCCGCGGCTTTATTCGCCATGGGACCTATCATCATTGCCTACCTCATTGCCCCCAAGAGCTTCGGCAAATCCCGGGACGCCATTTACGAATGCGGCATGCCCATCATCGGCAGCGCCTGGGTCCAGGTGGCGGTGGTTTACTATCTCTTCGCCCTGCTGTTCCTGGCCTTCGATGTGGACGTGCTCTTCCTCTTCCCGGTGCTGCTGGCTTACAACAAGGGCTATGCATGGCAGGATTTCATTGAAATAACCATGTTCATAGGCATTCTCTCCCTGGTGATCGTCTATGCCTGGTGCAAAGGGGTTTTCAGTTGGAAGCGAAAACAGGTGAGCCCTTAATCAGTTTCGGTCTGCTGGAAGAGGCCCTGAATCTGGCCCGGGCCAATTCCTTGTGGCCCATTACCTTCGGTCTGGCGTGCTGCGCCATTGAAATGATGGCCGCGGGCGCGTCCCGCTTCGATCTGGACCGCTTCGGGGCCGGCGTCTTCCGGCCGTCGCCGCGCCAGTCGGACCTGATGATCGTGGCCGGCACCATCTCCAAGAAGATGGCCCCGCCCATCGTCCGCCTCTGGGATCAGATGCCTGCGCCCAAGTGGGTCATTGCCATGGGCAACTGCGCCATCTCCGGCGGTCCTTTTTATTATCCCAACCAGTATGCCATCGTGCCCGGCGCCGACCTCATCATCCCCGTGGACGTGTACGTGCCCGGCTGTCCGCCCCGGCCCGAGGGGCTCATTGAAGGCATCCTGGTGCTGGAAGAAAAGATCACCCAACGGGGCCGTCTCAGGAAGTTCAGAGATGTTAAGTGAAAAAATCCAAAAGGCCCTAGCGCCCCTGAACCTGGAAAAGGTGGCGGCCGGCGATTACAGCAAGACCGGCTATCACCTGGAAGCGGCGGCTCAACCCGGCCAGATGCCGGCGGTGGCCCAGGCCCTGCTGGACACCGGGTGTTTCCTGGAGTCCCTCACCGCGGTGGACTCTTCCCGGGAATCCTTCACCCTGGTGTACCACTTCGCCAATTTTTACGAATTGTGCCGCACCGTGGTCCACGCTCCCCTGGCTAAGCCGGCCGCAGCCCCCACCATCAGCCACATCTACGCCGGGGCCGACTGGTACGAACGGGAAGTGTACGACCTTTACGGCATCCGCTTCGCCGGCCACCCCAACTTGAAGCGCCTTCTGCTGCCGGAAGACGCGGATTTCCATCCATTACTCAAAGATTTCGGAGCAACCCAGGAAAATGTTTGAACGGGGACTGGAAGAAAAGACTTTCTGGCTCAATTTAGGCCCCCAGCACCCCAGCACCCACGGGGTCTTGCGGGTCCTTTTGGAGATGGACGGCGAGTACATCGTCACGGCGGAGCCGGTCATCGGCTACGGCCACCGGGGCCACGAGCACATGGCGGAAAACCGCAACTACCAGCAGTTTCTGCCTAACATGGGCCGGGTGGACTATCTCCACGCCCTGGCCTTCAACCAGGGCTACTGCATGGCGGTGGAAAAGCTCATGGGCATCAAGGTGCCGGAGCGGGCCGAGTACATCCGGGTCATCACCGCGGAGATGAACCGCCTCACCTCCCACTTCCTGTGGGTGGGCGCCTACCTCATGGACCTGGGAGCCTTCACCCCTTTTCTGTACTGCTTCGACGACCGGGAGCACCTCCTGGACCTGTTGGACCGCATCACCGGCTCCCGTCTTACCTACTGCTTCTACCGGTTCGGGGGCGTGCCCGTGGATTTGGACGAGGAGTTCATCGCCGGGACCCGGGCCTTCATCAAGCGTCTGCGCAGCCGCTGGCCGGACTACGACAACCTGGTCACCAAGAACATTATCTTCATCAAACGGACCAAGGACGTAGGCGTCATCACCAAGGAGCAGTGCGTGCAGTACGGCCTCACCGGCCCCATGGTCCGAGGCAGCGGCATTGCCTACGACATTCGCAAAAGCGAGCCGTACTCCGCCTATCCCGAGTTCGATTTTGAAATTCCCATCGGCGACAACGGCGACGTCTACGACCGCTACATCGTGCGCATACGGGAGATGGAGCAGAGCCTGCGCATCATGGAGCAAGCGCTGAACAAGCTCCCGGAAGGCCCCATCATGGCGGAAAAGGTGCCCAAGCGCCTCAAACCCGCGGCTGGGGAAGTTTATCAGGCGGTGGAAACGGCCCGGGGTGAATTCGGCTGCTACATCGTCAGCCAGGGCGACATCAAACCCTACCGCATCAAGCTGCGGGTGCCGTCCTTCGCCAACCTGAGCATCCTGCCCGAAGCCTCCGTGGACAACCTGGTGGCCGACGTGGTGGCCATCCTGGGCTCCATTGACGTGGTGGTCCCGGAAGTCGACCGGTAACTTAACGGACGAGCTGAGCTATGAATTTCATGGTGCAAACTTTGGGAACTGCAGGGGCCACCATGGTGGTGGGCCTCATCGGGGTCATGGCCCTGGTCGCGGTAAACGCCTTGTTTCTCATCTGGATGGAGCGCAAAGTCTCGGCCCACATGCAACTTCGCCCCGGCCCCATGGAAGTGGGCTGGCACGGCGCCATTCAGACCATCGCCGACGCGATAAAGCTCATGGGCAAGGAACTCATTACCCCGGAAGAAGTGGACCGGCCCATTTTCTGGCTGGCCCCCATCGTGATCTTTCTGCCGGTGTTGCTCTCTTTCCTGGTGATTCCCTTTTCCGCCTCCTGGATCATCCGGGACATGAATGTGGGGATTGTCCTCATCCTGGCCTTCTCCACCCTGGCGGTGCTGTCCATCCTCATGGCGGGCTGGTCTTCCAACAACAAATACGCGGTCCTGGGGGCCATCCGCTCCGTGGCCCAAAACGTGGCCTACGAGATTCCGCTTCTCATCACGGTAATGAGCATCATCCTCATGGTGGGATCCTTCAAGCTCACCGACATCGTGGCGGCCCAGGAGCGCCTCTGGTTCGTTCTGTTACAGCCCGTGGCCTTTATCTTATATATTATATGCGCCACCGCGGAGACCAACCGGGCGCCCTTCGATATCCCGGAAGCGGAGTCGGAGCTGGTGGCCGGGTTCCACACCGAATATAGCGGCATGCGCTTCGCCTTGTTCTTCCTGGCGGAATACACCAACATGTTCATCTGTTCGGCCATCGCCGCGGTCCTGTTCCTGGGCGGCTGGCATGGGCCGATCCTCCCCGGGGTGGTCTGGTTCCTCATCAAGGTCTATTTCGTCATCTTCCTGATGATGTGGTTCCGCTGGACCTTCCCCCGGACCCGGTTCGACCAGCTCATCACTTTTGCCTGGAAAATTTTAATTCCCCTGGCCTTCGCCAACCTGCTCATCACCGCCCTGGTTCTGAAGCTCAGATAAGCCAGGGGCAACAACCGGAATGAAGGTTAAACGGCAATGATCGATTATTTCAAAGAAGTTCTGGGTGGTTTCTACAGCCTGCTGGCGGGCATGGCGGTCACCATCCGCTATTTCGTCAAGCCCATCGTCACCGTCCAATACCCCCGGCAGAAGATCGAGATGTCGCCCCGCTACCGCGGCTACCCGCAGCTCATCATCGATCCCGAGACTCATGTTCACCGGTGCATCGCCTGCGACATGTGCGCCCGCATCTGCCCCTCCCAACTCATCACCGTGGAAGGGACCAAGTTCCCCGGGGAAAAGCAGAAGCGCGCCACCAAGTACATCCATGAACACCAGTATTGCAGCCTCTGCGGCCTGTGCACCGAGGTTTGCCCCACCGATGCCCTGGAGTACTCCAAGGAATACCGCCTGGCGGGCTTTCGGCGGGAGGACGCCGTTATCGATCACCTGGTCTTGCTGCAACAGCGGCAGTATGCTGTGGGTCTGCCTGTAACTCCCATTCCGACGGAAGCTGAAATTGCGGCTGCCATGGCGGAGGAAGCCGCTGCCAAAGAAGCTAAAGCTAAAGCCGCGGAAAAGGCCAAGGCTAAAGAGGCTCCCGCTGAGGAGGTCAAAAAATGAACTTCTTAAGCAGCCTTACCACCCCCCAGGGAGTGGCCACCATCGCTTTCATCATGGTGGTGGGGGCGACCATTGCCGGCGCCCTCATTGCGGTGCTGGCCCGGAACATTTTCCACAATGTCCTGGGGCTGGCCCTATCCCTGATGGGCGTGGGGGGCTTGTTCCTTTATCTCAACAGCCCCTTTGTGGCCCTCATGGAAATCCTCATCTACGTCGGAGCCATCTGCATCGCCATCTGCTTTGCCATCATGCTGTCCGAACCGCTGTACCTGTCCAAGCCGCCCCGGAACCCCTTGAAAATTCAGGGTGCAGTCCTGGGCGCGGGCGCGGTGTTCGCCTTCCTGGCCCTGCTGGTGAAGCAGACCAAGTGGACGCCGGCGCCGGAGCGCAGCGCCGATTGGTCCATCGAAACCCTGGGGCATTATTTGCTGAAGAATTACGTTCTCATCTTTGAACTGGTCTCCTTGCTCCTGCTGGTCGCCATGCTGGGCGCCATTGTCCTGGCCCGGGGCGGTCGCGGCAGTTCTTAACCGAGGTTTAGAGATGCTTATTTTTAACCAATTGTCGACTTACTTGTACCTGGCCCTGGCGCTCTTCGCCATCGGCCTTTACGGCGTGCTAGCCCGGCGGAATTTGATCGCCATGCTCATTTCCATTGAGCTGATTCTCAACGCCGCCATGATCAACTTCATGGCCTTCAACCGCTTCCTGGCCCCCCACCCCGCGGTGGGCCAGGTCATTACCCTGTTCATCATGGCCGTGGCTGCGGCCGAGGCGGCCATCGCCTTGAGCATCATCGTGGCCGTGTACCGCAAACTCAAAACCATTAACGTGGAACAAGCCACGGAGCTTAGGGGTTAATCATGGGCGATCCGATTCTCCTCGGCTGTCTGGCAACGGTGATTCTGCCTCTTTTGGCCTTTGCCATTATTATGATCTTTACCTGGAGGCATCATAAGCTCTCCCTGGCTATCTCCCTGGTCGCCTCCACCATACCGTTGATCATTGCCTGGATTTTCTTCTTCAAGCTGGCCGGTCTCAAGCAGCCCATAATCTATCAATTTGACTGGCTGATCTCCGATCAAGTGAAGGTGCCCTTCGGGTTCCTCCTGGACCCCACCAGCCTATTGATGTTAGTCATCGTGGCCACCATCAGCTGGCTGGTCCAGGTTTACTCCATCGGGTACATGGGCGGCGATCCGGGTTTCGGGAGGTATTACGCCTTCCTGTCGCTGTTCGCCATGTCCATGATCGGCATCGTCATCTCCAGCGGCCTGCTCCAGGTCTTCATCTCCTGGGAACTGGTGGGTCTGGCTTCATATCTCCTCATCGGCTTTTGGTATGAGAAATTCTCCGCCTCGGAGGCCGGGAAAAAGGCTTTTGTGGTCACCCGCTTCGGAGACATCGGCTTTTTTATCGGCCTGGTTTTCCTGACCCTCTATTTCGGCGGCCTGGACATCCACTCCATCAACACCGCGGCCCAGACCAAGGCCATGCCCCAATGGCTGCTCACTACTTCGGCCCTGCTGATCTTCTGCGGCGTCATGGGGAAAAGCGCCCAGTTCCCCCTGCACGTGTGGCTGCCCGACGCCATGGAAGGTCCGACGCCGGTCTCCGCCCTGCTCCATTCCGCCACCATGGTGGCCGCAGGGGTGTATCTCATGACCCGGCTCTTTCCTTTATTCGCCGCCGCCGGTCCCACGGCCCTGACTATCATTCTGGCCATTTCCACCATCACCCTGATTTTGAGTTCCACCATCGGCATGGTGGCCTGGGACATCAAACAGGTCTGGGCATACTCCACCGTCAGCCAACTGGGGTTCATGTCCATGGGTCTGGCCGCCGCGGGGCTGGCCGGCGGGACGCTCTTCGCCGGGGCCTTCCACCTCACCACCCACGCGGCCTTTAAGGCCCTGCTCTTCTTGTGCGCCGGCGTCTTTATTCATCATTTCGGCACCAACGATTTCTTTGTGATGAGCGCCCAGGGAGGCCGCAAGCTGACCATCCCCATGGTCACCGTCACCATCGCCGCCCTGGCCCTGGCGGGCATCTTTCCCTTCGCCGGCTTCTTCAGCAAGGAACTTATTCTGGGGTCCCTGGCCCATCTGCCCAACAAAATCTGGTTAATCCTGGGCCTTTTGGGGGCCTTCCTGACCGCCTACTACGCCTTCCGGGTCATTTTCGTCATGCTCTTTCCCCGGCCTAAACCTCCGGATTGGGTCCAGGCGCAGATAGACGCCGCCGCGGGGGCCGGCCATGGGCATGGGGAGGAGGATACTGGTCATGGCCACGGCCACGAGGCACACCACGGCGTGCCCCTGGTCATGTCTTTGCCTCTGTTAATCCTGGCTTTCTTCACCCTCATCCTGGGGTTCTGCCAGGGCTGGCTGGAGAAATTCCTCCTGGGCGAGTCCCACCCCCACGATGTGGACCTGGTGTTGCTGGTGGCCGCGGTGGGTTGCGCCCTGGGCGGCATGGGGGTGGCCTGGGTGGACTGGGGTTCCTCCAAGGCCAGATGGGAGGGCTTTCTCCGCAACTTCCCGGTCCTGGAAAACTTTTTCATCCAGAAGTGGTACATGGACCACTTCTGGCGCTGGTTTCTCAACTCCATCATTTACGGCATCTTCTCCAAATGGTTCACGTACAATGACCGGCGGGTGGTGGACGGCGGCGTGGACGCCGTGGCCCTGGGCACCATCGGCAGCGGGCGTCTGCTCTCCTTCATCCAGACCGCGTTTGTACAGCTTAACATCCTTTTCATGGTCCTGGTCCTGGCGGGCCTCGGGATCTATCTCCTGATGGGTCGTTGATATGGTCGAACATCCGGCTTCTTTCCCCATTTTGTCCTGTATGTTGCTGGCGCCTCCGGTGGGTCTGCTCATCCTCCTTTGTTTAAAGGAGCACCAGAAGTTCCTCATCCGGGCCGTCTCCCTGGTGTCCGCGGGCATTCCCTTCGCCCTGTCCATTTACACCTTTGTGGCCTACGACAAAAAGCTGGGGGGCCTGCAGTTCGTCGAGAAGTACGAGTGGTCCAAGATGTTCGGGATCACCTACTTCGTGGGCGTGGAGGGCATGAACGCCCCGCTCCTGCTGCTCACGGGCATCGTGATCTTCACCGGAGTCCTCACCATGTGGGAGCTGGAAGACCGGGTGAAGGAATACTTCATCTGGATGCTGGCCCTGGTGACGGGAGTCTTCGGGGTCTTCATGTCCTACGACATGTTCTTTTTCTTCCTGTTTTACGAGATTGCGGTAGTCCCCATGTACATCCTCATCCTCGTCTGGGGCTCCACCCGCAAAGAATACGCGGCCATGAAGCTAACCCTGTACCTCATGGCCGGAAGCGGCCTCATCATCCCGGGCCTCCTCCTCCTTTACTCCACTTCCGGCCTGTTCACCTTTAACATGGTCGCGCTGCACGGCGTGCGCTTCGACCCCTGGATTCAGAAGCTGGTCTTTGTCTTCCTTTACCTGGGATTCGGGGTCCTGGCCGCGGCGTGGCCGTTCCACACTTGGTCTCCCGTGGGCCATGTGGCCGCGCCCACCGCGGTTTCCATGCTCCACGCGGGCGTGCTCATGAAGCTGGGTTCGTTCGGTATATTAAGGGTGGCCATGTATCTGTGCCCTGAAGGTTTCCAGTACTGGTCCACCTTCATGGCCCTGCTGGCCACCACCGGCATCGTTTACGGCGTCTTTGTGGGTCTGGCCCAGACTGACCTGAAATACGTCATCGGCTACTCTTCCGTGTCCCACATGGGCATCGTCTGCCTGGGACTGGCCACCGGCACCGTGGACGGCTTGAACGGGTCAGTCTTCCAAATGTTCGCCCACGGCGTCATGACCGCCCTCTTCTTCTCCGCGGTGGGCTATATCTACGACCGCACCCACACCCGGGATATTCATGAACTGGGCGGATTCTCCCGCATCATGCCCGTGGCCTCGGCCTTCTTCATCGTCGCGGCCCTGTGCGGCGCCGGCGTCCCCGGCATGGCCAGCTTTTGGGCGGAACTGCTGGTGTTCATCGCCGCCTTTAAGGTCTTCCCCATAGCCGGGCTCCTGGCCATCGCCGCCCTGGTGGTGGGCGCGCTGTTCGCCCTGCGGGTGGTTCAAAATACCTTTTATAACGAACCCAACCCCAAGTTTATGCACTTTGAGGACGTCAGTCCCTTCCTGGGACTGCCCCGGATGATTCTCATCGGCGCCTTGCTCTTATTCGGGTTCTTCCCCCAGATGATGCTCGGCCTCATCAAGACTTCCATCGTGCCATTTCTCCAGGGAATGTAAACCATGAACGTGAAGCTTTTCGGACCGGAACTTTACTACCTGTTGATGGCCCTGGTGTTCTTCGGGCTCAGCCTGAGGCGCCGGGAAAATGTCAAACAGGACTACCAGATCGCCCTGGCCTTGACGGGCCTGGGGGTGGTGGTGACCTTGCTCAGCCTCTTCCAGCAGGGGGACCTGTTTTACCAGGCATACAAGGTGGACCTGTTCAGCCAGATCTTTAAGTTCGCCCTGGCTCTGGGTCTGTTCCTGGTGCTCACCATCTCCCACAACCTGGCGCACATCGAGAACCGCTACCATGCCGAGTACTACCTGTTCCTCACCACCACCACCATCGGCATGATGTTGCTGGTCTCCTCGGTGGAGCTCCTCACCATTTACGTAGCCCTGGAGCTGTCCTCTTATTCCTTATATATTCTGGTGCCGCTCCGTCGGGGCGACGACATCGACGTGGAAGCGGGCATCAAATATCTGTTCATCGGCGCGGTGTCCTCGGGGTTCATGCTCTTCGGCCTGAGCTACATCTTCGGCATCACCCACACCACCTATATCACGGAAATCGTGCCCAAGCTGGGTCAGCTCGTGGACAGCCCCATCGGCATAATCGGCCTATTGCTCACCCTGTCCGGCTTCTTCTTCAAGCTGTCGGTCTTTCCCTTCCACTTCTGGGCCCCGGATGTCTACCAGGGCGCGGCCAACCAGGTGACCGCGTTCATTGCCACCGCCTCCAAGGCCGCGGCGGTGGCCCTGCTGCTCCGCCTTACGGCCCTGGGCAGCGCTTCCGGCTTCAGCTTCACCCAGGCCCTGTGGGTTCTGGCCATCGTGTCCATGACCCTGGGCAACCTGGTGGCCATTGTGCAGAAAGACTTTAAACGCCTGCTGGCGTATTCCTCCATCGCCCACGCCGGTTATTTTCTTATCGGCATCCTTACCCTGAAAGCCGACGGCTTCACCGCGGCCATCTATTACGCCCTGGCTTATCTCATTATGAACTTCTCGGTGTTTCTGGTCATCAACGAGGTGGCCAAAGACGGCCGGGACCTGAAGCTCCCTGAACTGGCCGGACTATACCGCCGCAGCCCCTTGCTCAGCATGACCCTGATCCTGGGCATCTTTGCCCTGGCCGGAGTGCCGCCCTCCATCGGGTTCACCGGCAAACTGCTGCTCTTCACCTCGGCCATGAACCAGGGCTATTTCTGGCTGGTGTTGATCGGCGCGGTGAACGGCACCGTGTCCCTGTACTACTATCTAAAAGTGGTCTACGCCGCCTACTTTGTGGAGGACGGGGGTCTGCCGCCGGTGCAGCTCTCCGTGCCCATCCGGATCCTCAACCTGGCCATGGCCGCCATCATCATCGGCTTCGGGGTTTTCCCCGACCGCATCGTCAACCTGGCCCGGGAGGCGGTGAAGGGTATCCTTTAATCCACAGATTTCACAGATTTTCACAGAAATAAAAAACCCGCCCATTCCAGGAATGGGCGGGTTTTTTTATTATTTTTATCTTAATCAGTGTAAATCTGCGTAATCTGTGGACCTAAACCCCTCCAGGTCGATGCGGTGGGACTTGAGCCAGCGGTACACGGTCTTGGTGGAGACCCGGAGGCGCCGGGACAGGGCCGAGACGTTGCCTCCTTCAGCCCGCAACAGCTTCTCCAGATACTCCTGGGGCGGACGGGCAGGAACCATGGGCTCATAACTCCAGGGGCGCGTCGGCGCATCCCCCCCACTTGAACTAGCCCCAGTCGCGACATTGAACCGCAAATCCGATTCCCGAATTAACGGCCCCTTGCTGAAAAAGAAAGCCCGGGTGACCACGTTTCTCAACTCCCGGACGTTTCCGGGCCAGGAATGGTTTAGAAGCTTTTTTTCGGCGCCCCGGGCAAAGCCTGCCACTTCCCGTTGGTGGCGCTGGCAGAGTTGGTAAAGGAAACGTTCGGCCAGTAGGATTGCGTCCTCTCCTCTTTCCCGTAAGGGCGGCAGATGCACCGTCAGCACTGCCAGGCGGTCGTAAAGATCCTGGCGGAAGCGTCCTTGGGCGATAAGCTGGGGCAGATTTTGATTGGTGGCGGCCACCAGCCTCACGTCCACCCGGATGGGAGTGTCCGCCCCTACCGGATCAATTTCTCCCAACTCCACCGCTCGAAGCAGCCGGGACTGAACCGAAAGCGGCAGATCGCCCACTTCGTCCAGAAAAAGCGACCCGCCATGGGCCAATTTGAATTTGCCCGGACGGCCCTGGCGGGCATCGGTGAAGGCGCCCTTTACATGCCCGAAAAGCTCGCTGCATGCCAGGGACTCGGTGAGGGCCCCGCAGTTTACCGCATAGCACTGCTTATTACGCCTCAGGCTGTGAGTGCAAAGGGCCTGGGCCACCAGTTCCTTGCCGGTGCCAGGTTCCCCTAATAATAAAACCGGCAGGTCGGAGATGGCATAGGTGGGCAGGTTGGCGAGAATCTGTTGAAGTTGGAAGTCTTGCGTGATGATGTGAGACAGTTCGGGGATTTGACCATCGGAAAACGGGTCTGAGGCCCTCCCGGAAGCCCTCCAGTGATCACTCCTGATCATTTCCATTGGCACCTCCTTGTGCGCTTTCGTGACGCTTCAGGTTAAATAAGGCTATAAGTTATTTCTCCCTTTCTCATAAAAAATATTTTTATTAATATTAAATTATTAAATTATTTTATTGCAAGAAAAAATCATTATCTTATTCATTTTTAAAACTATTTTCTAGAACGCCGCAAGGATCTCTTCCGCGCCCCGCCGCACTTCCAGCTGGGAGCTGGTGAGAGCCAAAACCTTAAGGCGGCCTTTGAAGCCTTGTTGCTCCACCCGGCTCCGGGCCGGGAACATCCGGGCCATGGTCTGGAGGACCTCCACCACCACCCTGGGATCGGGATAGTCCAGAAACCGGGTCAAAACCCCCCATTCTTCCGGGAGGCCATATTCTTCCAGGAACTTTTTGGCGGTGGCCGCAAATTTCTTGGTGCCGTGATGAGCCTCCAGTTTTTTCAAGTCCGCCTGGTATTCCGGCCGGGTCCGCTTGCCTTTGAACAAGGCCTCGGCCTGGGCCAGGGCCAGTTGGCGTTCCCGTTCCGCCTGTTTCTTCGGCACGCGGGGCGGCTTGGCCGGGGTCACTCCCCCGCCGCGGTCCCGCTTCTGGTCAATTTCTCGCCAACTGGGGCGGTCCCGGTCGTCGTCTTCTCCCTTGGGGGACATCTCTTCCTCGTTTTCGGTTTTCGGTTTCCGGTTATAGATACTTACGAAAGCGGGTGATATCGCCAACCAACGACTCCAGCCACGTTATCAGGAGTAGTTGGGGTAGGGTAGGTTTTGGGTTTTTGGTTTTACCGAAAACCGCAAACCGAAAACCGTCTTTAAAAGATCCAATTGGGATGGCGGGCCGTAACGATCTCCAAATAATCCCAAATCCAATCCCGGATAGCCGGGGAAAGATAAAACTTGGGCCACAGCAGGGGATCATCCGGGTCCACCACCCCTTCCGCCACGGCCCGGCGGTGCAGCGCCACCCCCGGATAAATGCGGATGCCCACGGTGAGGTTCACCAGCCGGGGCTCAAACTGCTCCAGGAGGGCCACGGATTCCTGCACCGTGTCCGGGGTCTCCCCGGGGCCGCCCATCATCAGGAAGCAGGAATAAGGCAGGTCAACCTCTTTGAGGAGCCGCAGAGTCTCCTCCACCTGTTCCCGGCCGAAGCCCTTGCCCAGGTTGCTGAGCACCAGTTCCGCCCCGCTTTCATTGCCTACCTGGGCCATGGAGCACCCGGCCTCCCGGATCAGGCGGAAAAGCTCGGGGTCGGGAAACGCGGGGTTGATGAGGCAGCCCCATTCCAGGGGGAGTCTCAAATTCTTAATGGCCAGGCAGAGGTTCCGGGCGTACTCCGGCGGATATGAAAACAGATTATCAACAAAATAAAACCGGGTCAATCCCCACTGTTCATGCCATCGGGTTAGCCAGGCGGCCACTGCCTCCGGAGGCCAGCCCCGGGTCCGGCTGCCTTCCAAGAGCGGAGTGGTGCAATAGACGCACTGCATGGGGCAGCCCCGGCGAGTCTGCACCGGGATCATACCGGGCAGCTTGGCGCTGCCTTCGGCATCCTGGTAAATCCGGGGAGTGAAGTGCTCCAGGGCCGGGGGCGGGAGTTTCGCCAGGTCCATGATACGCTCCAGGGGGTTCATCACCCACTTTTTTCCGGAGCGCCACACCAGCCCTGGGACTTTGGCCCAATTCCGGGTCTCCTGGGCCTCCAAAAACGCGGGGAAGCTCTCCTCCCCTTCGCCCACGATGCCGAAGTCGGCCTGCAAGTAATCCATCAAGGCCTGGGGCACGATGCTGAAGCCCGCGCCCCCGATGATTATGGGCGCCGGACTTATCCCCCGCAGCAAGCTTATCAGGTCCTTCACCTCGGGGAAGTAGCAAACAGAGTCCCGGCTGTCCTGGTTGTCCAAATTCCTCAGGGTCAGGGCCAGGACTTGAGGCTGAAATTCGGACACCAGGCGGCGCAGGTCCGCCCGGGGGTCTTCCGCGAACATGAAGTCCAGAACCCGGACCTCGTGCCGCCCCTTGACCGCGGCCGCCACCGAGGCCAGGCCCGACGGCAGGGGCGGCACGATGAGGCGCAGACGGTTGGGAGAAATGAAAAGGATACGCATAATAGGCGGTTTTCAGTTTTCAGATTCTTAAAAACCCTATGTTGAGAATTTATCTCTAATAATATTACGCGGCGGCAAGAATATCAATGATATCCTGTATATATGAATCGGCTTGATGATAAGCTTTTTCAAGCCTGCTGTGGGGCTGCAGTTGGGCTTCCGGTCAATAGTTAAAAAGGGAATTAGCCAGTGGACCGCAGACGCGTTGATGAAAAAGGACGAGCGCTTTCCTTTTTCGGCCCACTGAATAAGGATAAAACTAATAACGCGCCTAGGATTCGACCCATTCCTGATAGACCAGGGTTTTGGGGGCCAAGGCCTCTTTGGTGATGGGGCTGATGCCCAGCGCTTCCCGAAAGAAATATACGACGTTTTCCGGTCGAGTTAAGGCAGACAGGTATCCGTTAATGACAATACGATCGAAACAATGGTATACAAACACCAGCAAGCTGCCAAACAGTCTGTGATACCAAGTTGCGTTCAAAAAGGTATTATTAAGTTGTCATTCTGAACGGAGCGAAGCGGAGAATCTAGATTCTTCGCTACGCTCAGAATGACAATTTTACTCGTTTGACCGCAACTCGGTATGAAACAGCTCCATGGGTCGTCTCCTCCGGGTTCTTGCTGGGCAAACAAAATTATCGGATAGACGACTCATGGAGTCAAAATTTTAAGGATTCAAAATTTCAAATATTTGTGGTTAGGTTTTTG
>Ga0194125_10006957_pt1 | contig 16499 bp, 9 predicted proteins | sample TA2KigC250mmetaG_FD_148626 | JGI IMG/M metagenome (GOLD analysis project Ga0194125, IMG submission 148626) | Freshwater microbial communities from Lake Tanganyika, Tanzania - TA2015034 Kigoma Deep Cast 250m | ecosystem: Environmental > Aquatic > Freshwater > Lake | place: Tanzania: Lake... | reverse complement strand
TACGGGTCGTGGACGCGGACCTCCGCGCCCATTTCGGTGAGTTTGCGGACCACGAGTTCCGAGCCGGAGTAGCGCGTATCGCCCACGTCTTCGCGGTAACTTGCGCCGCAGAGGAGGATGCGTGCGCCGGCGATGTATCGGCCCATGTTGCGGAGGGCGTCGCGGACGAGTTCGGCGGCGTGCAGGCCGCGCGTGTCGTTCGTGTCGAGGGCCACGGGCGTTATCTTGAAGATGGAGTCCTGGTCCTCGAAGCCCAGGATGTGCTTGTATGCCCAGTAGCCCAGGCCGCCGTCCTTGGGCAGGCAGTAGCCGCCGATGCCTGGGCCGGGGAAAATGATGTTCGTGTGCGTCGGGCGGACCTTGATGGCCTGGATGACCTTGATGAGGTCCACGCCGTTGCGCTCGGCAAAGAGGCTCCACTCGTTCAGGAACGCCAGGGTGGTGGCGCGGTAGGAGTTCTCGACGATCTTGGTGGTCTCGCTCTCGATGGGCCGGTCCATGAGGGTCAGCGGGAAGTCTTTCGTGTTCAGGACCTCGGTGAGGAACTTGACCACGCGGCGTTTGGCCTCCTCGGTGCAGCCGGAGCAGACGCGCCAGAAGTCGCGGATGCTCTTTACGTAATCGCGGCCGGGCATGACGCGCTCGAACGAGTGGGCCAGCAGGGGGTGGGCCTTGAGGCCCCTCGCGGCAAATGCCTTCTTGAGGATCGGCAGGGCGACGAACTCGGTTGTGCCGGGGGCCACGGTGGTCTCGATGAGGACGAGGCACTTGGTGGGGATGCGGTCGCCGATGACCTTCATGGTGGCCTCCAGGGCGGCCATGTCGGCCTCGCCGGTGCGCATGTTGCCGAGGTCGTGCTTGGCGTAGTCGCACTGCACGTCTATGACCACGCAGTCGGCCAGGCGGAGGCAGTCGCTGTTGTAGGTGGCGGTGAGCGTTTTCTTTTCGAGGACGCAGCGGGCGATCATGGGCTGGACTTCGGGGTCCTCGGCCTTGACGGGCGACTCGCCGCGGTTAAGGAGCGGGATCTTCCAGTAACTGCGGGTCGAGGGCCGCTGGCAGCCGATGACGAACTTCGAGGGCTTGCCGGTCTTCTTGCCCACGGTGTCGGCGATGATGGCAGCCATGACGGCCCCGACGAAGCCGACGCCCATGACGACAACGATCTCTTTCTTCTCGGCGCGGGCCTGGCGCACGAGGCGCTCGATGCGTTTCATCTCGGCGGCGTACTCGCTCTTCTCGGGCAGGGGGAACTTCTCGCCGGCGGGACTGACGGAATGGTCGGCCATGGTTTCTCCTTTGCCTGGGGGCGCTGTTGTCGCAGGATTCTATCGGCGTTCCGGGCCGCCGGCCATGAGGCGCGGCCGGGGCGCAAGAAAGGAGCGCGACCCACACACAGGTCGCGCTCCGCCGCCGTGGGCATGTGGCAAGGCCTCACGCCCTGTCACGTCCGATTGTGCCTTACGTTTTCGCTTCGGCCGTCCGTCGGCCTGCCGCTGTCTGCGGCGGGCTCAGTTCCAGTGTCCGCGGATGGGCCGCTGCCGCCGCGACGTCAGGTACACGAACGTCCCGCCCGCCGCTACCAGCAGGACCGTCGCCGGCTCGGGGACGACCGGCACAGTGGGGCCGTCGGTGCGGATGACGTCGTTGCCGCAGCCCCACGATATCTGGGCCGTCAGGTCGCCGGGGTTCAACAGGCCCAGGAGGTCGCCGCTGAAGGCGTACTCCAGGATGAACGTGCCATTCTCGGCGCCGCCGTAGTTATAGGTGGCCCAACTCATCGAGGCCGTGCCGAGGAGTTGGTCGGGATCAATGCTGCCGCTGACGGCCCAGGGGCCGATGATGTCCGGGATGGTGGCGCTGGGGCCGTAGTCGTTTGCCACAAGGGTGGTCGAGTTGTAGTAACTGCCGGCCTGCTGCTGGATGCCCTTTGTGTCGCCGGAGGAATCCAGCCGGTAGATGGCCCCCTGGGCCAGGCCGGCGTTGGCCTGCTGGGTGACGATGCCGAATTCCTGGCCGTCGATTGTCAGGAACATGTCGCCCAGGTAAACCGTGTTGCCCCAGGCCTGTGTGCTCCAGGCGCTGGAGGTGATGACGAGCAATTGAACCTGGTGGTCCTGGATGCGGAGGTAGAGTTCCTCCAGGTCGTACTGCTCTCCGCCGCGCGTTACCCCCGGGCTGGGCTCGCGCCCCACGCCGGGGTAACTGATGGGCGCATAGTTGTTCTGGATGGTGGCCCAGAGGCTGCCGGAATGGATGTCCGAGCCGTTGGGCTGGCTGAAGGGGGTGATGCCCCAGTCGATGATGTTGCCGGAGGAGTCGATGATCATACCCCCGGCGCTGGGTGCCAGGACTGCCGCCAGAAAGGCTGGCAGGAACCACTTGCTGCGCATGCACGCCTCCTTACACGGGTCAGAAGACCGCCGACCCGTTCTTTCGATGGTTTCTCTGCCGATGGGCCGCCGACGTCGCGCCGGCGGCCCTGTCCTTGCCCTGCGGGCCCAGCGCGGGCCGCGCCGCCGGCGCCGATAATGGTTGCTGGAGATGCAATGCGTAGGGGGCGTGAAGCCTGCCTGTCAGCGGGCTTCCGGGTGACCACGGGATAGCGTACCGATGAACTCGTGGCTGTCAAATAGGCGGACGGGCGTCGGCTTGCGGCAGATGCAGGCCCTGGGGCGGCGCGCCGGGAAGACCCGCGGCGAACGCCCGAGAAACAGGGTGTTTCCGGGTGGGCGGCCGGCCCCCGCCCGCCGCCTCGCGCGGCTCCGGAAAGACGTGTCGCGGCAGCCGGATGTTGCGCGCACACGGCGGAAAAATGGTGAAAAATCCCCCCGCCGCGGGTAAGCATAAGGGCGTCGATTCACCCCTTCAGGAGGTTCCTGCCATGCGTGCGACACTTCTCCGGCCGTGTGCGACAGGTGTGTTGCTGACGGTCTTGGCGGTCCCCGCGCCGGCGTTTGGCGGGGCCGTCCCGGCCGAGGGTCAGGCGCTCAAGGTCGAGCAGACCCTCAACACCCGCACGGTCCCCAAGTGGGACGCCCTCGAAGTCGCCTTCCGTCACGACGGCACGTACGCGGACCCGTTCTTCGACGTGACCATCGACGTCGTGTTCACGTCGCCCGGCGGAAAGACGGCCAGGGTGGGCGGGTTCCACTACGGCTCGGCCGAGAAGCCGCGCATCCGCCGCATCGAGCCGCCCGAGGGCCAGCGGGGCCGCGTGCGCGTCGAATACGAGTTCGGCAAGTGCGACCTGTGGAAGGCCCGCTTCGCCCCCAGCGAGGTCGGGACGTGGCGGTATGCGTGGACGTTCAGCAACGCCGCCGGGGCCAGGGCCGCGGGCGCAGGCGAGTTCGCCTGCGTCGAGGGCCGGGCGGAAAGGAAAAACCACGGCTTTGTCCGCCAGGACCCGGCCAGCCCCATGCGATGGGTCTTCGACGACGGCACGCCGTACTTCCCCATCGGCTTCCAGGACGGGCAGTTCGACAACGGGGGCGTGGGGTCGTGCCTGGCGCAGGCGGCCATGGAAGGTCCGTTCCGGCCGGACCGGACGGGCCGCCCCGAGCAGCCGCCGGGGGCGATGTTCAAGCCCGGCCCCGCCCCGAATCCGCAGAACGCCGACGTGCAGTTCCGCCGCTTCACGCGGTGCGGCTTCAACTGCCTGCGGTTCAGCCAGCAGAACTTTTCGTACACCATCACGCCCGCCCTGGACCGCGTCAACGTCATGGAAAGCATCATGACGGATGAACTGGTACGCCGCGCCCGGCAGTACGGCCTCCGCGTCTTCTACGGCATCTTCGGATACATGAAGGTCAGCGCCGACCGGCCCGAGGACGCCGCGGCGATGGACAAGGTCAAGCGTCTCATCAAGTACAGCGTGGACCGCTGGGGCGCGTACGTCGATTTCTGGGAGTTCCTGAACGAGCAGAAGGCCGACGCGCGGTGGTACGAAATCCTCGTGCCGTACCTTAAGTCGCTCGACCCGTACCGTCATCCCGTGACGACCTCGTGGGAGCGTCCGGAGATTGAGGGCATCGACCTCTCGGCCCCGCACCAGTACCTGGGCATCAATGAACTGGGCTGCGACCAGCAGATTCTCGGCGCCGCCCCGCGATGGAAGCAGTTCGGCAAGCCCGTCATTGTGGGCGAGGCCGGAAACTCCGCCGGCCGCGCTACGCCCGAAAAACCCTGGCCCCCCGGCGTGGGCGGCGTGTGGGACCCCGGCAGCGCCCAGCGCATGCGCATCCGCAACTGGACCGGCCTGATGAACGAGGTCTCCTTCATCTTCTGGAACACCAGTTACGCCAAGGACGGCCACTTCATGAACATCTGGCTCGGCCCCCGGGAGCGCGAGTACGTCCGGGCGATGCAGGACTTTGCGTACGCCCTCGGGGCGGGCCTGAAGATGGTGAAGGTTGACACAAGCGCGCCCGGCGAAGTGCGGGCGTGGGCCGTCGCCAACCAGCGGCGGGCGGGGGCCTACCTGCACCACTTCAAGGACCACAAGGCGCCCGTGCGGGACCTCAAGGTAACGCTCGACGTGCCGCTGGCTGCGCGCGGGTACTGGTACGCGCCCGAGACGGCCCGCATCCTGGGCACGTTCGACGCCCCGGCCGGCCGCGGGACGTTCGCGGCCCCGGAGTTCGCGGTGGACCTGGCCCTTCTTATCACGCCCGACGGATGCCCCGACATCGACAAGGACGGCATCCCGAACGACCGCGACACGGACAACGACAACGACGGCGTGCCCGACGACCGCGACGCCTTCCCGCTTGAGCCGGAGGAGTGGCAGGACAAGGACGGCGACCTCATCGGCGACAGCCTCGACGCCGACATCGATGCCGACGGCGCCGGCGACGACCTGAACAAGAACGGCAGGCCCGACTGCGAGGAACTCGACATCGACGGCGACGGCGTGCCTCGAACAAACGCCGCCCCGTGGGACGCCTTCCCCCTGGACCCGAAGGAGTGGCGCGACACCGACGGCGATGGGCTGGGCGACAACGCCGACCCGGACGACGACGGCGACGGCTGGTCGGACGCCGAGGAGAAGGCCGCCGGCACGGACCCGCTCGACCCGCTGAGTTTCCCGGTGAAGTAGCCGGCGAAGGCCGACGCTCGCAGGTGTGGCACGGCCGGACAAGCCGGCCGTGCCACGTGGCGTAAGATGCGAGGGCGTGTTGTGGGGGCAGCCTCCAGGACGGGCGAAGGGAGGGCGCGATGATCATCGCGGCGAGAGCGATTGCGTTTGCAGCGGTCTTGGCGGCGGCGCACGCGGCCGCGGGGGCCGAGTTCTACGTTGCTCCTGACGGCCGGGCCGGCGGCGATGGCTCCAAGAGCCGCCCGTGGGACCTGGCCACCGCTCTGGCGCACCCCGCCGCCGTCAAGCCCGGCGACACCATCTGGCTCCAGGGCGGCACGTACCGCGGCGGATTCACGAGCCAACTCAAGGGGACGGCCGAGGCCCCCGTCACGGTCCGCCAGGCGCCCGGCGCCCGCGCCACCATCGACTGCGTCGGCGGCGACCCCGGGAAGCAGGTTTTCTTCACCGTGCAGGGCGCGCACGCGCGTTACTGGGGCTTCGAGGTCACCTCGTCGAACCCTAAGCGCCGCACGGAGACCACCGGCTCGCACCCGGAGGAGATCAGCCGCGGCGGCGTCAATTCGTTCGGCCAGAACGTGGCCTTCATCAACCTGGCCGTGCACGACTGCTCCAACGGCTTCGGCTTCTGGTCGAACGGCGAGGGCGGCGAGATTTATGGGTGCATCATCTATAATAATGGATGGGATGCCCCCGACCGCGGACACGGCCACGCCATCTATGCCCAGAATCAGAGAGGCACGAAGCGCCTCGCCGACAACGTGATCTTCAACCAGTTCTGCTACGGCGTGCACGCCTACGGGTCGAGCAAGGCGTTCATCAACCACTTCCGCGTCGTGGGGAACGTCTCGTTCAACAACGGCGCCGCCAAGGGGCCGACGAGCCTGGCGCCGGCCATCCTGGTTGGGGGCGGGAGCCCCTCGGAGGACATCGAGGTGGCCGAGAACTTCACCTATTCCACCGGCCTCGGCGCGGCGTCGCTGCAACTGGGGTACGGGGCGAACAACAAGGACGCCGCCGTCCGCGACAACTTCTTCGTCGGCCCCGCCAGCATGAGGAAATGGGAGAGACTGGCGGTCGCGGGCAATACGTTCATCGCTCCGCAGACGCCGGTTGCGGTGGAGCCGCCGGGCGCCGACCTGGCGGCCGTCAACACGATCTTCAAGGGCCGCCCCGGCGGCCTCAAGGTGGCCGTGCGGCCGAACAAGTACGAGCCCGGCCGCGGCCACGTTATCGTCTATAACTGGGACAAGAAGCCCGAGGTCGAGGCCGACCTGTCGGCGGTCCTTAAGCCCGGCGCCAGGTTCCGCGTCACCAGCGCGCAGGATTTCTTCGGCGAGCCGGTGCTTGAGGGCACGTACGACGGCAAGTCCGTGCGTCTGCCGATGAAGGACTACCGCGCCCCGCCGCCCGTCGGCAGGCCCGATTACGTTCCCCCCGCCACCGGCCCCGAGTTCAACGTGTTCGTTGTGCTGTCGGCCGAGCCGCGGCCGTAGGTCTGCGGGGCAATTCCTTGATTGCCGCCCGGCCGAGGCTAGAATGTCCTGTTCCTTTGCCGCAAGGAGCCTGCATGGCTGTCGAGACCGAAATCACCGGCCGCTTCGGACCGTACGGGGGACGGTACGTCCCCGAGACGCTGATGGCGGCCCTGGAGCAACTGGCCGATGCGTACGTTGCGGCTCGCGACGATGCGGACTTCCGCAACGAACTGGATTACCTGCTGAAGCAGTTCGCGGGCCGGCCCACGCGCCTGTACTTCGCCCGGCGCCTCACCGATGCCTGGGGCGGGGCGAGGGTGTACCTTAAGCGCGAGGACCTCGCCCACACCGGCTCGCACAAGATCAACAACACCGTGGGGCAGGGCCTCCTGGCCGTCCGCATGGGCAAGAAGCGCCTCATCGCCGAGACGGGCGCCGGCCAGCACGGCGTGGCCACGGCCACGGCGGCGGCGCTGTTCGGACTTGAGTGCGACATCTACATGGGCACCGAGGACATCCGCCGCCAGCGCCTGAACGTCTTCCGCATGCAGGCCCTCGGGGCGAGGGTCATCGGCGTCGGCACCGGCCAGCGGACCCTGAAGGACGCCATCAACGAGGCCATGCGCGACTGGATGGCCAGCGTCGAGACCACGCATTACTGCTTCGGCACCACCGCCGGGCCGCACCCCTTCCCGACGCTGGTGCGCGATTTCCAGTCGGTCATCGGCATCGAGGCCCGCCAGCAGATTCAGAAGCAGGAAGGCTGCCTGCCCGACGCCATCGTGGCGTGCGTGGGCGGCGGGTCGAACGCCGCCGGCATTTTCTCGGCATTCCTCGAAGACGAGAGCGTGCAACTTGTGGGCGTGGAGGCGGGCGGCAAGGGCCTCGACACCGGCCGGCACGCCGCCACGCTCGCGGCCGGGCGCCCGGGCGTCCTGCACGGCTCATTCTCATACGTATTGCAGGACGACGCCGGCCAGACGCTTCCGGTGCACAGCGTAAGCGCCGGCCTCGACTATCCGGGCGTCGGCCCGGAGCACTCTTACTGGAAGGATTCCGGCCGCGTACGCTACACCGTGGCCACCGACGAGGAGGCGCTGGAGGCGTTCTGCGAACTTTCGCGGCTGGAGGGCATCATCCCGGCGCTGGAATCGGCGCACGCCGTCGTCGAGGCCAGGAAGATGGCCCCGCAGATGAACAGCCGCCAGGTCGTCATCGTCAACCTCTCCGGCCGCGGCGACAAGGACGCCGAAGAAGCCGCACGCCTCCTCGGCGACAAGATCGGGAAGGTCATCCAGGCGTGAACCGCATCGACGCTACGTTCAAGTCCCTCAAGAAACAGCGCCGCAAGGCCTTCATGCCGTTCATCGCGGCGGGGGACCCCGGCCTGGAGGCGACGGCGGCCATCCTGCGGGCTATCCAAGCGCGCGGCGTGGCCGACCTGGTGGAACTGGGCGTGCCGTACTCCGACCCGATCGCCGACGGGCCGGTCATCCAGGCCAGTTACCAGCGTGCGCTGGCGGCCGGCGTTACGCCGCAGGGCATCCTGGACCTCGTCGGCCGCCTGCGCAGCGAGGGCCTGGCACTGCCGGTGTGCCTCATGGTCTCCTATGCGCTCGTGTACCGGCCGGGGGTGGAGGACTTCGTGGCCCGCGCTGCCGCGGCGGGCATCGACGGTCTTATTGTGCCCGACCTGCCTGCCGACGAGGCGGAGCCGCTGGCCGCGGCCCTTGCCGAGAGGGGGCTGGCCTACGTCCCCCTCATCGCCCCGACCACCTCGGCCGCGCGAAGGCAGCAGATCGTCGCCCGCGCCACGGGCTTCATCTATTGTATAAGTGTCGCCGGCATCACGGGCGAGCGGACGGCGCTGCCCGCGCAACTGGCCGATTACGTCAAGGGCATCAAGAAGGCGGCCAGGGTGCCGGTGTGCGTGGGCTTCGGCGTGTCGCGGCCGGAGCACGTCGAGGCGGTGGCCCAGGTGGCCGACGGGGCGATCGTCGGCTCGGCAATCGTCCACCGCATTGCCGACCATTCCGCCGACCCGCCGGAGAAGATCGCCCAGGTCGTCGCCGACTTCTGCGCTGAACTGGCTGCGCCGCTGCGCAGGTAGCCCTCCCAGCCGACCCCGGCAAGCCCCCTGCGAACGCACGGCAGGCGAGTCCAGGCGCTCCCCCGATTGTGCGCGGCCAGGCGGGCGGCCATGCTGCGCCTTCAGAATCGGCGCTGAGGCGGGGTATATGGCGGACCGGCGGCCGCCGGACTATAATCACCGCCGTCCGCACAGTTCTCCGGGCTGGCTGCCGCCGGCGGCGTTCGCGGCGTCGTGCGAGGGCTCGCGGCCGGACTTGGGGCGCGCGGCCGGGCTCGCACTTGACCTCGCGTGTACGATGGGCGAGAATTGCCGGGGAGTGTCCGCGGGCCGTGAAACAGGCCGGTCCACGGAACATGGAAAGGAGAGGTGGACGCATGAAACGTCTCAGGCTCATTCCGTGCGCTGCAATCACGCTCTTCGGGCTTGTTTGCGGGATCGCGGCGGCTGCGGAGGCGCCCGACATGATCGGCGCGCGCCAGCAGGCCGCACAGATTCTCCAGGCCGCCGGCGTCACGGGCGGCCTGGTCGTCCACCTGGGCTGCGGCGACGGGAAACTGACGGCCGCCTTGCGGGCCGCCGACATCTACACTGTCCAGGGCCTGGACCCGGATGCCGGGAACGTCGAGGCGGCACGCCGGACCGTCCAGTCGCTCGGCCTGTACGGGGCCGTGTCGGTCGCACGGTTGACCGGCGCCCGCCTGCCTTACGTTGACAACCTCGTGCGGCTGCTTGTGGCCGAGGACCCAGGCGCGGTGGGGATGGATGAGATGATGCGTGTGGTGGCGCCGCTGGGCGTGGTGTGCACGAAGCAGGCCGGCCGGTGGACCACGACGGTGAAGCCCTGGCCCGGGGGGATAGACGAGTGGCAGCAGCATTTCCACGATGCCGACAACAACGCCGTTGCGCGCGACCGGCTGGTCGGCCCGCCGCGCCGCTACCAGTGGATCGCCGAGCCGCAGTGGATGCGGTCGCACATGTCCATGCCGTCCATCAGCAGCCTGGTGTCGTCGAAGGGCCGGCTGTTTACCGTCGAGGACCTCGGGAGCGCCGAGCACCCCGCGCTGCCGGGCAAGTTTGCGCTTGTGGCGCGCGACGCCTTCAACGGCATCGTGTTGTGGCGGCGGCCGTTTCCCGACTGGCACCCGGTGAACATCCGCACCAAGGAAACCCCCGTCCAGTTGCAGCGGCGGCTGGCGGCCATCGGCGACGTCGTGTACTCGACGCCCGGCTACAGCGCCCCGGTGACGGCGTTTGACGCCGCAACCGGCAAGGTCCTGCGGACCTACGGGGGGACCGAGCGCACGACGGAGTTCGTCTTCGACCGCGGCGTGCTGTACGTGGTCGTGGGCGACCAGACCGACACGCAGGGCATCGCCGGCCGCGGGGCGCTGGGCGCGAGCGAGTTTCCCCTGCGGCTGTATGGCCCCGAGATTCCGGTGCTGGCCGATCCGAAGAGCAGCATCCTGGCCGTGGACGCGGAGTCCGGCCGCACGCTGTGGCAGAAATCGGGCGCCGAGACGGCCGGCTACCAGGGTGCGAGCCTGGCGGTCCGCGGCAGCCGGGTCGTATATTCCACGGCCAGGGACCTGGTGTGCGTGGATGCGTCGAGCGGCCGGCAGGCGTGGCGCGTTGCCGCCCCGATTACGCTGAAGGGGCCGGGCGGCATCGCCGTGTCGCTTGTGCTCTCGGACGGCGCGGCGTACCTGGCCGACTCGGAAGTCCTCCGGGCCTTCTCGCTCAAGGACGGCGCCCTGATGTGGAAGGGCGCGGCCACGCTGAACCATCACAAGCCGGCGGACGTTTTCCTTGCGGCGGGCGTGGTGTGGTCCGACTACTTCAACGGCCACGACCCCCTCACCGGCAGGATCGTCAAGACGCTCACCCAGAAGATGACCGGCCCCATGGGGCACGACCGGTGCTACCGCAACCGTATTACGGACCTTTATTATATCAATACCAAGACGGGCGGCAGCGATTTCCTGGGCCTGGAGGCGGCCGGCGAGTTCCCGAACCCGTGGGCCCGCAGCACGTGCGGCATCGGGCATCTGCCCTGCAACGGGCTGCTCTACTGCGGCCCGCCGGCGTGCTCGTGCTGCAACTGGGTCATGCTGAATGCCATGAACGCCCTCGCGCCTGAGCCGGGCCTGGGGTCGTCCGGCCAGGCGATCAAGGTGGCCCGGGGCGTGCGGCTGGAGAAAGGACCCGCGTACGGGATGGCCCTGGAGAAGGGCTCGGCCGGCGCCGAGGCTTGGCCGACCTACCGGCACGACCCCGGCCGGACGGGGGTCACCCGGGCCAAGCCGCCGGCGGACCTGAAGACGTGCTGGGAGGCCAGGGTCTCGACGCGCGCAAGCGCCCCGGTCATCGCGGCGGGCAAGGTCTTCGTGGCCGACGTTGACGCCCACGCGGTCTGCTCGTTCGACCTGGGTGACGGGCGGCTCCTGTGGCGGCACACGACCGGCGCCCGCGTTGATTCGCCGCCCACCTACCACGACGGCATGCTTCTGTTCGGCTCCAGGGACGGGTGGGCGTATTGCCTGCGGGCGTCCGACGGGGCCCTGGCGTGGCGGTTCCGCGACCTGCCGGAGGACCGGATGATCTGCGCCTACGGCCAGGTGGAATCGGCCTGGCCGGTCTGCGGCAGCATTCTCGTCCGGGACGGCGTCGCGTACTTCGCGGCGGGCAGGAACTCGTTCCTTGACGGCGGGATTTTCCTCTACGGTCTGGACCCGCAGACGGGCCGCGTGGTCCACGAGCGCCACATGTACGGGCCGTATAACCAGGAGGGGCATCCGGTAATCACCAGCCAGATTTCCTCGGGCAGCGGGATAGACGGCTTCAAGGCGGACGTTTTCCTTACGGACGGGGAACTTCTGTATCTGCGGCAGCAGGCGTTCCGGGCCGACCTTGCGCCCCTCGCGCCGGAAGACCCCCGCCCGCCGCACCTCATCCCGTCGCCCGGCTTCCTTGAGGCCATTCCGCACCACCGGACGTTCTGGACCATCGACACCACCATCCGGTACGACATCGCCGCCGGCCAGCAGGCCGTACACGGCGACATCCTGGTCATGGACGGCAGCAGGTTCTACGAGGTCCGTGGCTACACGCCGGCGCGCATCAGCCCGTTCGACCCGCGGGCGAGCGGGTACACGCTGTTTGCGGGCGTGTATTCGACGGCGCAGAAGACCGTCACGGAACCGAGGCCCGCCAAGAAAGCGGCCGCCAGGAAAACGGCCGTGCGCAGCGAGGCCCAAAAAGTGTGGAGCAGCAGCATTCCGCTTACGGGCAAGGCCCTGGTCCTGGCGGGCGACACGCTTTTTGCGGCGGGCACGCCGGCGGCCTGCCCTGCCGACGACCCGGCCAGGGCCTACGAGGGCCGGATGGGCGGCCTCTTGTGGGCCGCGTCGGCGGCCACCGGCGAGAAGGTGGCCGAGGTCAAACTCGATGCGCCGCCGGCATGGGACGGCATGGCCGTGGCGAACGGCCGCCTCTTCATCGCGCTTCAGGACGGGCGCATCTTGTGCCTGGGCGGCAGGTAGGGCCGGGAGGCTGACCCAGGGGCGCTTCGGCCTGGCGACCGGCGGATGCCTGCGTCGGCCCTGGAGCGCGACCGCCGGTTCCAGCCGGACGCCGGGATTGCCTTTGACGAGCGCCTGCGGCCAGGGATCGACCAGGCGCGTCTTGCGCGGCGGGTCTCCTGACCCGCCGCGCCCGGCCTGGCAGTTCCCCCCATCCTTGCGCGGCGGCTACGGAGAGCCGCCGCGCCTCGGACGCGGACCGGCGGAGCGCGGCTCGGTAGGGAAGGGCGCCGGGGTGCATCCCTGCCTACTTCTTGTCGTCGCCCGCCCCGCCCTTGCGCAACTTCTTGAACTGTTCCAGGCGGGCCTTCAGTTTCGCCTCGTGCCCGTGGTCGGTGGGCTCGTAGTAGGTCTTATCGACCCCAAGATAGTCCTGCGGGGCGACGCCGTCCTTGAAGTCATGCGCGTATTTATATCCCTCGCCATGCCCCAGCCGCTCGGCGCCCTTGTAGTGCGTGTCGCGCAGGTGCCTGGGAACGGGCAGCGTGCGGTTCTCGCGCACGTCCTCCATCGCGCGGTCGATGGCCAGGTACGCCGCGTTCGACTTCGGGGCGCAGGCGATGTACGTAACGGCCTCGGCCAGGGGGATGCGGGCCTCGGGCATGCCGACGAACTCCGCCGCGTGCATGGCGGCCACGGCCAGCATGAGGGCGGCCGGGTCGGCGTTGCCCACGTCCTCGGCGGCGCAGATGACCGCGCGGCGGGCGATGAAGCGCGGGTCCTCGCCCGCTTCCAGCATGCGGGCCATCCAGTAGAGGGCCGCGTCGGGGTCGCTGCCGCGCATCGACTTGATCAGCGCGCTTGCAGCGTCGTAATGCTCGTCGCCGGTGGCATCGTACACGATGGCCTTCTGCTGGATGGATTCCTCGGCCACCGCCAGGTCAACGGCGATTTCGCCCGCCTCTTCGGGCGGGGCGAGCGGGTTCTTCACCTGCGAGAGGACCGCGACCTCCAGGGCTGCCAGCGCCCGCCGCGCGTCGCCGTCGCTCGTCCGGGCCCAGTGCGCGAGGGCCTCGTCGCTCACGCGAAGGCGGTAGCGGCCCAGGCCGCGCTCCTGGTCGGCCATCGCGCGGCGAAGAAGCGTCAGGATTTCCTCCTCCGACAGCGGCTCGAAGCGGAAAATCTGGCTCCGCGAAACAAGCGGGGCGTTCAGCGCGAAGAACGGGTTCTCGGTGGTCGCCCCGATGAGAATGATGACGCCGTCTTCAACGTCCGGCAGGAGCACGTCCTGCTGGGCGCGGTTGAAGCGGTGCACCTCGTCGAGGAAGAGGACGGTGCGCTGGCGGCCGGTGATGAGGCGGTCGCGGGCGCGCTCGAGGACGTCTCGCACTTCCTTTACGCCCACGAGGGCGGCGTTCATCTGCTCGAACGCGGCCGACAGGCGCCCCGCGATGACCTCGGCCAGGCTGGTCTTGCCCGTGCCGGGCGGGCCGTAGAAGACGGCCGACTGGAGGCGGTCGGCGTCGATCATGCGCCGAAGCAGCCGGCCGGGGCCGAAAAAGTGTTGCTGGCCGACGAACTCTTCGGGCGTCCGCGGCCGCATGCGCACCGCCAGGGGCGCCTGCTCGCGTATCTGCCGCCGCTCGCTGTCGTTGAAAAGGCCCATGCGGGCGGTATTATAACGCGCCAGGCGAGCGGTTCACACGCTTGCGCGCCTGGTCGCGCGGCCCAACAGGCCGTGCGGCCGGCCTTTGCTGGTTAGCCGCTGCGCTTGCGCGGCGCGTTTTCGGAGTCGGTCGATGGGCACATCGCGTCAGGCGGTTCGCCGCGTGCTGCCGGCTGCCCCGCTGCCCGTCCGGCCGGCGTTCAAGCGGCAGTTCCTGGATTTCGAGCGCGGCATACGCATGGGCGGCCTGGAACCGCACGAGCGCATCACGCAGATCATCAAGTACGCCCTTGTGCAGCGGCATGGGCGGGACTTTATCATCGACAAGTGGGGCCGCGGGCGGTACTGGCAGTGGATTTGCTGGGTCGTCCGCGCGAACCGCGAGGCCAAGCCCATCTCCGGCGGCTACAACTTTTCGTGCGCCAAGTTCTTCGTGAGCCTCGACCGCGAAGAGCGCACGCTGGACGCGGGCATGCAGGTCGAGCGGGCCCTTGCGCGCCGGGGCGCCGGGCAGGCCGATGAAGTGCACGCGGAGGAAGACTGGGATTTCTGGCGCCTGGTGCGGGGCCTGCGCAAAGGTTCGCCGCTGGAGAAGGAACTCGCGCGCCTGGTTGCGGCCGAGGGCTTCACGGCCCACGTGGGCGGGACATCATCGGCGACACATACGTTCCGCGGCCGGCGCTGGGGCGGAGGGGCGGCCCTGCGGCGGGCGCTGCGCAGCGTCCCCGACGACGCCTGGGGATGGTTCCAGGCGTACTACTCCATCGGCGAGAAGGAACTGGCCGGGATGGACGGGTCGGAGATCATAGCGGCCGTGCTGGCGATCTTCGACGAGGTTGCGCCTGCCATGAACCTCGTGATGTCCGAACCGTTTCTTGCCGTCGGCCGCCGTGCGCTGCCGGCGGCGGGACTTTAACCGCAAAGAACGCAAAGAGCGCAAAGAAAAACTTTGAGATTACGACATATCAGGTGGGAGTTATCTTGCGGGAACCGCTGGCCGTGCCCCCGTTCTTGCCTTTGCGTCCTTTGCGGTCAGATACACCCCCCTCAACGGAACAGGGCCGTGCCCACGCGAACAATCGTGGCCCCCTCCTCGACGGCCGCTTGGTAGTCCTGCGTCATGCCCATCGAGAGTTCCGTCAGGGGGCGGGGCAAGCCGCCGTCGCGGTTGATGCGCTCGAGCAATTGCCGCAGCGCGGCGAAGACCGGCCGCACGGCCTCCGGGTCGTCGGCGATGGGGGCCATGGTCATGAGGCCCGCCAGGCGGACGCCGGGCAGTGCGGCCACGGCGCGGGCGAGGGCAGGGGCCTCGGGCGGGGCGACGCCGGCCTTCTGCTCCTCGCCGCTGTTGACCTCCACCAGGCACGCTGCCCGGACGTTTGCCGCCTGGGCCCGGCGCGAAATCTCCTCGGCCAGGTCCAGCCTGTCCACGCTGTGAATCATGGCGCACGCCGCCGCGACGTACTTGACCTTGTTTCGCTGAAGGCTGCCGATCATGTGCCAGCGCATGGGCAGGTCCGCCAGCAGCCGCGCGCGGTCCCTGAGTTGCTGCGGCCGGTTCTCGCCGACGTCGGCCTGGCCGGCGCCCACGAGCAGGCGGATGACGTCCGGCTCGACGGTCTTCGTGACGGCCACGAGGCGCACCGCGTCGGCCGTGCGTCCGCTGCGTGCGGCGGCTGCGGCGATGCGGTTCCGCACCTCCCGCAGATTCGCCAGGATGCGTTCGGGCGTAAGGTCCATGACCTTGAGTGTAACGCGGCCCGCCCGGGCTGCAAGCGCAAGGCGGGCCGCGGCTGCCGCAGGAACGGCTCGCTGCCGGCCGTCGGCTTTCCCAAAATAGGCAAGTACCGCCGGGCGATTTCCGATAAGATAAGGGCTGCAAGACAGCCGCGCGGTGTGCGCGGCCCGCAGGACTTCAGCGGCAAAGGGGCACCATGCACACGCTCATCCATGTGACGCACGAAGCCGTGCAGAAGGTCGGGGGCATCGGGGCGGTCCTTCAGGGGTTCTTCACGGCGAAGGCGTACAACGACGCTGTGCCGAGGTCCATCCTGGTCGGGCCGGGCGACGCCGGCACGCAGGAACTCCTGGCCAAGGTCGGCGAGGTGCTTTACAGCAGCCTCGGCGGGGTCGATAAGGGCGGATGGGAGTCGAAGTTGCGGCCCATCCAGGACCGTTACGGCGTGGGCATCATCTACGGCCGGCGCACGTTCCGCGACCGGACGACCGGCATCGAGTCCAGCCCCGAGGTGCTGCTGCTGGATGTGACGCACCCGAACATGGACCGGCTGGGCGACGTTAAGCGCATGCTGTACGAGCGCTTCGGCGTCCGCAGCGACCTGTACCACACGTGGGAGTACGAGCAGTACGTGCGGATAGCCGGGCCGGCGGTGGCGGCCGTCCAGGCCCTCGGCGCGGCGGCGAACGGGCCGGCCGTCATCGTTGCCCACGAGTTCATGGGCATGCCGGCGGCGCTGGCGGCCATAGAGCAGGACAGCCGCCAGTGGCGCACCGTGTTCTACGCGCACGAGGTGGCCACGATGCGCCGCATCGTGGAGGGCCATCCCGGACACGACACGATGTTCTACAACGTGCTGGCGCAGGCGATGGCGCGGGGCAAGTTCGTGGAGGACGTCTTCGGCCTCCA
>Ga0194125_10006942_pt1 | contig 16516 bp, 18 predicted proteins | sample TA2KigC250mmetaG_FD_148626 | JGI IMG/M metagenome (GOLD analysis project Ga0194125, IMG submission 148626) | Freshwater microbial communities from Lake Tanganyika, Tanzania - TA2015034 Kigoma Deep Cast 250m | ecosystem: Environmental > Aquatic > Freshwater > Lake | place: Tanzania: Lake... | reverse complement strand
CATACAGGTACTCCCCTCTAAAATAGTACACAGTATTTAGGATTTTGGCAGTTTTCGTTTTAAAATCTTGACCCGCTTTTTAGCAGGAAAAGGGGGAAAATCGTTCCCTATTCCTGCAATTTTTTCGTTGCCAACAGTATTAATGGGTGCTACTGTGCCACTGCCCTCTTGCTCTGTGAACTCTGCAAATCGTTTCAGTTTACGGCGTGTCATTTATTTGTTTTCCTCCAAACACTATAAAGTGTATTCGTTGAGTCCGTCCGCTCTGATAGTGGACAGATTGTCTAGTAAACCTGTTATCTTCTGAATATTGCCGCACACAAGTAATTATGAACCCGTCTCTTGTTTTTTGCCCACTATTTTCTGTTTCAGCGGGCTGCGATCTTAGCAAATTTAAGGTGTACTCGCCTGTTGGGGGAATGGAACCGTTCACACCAAGACCACTGAGCAGACCATCTGAAGACGATGTAGTTTCCTGTTCTGTGCCTGTAATTACACAGTACATATCGCTTGCCATCTTTTTTGTAAAAGACAGGTCAAATACAGAATTGTGACGTGCAGTCACACCGGCAATCCCGTAAGAATTTTCCAAATAAGCACACACTGGAGAATGTCCACCCACAATAGGAGGAATCACAATTGTTCCCCATGCTGTTGCTTCGCCTCTGTTTCCAATACCTGTAACTGTAGAGGAGTAGGTGTTGCCTGCCAAACGAGTGTAGGTGGTTCCTGCCACAGCTGCACCTGTTGGTGTGTACTCACCAAACACTGTTCCCTGCTCTAGTTGCGCTCCCCATATGAGTATGCCGCTGCCTGATACTCCTGCACTGGATGGGCCGTATTGCGAATTGACTGTTGAACCTGGATTTGGTGCAAAACCAAACGCATTAGTTCCACCGCTATGGTGTCTGGGAGTTCTGTAACTAACCACCACTCTCCACCATCCGTTTCCGTACGGAATAGTTTTTGCAGACAGACCTAAAGAATTTTGTGTAATTCTGCCAGTGGTTAGATCAACAACAAACAGACCAAACGAACCGTAACTACTATCGGCAAGAGCAAGATGCTGCCTTTCTGCTGCCTTTGCAAAAATACTAACAGTGTAGTTACCGTTTCCAGCAGTTGGACCAGTGGGGAGTGGTGCGGCGTATATGGATTTGTAATAAAATCCGCTGCTGTGTTGTGGTGAAGACGGGTGTGTTGGGTCAAGTTCGTGGAGTTTCATAGCCGTGGTTGTGCCGTTTGGTGCAGTGTAACCACCAGCCGATATGCCTACTCTTGTTTTTGTCCAATACCCATCGGTGAATGCTTCGCTGCGTTTGAAAAGATTTTGGCGACTACCAACACCTAGTCCTTTGGTTCCTGGATACGGGTTTATAAGCAGGTCTTGGTTTCCGTAAACAGGAGCCGTGGCTGTGGTTTTAATGTACGGAGTAGCTACTGTTCCTTCTTCTAGTTGAGCCCCCCATATGTAAAAGTCTTTATCGGCTGTTGGTTCTTTATTGGTAATGAGTGGAACAGATTGACCCGTTGTTGTTGGGATGTATGTCAAAACACAACGCTTCCACCCGTCTCCAACATCAACCATTTGTCCACTACAGGTTGCTCCATTGTCAAACGGTGTAGTGTTAAAATACAGCGTAACCGCTGATGTAGACAAGTTGTAGTTAAAACCAAAATTATTACCTACTCCACCACACAGTAAGGTTGCTGTTAGTCCATTTCCTGCTTGGGCGTACACAGAGAATGTGTACGTTTTTCTGTGTATTCCGTCTTTGGTTGCTACCTGTGCAATATATGAATTTGTTTGATTTGTTTGATTGCTGTTGTATCTGGTTGCATTTGCACCGCTAAAAGGAGCCAATACGGTTGAAGACTTGCTGATATTGCCAGCCACAAGATTATTAGGCCATTGATCGAAATCTTCACTCCACTTCAGCAGATTCGCAACCGATGTTTTGTTTCTATCACTATCACTACGTAAGCAGAAAAACGCAGCGTGTATTCTTGCTTTAGCCGAGTTGGGTGAGTCACCTATATGCGATGGAGTACCTATGTTCCCTGCATTAAAACCAATACCCGCAATATCACAAGACGCACTAGCACCACCAGCAGTTACACCTGCGCTTGATGTTGTGCCGTGAATAATCATCACACCTCCCTCACTGGTTGGCGCATTTCCTAGTTCATCCTGCACCAGTCCAACATACGCACCACTAACAAATTTTTCAGGGTTTGTAAACACAACGCGACTCACACCTGGCTGAACTCGGGAAACAGAACTAATGCCGTAAGAGTCTAAAAGAATTGGAGCGTTGCCGCCATCTAGTTCAAACACACACCACGCATCAGCAGCAGGTCTAGACGAAGCAGCGTTTCCAAAAGACCCACGAACACTTGTCATAGCACCACCACCTGTAGTTGATAGTAGCCAGAAGCATTGGTGCGATTTAGTATCTCCCCGTAATCTGGTCTGTAGACTATGGTATTAGCCCAAGAAGTATCGCCTGTTCTTATCATCATTCCAAATCTAACCCAAAAACCGTTCACGGTTTTAGGGTACTGGTTTGTGTTTAAGGCGTGGGCAAAAAATGCTCTGCCGCTATCAGAGTATTGTGTCCCAACAGTTCGTGGTTGCACAAATATTTTATACCCTACGTGGGGCACAGGGGTAACAAATTTAAAGGGAATGGCTCCTGTGCTTATTCCCTGTTGTGAAAAGGTTGTGCTTCCTATCTGTGCCGTGTAAGCAGCGTCATCTAAAGTCAGGTTGTATCCGTTTATAAAATTACTAACCGATGGGCCTGTAAGTCCTGAATCAAATCCAGTCAGACACCACCCCAAAACAGACTGACCCCCACCAAACACTGCTGTAATTGCACTGTTGGGCATTACAGTGTCCTTGAATTTATAGGCACAGGGGTGTGTGCCAACACAGAAATTGTGTGTACTGACGAAAGGCTCATGTTAGTTCTTTAAGTACTGCTGCAAGTTTATTGTCTATGGGTACGTCCGCTGTGATTAAACCGTCAAAAACAGTCTGCTCATCTATGTAGTCCAAATACAGCAAGACTGTTTTCAGTAGTGGGTGTATACTGCTTTCTAACTTGTAAAACAACATACGGGACGCAGGAGTGCGTCCAAAAACGTTACCAAGCACCACGAGGTGATTAAGCAGCAGAATTATTCGTACGTTTCCTGTGCGTTTGTACCGTTTCAGCAAACGCTTAATATATTTAATTCTGGCAAGATCTTCAGTAAACTCTGCCATGCCCATACAGTCTGAATTGGTGTAGTTTCCAATACAGTACAGCATGAAGTTGTCGCGGTTGAGTGTTTTAAATTCCATGATAAACTAGTTACAACCACCTGTGTTTGCTACATTTTTTTTCTTTCCAGACGATTCTTGTTTTTGATTCGTGAACCACCAATAACTTCACCAGTAATTGCCAGTTGAGAGTGTAGTTCTGCATTACTCATTCCGCTTGATCGTGAGTTTTCTGATTGGCGTAGTTGACGGCGAGCCCACCGCTGTCCCCGAACTGCTTCTCGTGGACTAATGGGTGCACTGCCTTCTTTCACCATCCGTGAGCGTGTTTGTGAATCCCATTCACCGTAAGAAGGGGTTTCCAAAGGACGAAGTTTTTTATTTGATGAATTTACAGAAGACGGTTTAGTTGATCCACGCAATCGTTTTCCTAAACTATGCAGAGATTTTGTTAACACTCCCTCTTTCACTGATCCTCGTGCCGCTTTCTTTACCATTGTCCGTTTTTGTCTTTTTAATTCAGCAGAGAAATGCTTGCGCTTTTCGTCTTCTTCTCCCTTACGAGCAGCAGACGCTGCCGCTGCCTCAGTATTGAGTTCGACTTGGGGTTTGCCTGACCACCACGGCTTCTTGGTTTCTTCCTTCACGACCTTGTGGTTTGAAACGGTGCTGCTGACCGCCTTACCGTCCTTGATCTTGGGTACAATCTTGGACTTTTTCGGTTTGCTGCGAACAGCGTCACGACTGCTACTTAAGAGTCTGTCCAAACGAGGAGTCCACTGCTTCGTTTTGGATTCCTCCACAGTCTCTTCCTGCATGGGCTTCTTCTTTTTGGCGCGAAGCAGTTTAAAGTCCTGCGCGTCTAGTCGCTTGTTCTTGTTTACATCAAGTCGCTTCTGACCGCCGACTAATTCTTCTTTTACGGTGTTTTTGTCTTCTGATATCTCTGGCACAAACTGCGAAGGCTCTAATTTAGCGGTTACACGATACAATCCGTCTTCATCAGAAATACTCACCAACAGAGTAAACTCCTGTAATCCAGCGTCAGGAGTAGCCTTACCGTCAAAACGAATACCGCCTGCACCAGACACACCACTATATCCGTCTACACGACCAAACAAGGTAACTGGCACAACAAATGTACCGATTGTGCTACCCTGCCACATCCACGGAGTCCACGGAAAGTCAAGCATGAACAGGTTCAGGCGCGTGCGGATTTTAACCATTGCGTCATTAATGTGCTGATGGGTAAAACTGTTGAGTGAATTAAGAACCGCGTTCACCTTCATCAGGAGGTTTGCATTCGTAGGGCCAACATCGTTGTCAATGCCACGATTAGGGTAACCTGTAAGGGTTTCCTTGTACTCGCTTTCGTGTAGTGTGTTGCGAAAATCCTTGAATTGTTTGGTGTTCTCGTTCATGTGTCGATACCCCTTTTTGTTTAATTAGTAGACAAACTCGCCCATTTTTTTCTTGTTTTTTGTGAAAGATATCATAAATTATTCCGATGTGGTATCTGAACGGTAATCAGCATCAGAACCACGCCTGTTCCCACTACCTGCTTTTTTTCTACGATCTTTTGCCCAGTACATCTTGCCACTCTTGATGTCCTGCCGAGCCAACGGGTGAGTTGAACCAAGTGTAGGGGGAACAGATTTATTCATCTTTACAGAGTGTTTTTTGTAATCTTCTTTTGCTTTATTTAGTATGGATTGGGCATCAGAGCCTTCCCACTTTGCTTCATCAAGTTCAGCTCGAAGACTAAAAAATGTTTTTCCTTCGCTTACGCTTTTCCATCCACCACCGTGTTCGTTGTACCACTTTACAGCCCACCCATTAGCGTAAGCTGAAGGGTACACATCAAATTTAGAACGAGCCTTTGCTTTTGCGCGTGACCACAGTTCAGGTTTCGTGGGTTTGTTTTTCTCCATAAGGGTTTGCGCGTCTTCACACAACCACAGCATATCCATTCCTTCTTGCGTGGGAACCTCGAACGACTCTTCAAAAGTTTCCTTGCCAAGCGTATTCTTGAACGCATTAAACAGCACAGGCGAGCCAGTAATCTTTGACACCATTGAGTCCAACATGGTAATCATCATGTCTCGGTACACTTTGGACATTGCCATGGTTTTTGCTTTTGCTGGTGACTCAAGAGCACGGCGTGCTGCCAGCACATCTTTTTTCTTTACCAACCCACTACGGAGCAGAGTTTTTTGACGTTCCGATTGAATACTTTCAGTTACCGTGGTGGATTCTTTTGCGAGTGACGAACGGAGAGCAGTGTACAGTGTTTTATTGTTTAGTACACGGTCAACCACATCCACCAAAATTTCCTGCATAAGCATTCGATACGCAGGGTTCTTCATTGCCTTTTCAGGGTCTGAAAACAGGTTAACAGCACGGCGAACATTGTTTTTTGACACCAGTCCCATACGGAGCAGAGTATTTAATTTAGATGTTATGGCTGGGGATTTTCCCGATAGTTGCATATATGTCTCCTGTTGTTTCTTTATTTAGATTTCTTTAAGTGGCTGGTCATGCGGGGAGAGTTGCCTTTTCCACTCCGTTGAGTCTCGGGTTCAACCCTTCTTTTTTGAATTACAGCCCGCTTTTTCTCTTTGTCACTCATCTCACTGGCGGTTTCAGGGGTATTACTGTTTACTCGTGTGCTTGGGCGGCATTTTGGATACTTGCCCTTGGAGGTGTCTGAACGACCACACGGAGGATACTGTCCCGTCTTGGGGTCTTTCTTGCCCCCAATATTTACCCACTTTTCCTTGAACCAGTCTGAAAGGTCTTCGTCAATCGCGCACGGGGGAGTTTTGAATTGGGTGTTGTGCTTGGAAAAACCGCCAGTTTGACCTGGCGTGGTGGCTCTTCGTTTACTCTTGTCGCTCTCTAGCAGTCGTGTAGCAGCAGCAGAGTATATTTCAATGTAATTAATGCCTTCTTTCAATGATGACCTCCCCCTTACCCGTTTAGGTTTTGATGTTGCCATACCAATTTTTAGATCACCAAACAGTGCTTTAATATCTTTTTTGTTTGCGCGACGAGGCATACCGCTGATAAAAGTAGCAGTGTCGTTTGCCGCAACAGCATCACGCAGTTTAGACGCACTCATGCCCTGTACTCCACCTGCACTAGAGTCTCGTTTTCCTGCTTCAACAGTTCGAAAACTTTTTAATTTTAATCGGGTGCTGCCCTTGCCTGGTTTCATAAAGTCTTTGAACATTTCGTAGTTGCCTTGGCGGTCTTCACCACTCACTAACACCACATGATCGTAACCCTTGTCTGCAAGCCAGTACAACATATCCACAGGATTACGAATCTTTTGATTGTTCACAAAGTTACCTTCAGGAAAAAAAGTCTTTAAATAATGAAACTTTTTACGAGGAGACAAGGGATTTTTATAGGGATCGCTTGTACGACTACTAAACATGGCGTGATCAGCACCCATGTTACGCGCAACCTGAATTACTTTATCAACAAGCAGTTGGTGACCAGAAGTTGGTGGTTGAAATCGTCCAAACCCAACCACAACGGTTTTTTCTGAACGCGCAGACCGAGTTTTATCTCTAAACTGTTTTGCCACTACGGATCACCTCTAATACTAGTTATTTTTTATTCCAAATACTACCAATATTAAAATTGCTACGCGAAAAGTCGAGACGATCTACTAATTTTAATGCCTGATTACTCATGCGATCAATTGCCACATAGCCTTCAGGAGTAGTAACACGGTATCCCTTGCTGTCTTTTATGAATGTTCCTACTTCGCCTTTTAGTAACGACAGTTTGTTGACAACACTTAATTTAAGAGTAGACAACCCATTATGTAGTGAAAAAATCTGATTAATCTGGTTGCGATTTGCCTTGATCCAATCCATGGACGGTGTAGTTTTTGTGCTTGGTTTTTTTCTGATTATTTTTGTTTTTTGTGCCATTAGAGCAAGCAATTGGTTGACATCAGCGTGACCGCTGCCCTTGTTGGAACGCACCAACCCATTAATATAAGTTTTGATAGAGGTTTTTACCCCCTCATTACGGGACAATGCGTTCATTACGGTTTTAAGTGATGCTGCTTTTTGTGTAAGTGTAGAGATTGAACGCTCAATGTTTTCGCGTTCAACATGAGAAAACAGAGCGGTACCGTTTGCAACACGAAGGGTGGCATTATCAAACCACACATTGCGTGATTTTTTTAAATACGATATGTCGGGATTAAACCGCGCAACCATGGTAGAAATAGAGTTGCCTTCATACGCTGTGTGAAACACAATACCCACCTTTGCAGCAGCAATTCGTTTACCTAATTGACTTTTAGGATCCACAGCGTAAGTAATGGTGTTCGCACGAAATGTAAGATAGGTATTGCCGTCAATCTTTTCGCGCACAAGTGTGTCCTGATCAAACAGGAGATCGCCTTGCAGCACTCCACGAATTCCTAATTTAGAAAAATATTTAAGTGCAAGTTTAAGTTTAGCGTTCAATCCGTCATTAGGATGGTTTGTGTCAATGTCATCAGGTGTAAAGTTTAGTTTGGGTGTAACATTAAACACACTTTTTGTGCCCACAAAAAACCGACCGCTTGACGGGTCGATTCCACACACAATTGCAGGTGCGCCATCCCACTTTACAGTAACATCGTATGCACTTGGATTGTTTGCACTAAACGCTTGAATCACTCCACGAATAGACTGTATAGACCTCTTAAACCCACTGTATCCACTGTTTAGAATTTCGTCTTCAAGGTGTTCCAAGTGGACATTTTTTCCACCCGTTGCCTTTAACGCCTCTGTAAGATGTTCAGTGAATCCAATCAAACCAGTCCTCCGTTTCCATTATTTATACTAAAGAAAAACGGCAGGAAAACCTGCCGTTTTAGAGTTTACGGGTAACATACCACTTTATTTCAGGGATTCAATTTCTTGCGTTCCCTTCTTGCACGAGCCGCTGCTGCTAACACACTAGTGTGCTTACCAAGACTTGAGTAATTTCCTGATTTGATACGGTCTTCACGCTTTTTAAGCCATTTGTCACGCATACTGAAGTACGCGTCACCAAGACGCTTCTTGTTTTCAGGATTCGAAAGCCCACGGGAACCTATTCGTGCCCTGTCGTATGCTTTACCAAGACGGGTTAATTTCATTAACCCTGCTTCATCAATCTTCTCTGATTCTTCGCTCACCGTGGTTTTAAACTTTTTACCCTCTATCGCTGATTCTATTAGTTTATCAGGATTCAGATTCAGTTTTTCACAGAGATGCAGGACGATTTCTTCCAAAACAGAAACGTAAGTCCTCTGTGAGTTTTGTACTCTATCAATGCTCTTATTGACAGAACAGTGGGTATTATTATTAAATCTTGACATGAATAGAATATCCTCTGTTTTTTATTAATTAGAAACTATTGGCTGCTGGTATTTATACATTCTAATTGCTTCCACCAAATCTTCAATGTACTCACGAGGATCAGCGGTAAACACCTGACACCCGCCTTCTTCCACACCAATCACAATAGCAATATTTTTAAGTTGCTGACCTGTTCGGTCTTGCCACATGAGCGAGTACGCAGTTGCTTGCATAAAGTAGTCGAAAATAGAGTCTTCTGACTTTGAGTAATTTGATGACTTAAAGTCAATAACAGAAGGAACACCATCGTATTCCCCAATGCAATCCGCTCTGCCTGCAAGACCAACCTTTGCTGACCACAACGGAACTTCAATGGCAAACACTTTGTTAATACGATCAATATCTTTTTGCATTGATACAAAAAGATCTCCCTCTGCTGTTCCTGCTGTTTGTTTAATGGCAGCAGGCGTAAGAGTATTGCGGAGATACGTTTCAATAAGTGAGTGGAGTTTTGTGCCACGAGACAGCACTCGCGCAGACTCTTCAGGGTTGTCGCGTCTCCACTTTGCAAAAAAATCACGCTTTTTCCACCCTGTAACAGTGGTTACGGACGGAAAAACTCCGTCAGGAGTCAAGTACTTTCTACTGCCACCACTCTCAATGTTTTGAATGGTTTCATTTAAAACCACAAACTCATGACAAAAAGTTTTCATTTTTTATTCTTCGGGGTGTTCGTCCACTATTTCGGTGTCTAGCTCTTCAGGCAGCGTGTTTTCAGAACTTGGTGTTTTTTGCACAGGTGTTTGATTACGATTTTGCCACTTATTCGCAGCTTGCCACTCAGGATTATTTTTTTGATTTTGCTGTATCCAAGCAAGATAATTTTTCATGTTTGTCATGATGTTCTCCTTTAGTATGTAGTTGTTGTGTTAAATTTTTCTGTATCCTAGTCAATTATTTTAGAGTAACTGCTTATTAACTCCTCTGATGAACGGGTGTATACAGACGCTTGTTTTGAAAATTCGCTTAAAACCGCCTCGGTAAACGGGTGGGCCAGTCCGTATTTTACAATTGCAGGCAGCACAATACCCACTACTGCTTCTTGAATGTACGAGTACTTGGTGTCAAAATTAAAGGACTCTTGCCCTTGTTCACGCAGCAGTTGTTTGCTGACTTCTTGAAATGCTAGTCGGTCTTTTTGTGGAATAGTGTACAGATTTTTTTCTGCTGTTTCTATTAAATCACAAACACCTTTTACCGCAACGGTTTTCATATAGTAATCGCACTCTTCTTTTAATGTCAGGAATTCAAGAGAAGTAGTGTTTTTTCGTAACCGTTTCAGAACATCACAGTAACCAAACAGTTTGATTTCGTTGTTTTCTACACGCACAAAATTGGAGTTCTGCATGGCATACGAAATGCTACAGACTCGTTCAAAAATATTTCGTGAAGAAAAAGACTCTGCGTACACTGTTTGATCACCCTGTGTCCAACAGCGAAACATATTACCAAATTTAGGAATAAAACGAACAGCAATGTCTTTGGATGAAATCAGTAAAACTTTTGGTGAGTACTTTTCGAGTAAAGAACACACAACAAAACCAACAGTTTTTGGTGCAGAGTTTTTGTCTACACTGCACCGTATAGACAAAGGACTTGTTTTATTTGATAACTGATATGTAAGAGTACAAAAATTTGTGTCTTGTGCCACACAAACCGATCCACCGTTATCAGTTTGCTCATAATTTATCATTATCTACTTACTTTCGTTTTCTTGTTCGTATTCCGAACGTGAGTCGTTTTCGTAAAGATATTCTGCGCTTACGCCTTGCCTGTGCCCGTTTGCCACGACTTTTACGGGCAGTTTTCCTTGCACTAAGTTTCAGTTTTCTGAGTTGTGAAGCAGGCCGCTTCATACAAGTTCTAGGAGTTTTCTTTTTAAAGCCGGGAGCGCACTTAAAAATAATTCTCTTTTTGCCTTTTCGAACCACAATTTTACGCTTTGCAGCAATTTCATTCAGCATTTCACTTTCCACAATAAACTCTTCGTCTATCTCGTCCTCTTCTTCCGTGTCAATAGTAATATCTGCTTCTTCCACAGGATCAATAATGTGAATTATATCGTCTTTTTCTTCCCACTCTATACCTTCTTCATCCAAATAGTCCACCACGTCTTCCCGTGAAAAGTTGGGCATATCAAGCACAATTTTGTGTTCAGTGAGTTCTGCATTAAATTCATCAAACAGTATGCGTTGCAGAGACGCAAATGCAAGATCACGTAACTCCTTAAACTGTTTCATGGTGTCTTTATTTTTTTCCATGCCGCTCTTCCTTGGGCAACACGTTTATTAGCTGCTGCACTTTTCGCAGCTAAAAATCTTTTTCTGCGTTTTATTGAAATGGTTTCAAGTTCAGTATCAGAAAGTCTTGGCGGCCGCTTACTCCAAGGTAAAAGTTTTCGCATTTCACTGATGTACAGTCTGCCCACATCTATAAAGTCTTCACTCTCCCAAATCATATCGTTTCCACCGTCAAGCAGTGCTCTACGGGTGCTTTTGTTTAGTACTTGTAAACCATTACCTGAAGCGTGCAAGTCTACTTCAGTGTTTCCAACCACTAGAATCTTTTCACCTGTTTTCATTATTTTCTTTACTTTTACTTTGGTTTCTTTGCCGCCCTTTTTACCGTAGATTTCGAATGTTGTACCCACAGGTTTCATCTCAATAGTGGTAATAAGGTCTTGGGCAGTGGTTTGGTTTTGAGCAATAGAATCGTCTGTTGATTTTCTTGTGGCAGAACGAACAGAAGCAGACTTAATAATATTACCGTACCTGTCAGTTTTACGGTTTTTTAATGGCTGCATTGCTCTAGAGAAACGAACAGAATCGCTTGGTTCATTTTTTTCGTGTACACACACAGAGTCTTCAGCACAGACAGACTCCTTAATAATCTTAAATGACTTGCCTGAGTTGCTCTTCACGCTGCCAAGGTAGTCCTTGATTGCTTTGTTGTGATCTGTTTTCTTACGCTCTACCCACAAATCTAACCAGTTTGTAACCTTGCCAGTTTTGTCTGCTTTGAAAATCATGGTTTCACCTGCAATTGTGGAGTACGACACAATGTAGTGATTAAATCCGTGACGGTACAAGGTTTGAAATGCGCTTTCGCCTGGTGTGGTTGAGATCTTCATGGTCTTCATTAGATAAATTTTGTTTTCTGCCTCGGCACTCTTAGATTTACTGTTAGATTCGTGCAGGTTAAGCACAACACGATTCAAACGATTTGTTTTAAATTTGTTCATAAGGTACTCTTCTTTTGTTGGTTTTTTTTCTTGAACAGTTTCTCCACCGCGAGTCTGACTCAGTAGTCCTATATCTTTCTGAAATTTATTGGAGAACTTAATAATTTCTTCCACTGGCACAGGTTTACCGCCCTTGCTAATTGTACGGGTCTTCATGGTAGCGTTTGCGCCTGCACCGTTTGCTATATCTATTGCCACCTGTGCTGCCCAACGGTGGTGACCGTCAATAACGTAACCGTCACTCACGTAGATGGGTTCAAGAAGACGAGCAGCAAACTTGCCGTAGTTCTGCGGGTCTGCTTGTGCAGCAGCAAGTGTACCGTACATTCCCGCAATCTTCTCGCCCTTTAGTTGTCCTTGAATAGGTTTTAAAGTTGTCACGCTTACGTCTTCTTCCACCACATCGTAACCAGAGTCTTCAAGAGCTTTGCGGTACTCGCGCTCCATGTTTACTTCACTCTTCAGGTCTTCAGGAGTGACTTGATCAGGTGAAGTGTAACTCTTGCCGCGCATAAGAGCTTGGAATGCAGGGGTATCTGTGCGGTTGGGATCAACCTGTGACGAGAACTGGGGCATCTGATCACGGGGAATCCCCTTGCTGACTTTTTGCTTGGTTTTTGGTTCAAAGCATAACCCCAAGTGGGCAAACACTTCCGAACACAATTCAAAATCATACGCTTGCTGTCCGCGCATGGCAGACAGTGCAGCGTGATTCATTTCTTCTATAAACCGTTGCTCCGCAGCAGCGTCACCAAACACAGACTCTGCGTCACTCTGCGGTCCGTCCAAGTCACCAGACTTTATAGCCTTTGCCACCACATTTGCTTTACGGATATCAGGTTTGGCTTTTGCTTTCTCTGTAGCCTTTGGATCAGGTTTAATATGCGAGTCAAATTCTGTTTCAGGATTATTTGCACCTATATCAGGGTGTTCTTCAGTGTCGGATTGCGCCGTACTTGTTTCACTGTTTTGCGGTTGTGTTGCACTCTGAGTATTGTCTGCTGCTGTTTGCGCTTTTGCTTTGGGAGGAGGTGCTACGAGCTTAGAAACAGGTATGGGTTCTGTGGTTCCCTTGGGTTTTGCTTTTACAGGAGTTTCTTCTGCACTTTTTTGTGCCTCGTAACCGTCACGATCCAATTCAACAGGAACTGATGTGTCGCCAGGTTTGTCTACACGACCAGCAGGTTTAAAATTTCCAGAAATCCACGCTTTTGCACTGTCTTCGTCTTCAAAGTAATCAATCGCACCGTCTTTGTTTTTTGCTCCCCATTTTCCACCGGCAGTTTTCCAAGTTTGATTAATTTTTTTTTCTTTGGGAGCAGACGGGGGTTGTGTGGCAGGTTTACTGGCAGTTTGTACCTCGTATATCACAGTACGTAAACTCTTGTACGGTTCAAGATTTTCCATTTTAAACTCCGAAAGAGCGTGTTATTGCTGTTATTTTATCTATTTGTGCTGCAAGCCGCTCTGCACGGTTCTCCCACTTAATGTAAATTTTTTCGGGGTTTTTCATAAGGTTTGTAAGAAGAGGCAAAATTAATCGCTCTACTGATTGCAGTTTTTCTTTACACTCTTCCCGTGTGGAATTAGAGCGTTCTTCTACTTCGTCAAGCACTGATGAAATGCTTTGTCCTTGACTTTGCAGTGCTGCGTTCATCTCGTGTAGTTCCATGTTTAGCACACGATCAATCTTGTCTTCCACTCGCGTTAACTGCACAGTGGACACAGGTTTTATTGCTGCAATTGCTGTTCGCAGTTCACCAATTTGTACTGTTATGGCAGCAATAGCATCTGGAGACACAGACGGCGGTGGAGGTGGAGGTGGAGGCGGCGAGTGGGTGGCTCCCAACTCACTTTCGTCTACTGCCGTAAAACCAAAATCAAATTCTTCAGCCATTTTTACCTGCTCAAGAAACCGTTCCTGCGCTCCCTGCTGCGCCACCAAAGAACACACAGGCAGTGAAACCGCCGTTTACCACGGTTCCGCCACTGAAAGACTCAAAAGTAGTGCCTGCAACCGCACCAGAGGACGAATTAGTAATCGTAGTGTCGCTGCCGTCACGCACAAACCCCTTCATGTAGATGCCAACAGTTGCACCGTTAGAAAAAGATCCAATAGTGATTCCGTTTGGACGGGTAAGACCGGCAGGATTCTGTAGCACTGCGGTGAGTGCGCCAACAGTGAAATCCTTGTTCAGGGTAGCACCAGCAGAACCAAACGGCGGGAATCCTGATCCCGTGGTCAGGCCAGTAATACCGAATCCCAGTTCCCGTGCTGCGTTTTCAATGAATACGGCAGCAGTGAATCCTGACCCCTTGTCTTCACCCACCGTTTGGAAGTGGGCAGACAACTGACTAGCTAATTTTTCTGCTTTTGCGAGTTCGACTGATCCTGCTGTGAATGCCATAATAGTTCTCCTGTTGGGTGATTTTAAGTTTTCGTCTATATTTAGTATTTACAGCAGGTCGCCCCGACTGCTTACACATTTAAATATCACTTTCGCCACTTGTTGTTGTCTTTAGACCTGTTCGTGTGTCTAGACACCAAACGAAGATTGGAGGGCCGTGAGTCTAGTGCGTTGCCGTTTTTGTGGTCAATTTCTTTTCCGTCATTGGAGCGGCCTTCACGGCCCATACGCCTCAGTACCCGCTTTCGTGCAGTTTTCTTTTTCATTGCCACGCGCTGTTTGGGTGTAGGGTTGTCGCCACCGTACATTTTGGTGTACTCTGCCTTGTAGTCGCGCTCTTCGTGTACTCCCTGTTTTGACTTATATTTTACAAGACGGGTGCGGAGTCGAACATGGGGAAACTGAGACTTTAGTGTTTTTGCAAACTGTATGTTTTTTGCGTTGTCGTCCCAGAACTCAATATCGGTGTACCCTTGCTGAATTGCGGTTTCCAACCAGTCACGCTTGCGCTGTGCAATAGTGGTGTGGGTTGCGCCCGTGTGGCCCACGGTGAAAACAGGAACGTCAATGCCAATGCTTTGCAACCACTTGCGTACAGAGTTGCCGTCCGTTCTGCCTGTAAGAATCACAGTTTTTTTGCCTTGTGCAAGCACTTCACGCATTACTTTCAGAACCGCACCAATTGGACGGGGATCAATCACTTTGTTTGCACCACTAAAATCGTATGTTTCACCAGGTTTAAGCAAGTACTCTTTAAACCGCAAAGAAGACAGTCTGTGCAGAGTTTTGCCGTTACTCAGAACTCCCACATACGCTTTTGTGTGTGCAAGGGTGTCATCAAAATCAAATACACGCAGAAACTTTTGTGGTTCACGTGCGCCTGTGGATTGGGAACCGGTATTCCTTCCACCCACTGTGGGTTTTGTTTTGTGGTTATACGATTCAGGAACAGTGCCGCGCAGGGAATTGTCTGTATTTTTCCACTTCATGCCTGCTGGTGGTTTTGCAGATGCTTCCACTTTTTCCAACGGCAGCACGGTTAATTTTGCAGTAGTCACCGTGCGCCTGTTTTCAGGCGTACCCGTGGTGTAGCGGTCGGTAATGGTGTAACCAAACTCTTTGCCCAGTCTCCGCATCATTGCCGAGTACACCGCATCGCGCTTGCTTTCACTGCTTTTAGACACCATGATCAGTTCTTTTGGCAGTTCGTCCCACCAGTCCATGTGGTCTTTCAGAAACAAACGAACCGCTTGCCCAACCGTGGCAAGTATGCGGTGGGGTTTGCCGTGATTGGTAAGATTGTGCGAACCGTCAAGCGTAAAGTTTATTTCCCATCCACTAATTTTAACTTTGGTAATATCAATGTTCAGGTACTGTCCGCTTCGGGTCTGTGCCTGATAGGTAACTTCAATGGTAGTGGGCCCGTAACCAATACGCTTTAATTCACGCACAGGTAAAGGCTGCTCAAACAGTTCGGTGAGATAGGTTTGGAAGTCTATCACGGTTCAAGTCGTTTGAGTTTCCACATTGCTTTCGTACTACCAGAATATTTGTAATCGACTTTGTAACCATACTGTGACGCAAATCGCTTGACCAGTGCTGCATACGCCCGTTCGCGTGAATTTGTTGCTTCCTTTCCCTCGTACTGTGACGCAGCGGTGATTGTAATGAATTGCGGCTTGTGCTTTTTCAGGAACTTGTCTGCGGCATCCAGTACCGATACAAATATCCCACCCTTATCACTTTTTACTTTTGCTGAAGTGTTGCCACCAATGTAGAACAGCAGTTCCCATGAGTTCTTGTTTTGTTGCTCAAACAACACCGTGAGGTATTTGGTGGGGTCTTCAGGGTTTTTTGGATCAGCGTAAGTGTAGCGCACAGACAGCAAATTCTCACGACGGAACTTGCTATCGAACACGCCCGCCAGGTGATTCTTGAGCGACTTGCGGGTGGTGTACTCATCGGTTTCAATGTGCTGCCACGGACGGTTAAACAGTTCGACGAGATATGTGCTGAAAAATTTCATACGGATTTACTTTTTCTGTTCGGTGAGATAGGATACGAAACGGTTCATGTGCTTGGTGTGTTTACTGCGGGGCAGCAGGCAGCAGTAAAACCACCCAGCTCCATCAGTAAATTACTTTCGGCCCAATCCCGTCCTTTTCCTGCGGCAGGATTACCTCTGGTC
>Ga0194125_10006941_pt1 | contig 16517 bp, 14 predicted proteins | sample TA2KigC250mmetaG_FD_148626 | JGI IMG/M metagenome (GOLD analysis project Ga0194125, IMG submission 148626) | Freshwater microbial communities from Lake Tanganyika, Tanzania - TA2015034 Kigoma Deep Cast 250m | ecosystem: Environmental > Aquatic > Freshwater > Lake | place: Tanzania: Lake... | reverse complement strand
AATGCGCTTTTAACTTCTTCGCCTTTAAAAAGCCCATTATGGATAAACGAGACCGAACCGGATGGTTTCGCGCTTGAAGAATGGATGCCGCGCGCTCGATTAAGTTTCGCTTCCGCCGCTGTATTGGAAGCCACGCGCCGCTATCGCTGGAAAGCGATTCGGGCTTTGAGCGAAATGCAAATCGATGTTTTTGGCGACGAAGATTGGATTAATGTAGATAGTGCTAATGATGGCGATTTTTTATTATCACCCTCATCATCTAATTTGAGATGGCATCCGACAGTAGATTATTACCGGGAATTACCGGAAGTCTATGCGGCGACGGAGGTAAATCTGAATTTCAGCCATTTTCAGATGCCTACCGGTGTGAATCAGCGTGTGTTCGACGCTCCGCTCAGCGGCGGATTTTTACTTACAGATAAACGCGAAGATTTAGAAGTGCTTTTCAAAGCGGATGAATATGCCGTTTTCGACAGTCTCGATGAAATATCCGAAAAAGTAAAATTCTTCAAGCGGCAAGACGGCTTAAAGAGGAGTATCGCCGATGCGGCAGCAGAACACATTTTAAAAGAACATACTTACGAACATCGGATAAGGACTGTTATTACTGAAATAAAAAGAATATACAGAACCTTAACTTAATTAGTCATTAAGATATTAAAATATAAAGACATACAAATAGAGGCAAAATGACGATCACCATCGATGGCAAACATCAAACGTTGACTTCGCCGGCGCCGTTCAATTTTGGCGCAATAATAGAGGCTCTCAAAAGTTCGAATTCGCCGCCGGGAATTGGCTTTACCAATATCAAGTTGAATGGGACGGATATTACCGGCGCTGATTGGAGCGGATTGGCGTCGCTGCCGGCTGAGCGGATCCAACTGCTGGAAATCACGACCGGCGCTGTGCGTTCGCTGGCTCAGTATACGCTCGCATCGCTCGACGATTTTGTCAGCCAATTAATAGGCGAGTTGAGCCGGACGAGCGATTACCTGCGCGCCGGGGATGAAGTTCGCGCCGCACAGGTCTATACCCGCGCGCTGGACGGCATCGCGCTGCTCAAGCATACCACCGGACTTATCGAACGTAACATCGGCTTCGATACGCGTGCCATACCCTATAACGGCGGTTGTGCGGCGGATGTCTTCGCCAAACTGCCGGCTCTGTTGGATGAACTGTTAGCGGCGCAAGAAAAGCGGGATAGTGTGCTGCTGGCGGATTTAATCGAATACGAATTAATCCCGCTGTGTGAAGATCATCAACGCGTCTTAAGGCTCTGGCGGGAGAAACCCAATGCCAGCCAAGATTAAATCCAATTCGGTCGAATTCGTTCAAACCCAACTCGAATTGATGCAGGAGCACCGGGCGGCGGTCGAACGGGAGGATTTAACAGTCGCTGGATTGCTGCACAATCAGTTGCGACGCGCGCTGCCGGGATTAGCGCGCTTGATTCGCAATTCCCGTCGGCAAGCGGCATCCAATCCCGAAGCGCGGCAAATCTTGGAATTAGCCGGCCAGTTGCACTACATCAGTCAAAGCGCTATCGAGCGACTGCAGAATGCACAGCGCCGTTTGGCTGAAGTTTTGCACGAACTCAAACGCGGGCGGCAAGTTTTGTCCGTTTATAGGACTGGAATGCCCGCGCCCAGCGCGCTCTTTGAAATCAGGAGTTAGGCTATAGGCTTTGGGCTTTAGGTATAGATTTTATAACACGGGTAATTTAAAACAAGTGAATAATCTGATTCTTAATTGTATTGACAAAGCAGGTTAGCACTCGTATTTGTCATCCTTCACTTTGTTCAGGATGACGACATCTTACGTTTGACATAGCGCTAGATATAAAAATCCCCACCTAAAGTCTAAAGCCCAAAGCCCAAAGCCTATAGCCCAATTTTCCGTGTGTAAGAAAAAATTCGCAATTTTCGGTGTGAATTTTAAAATCGGGGACTCAAGTTTTCGCCTCATTGCGTCGATAAAAGAAATGCAAGGGGTTTTACGGAAAACAAAATAGGAGTCAACCGACCTATGAGCACGCGGATCAATCACAATATCTTGTCGCTGACCGCCCAGCGGAATCTTCAAATCACCCAGACGGCGCTCGACCAGTCTGTCAATCGGCTGTCGAGTGGCCTGCGCATAAACAATGCCTGGGATGACCCGGCCGGTCTGGCGGTATCGGAACGTTTTCGCGCCCAAATCGCTTCGATGCAGGAAGCCGAACGTAATGCCAATTACAATATTAACCTGTTAGAAACGGCTGAAGGCGCGCTTGGCGTTATCGACGAAAAGTTGGTGCGGATGAGAGCGCTGGCTGTCCAGGCGTCGAACGGTGCGTTGCAGGAGGACGACCGGGCTATTATCGATACGGAATTCCAAGCCTTAAAGAGCGAAGTCACCCGTATCGCTAATGTTACGAACTATAACGGTCTCTACCTCATCAATGGCGACTACTCCGGCGCAGGTCTGAAGTTCCACATCGGCACAAACAATAACGCTAATGAGGACTACTACACAGTCAATCTGAATTCGATGACGGCTGAGTCGTTAGGCATCGGAGATCTGACTTTAGTTGACACAACCAACGCCCAAACTGCCATCGATACGCTCGATATCGCCATAACCTCCAAGGACACCGAGCGCACGCGTTTAGGGTCCTATGTGGAGCGTCTGCAAAATACGATATTGAACTTGCAGGTCTCGCACGAGAATGCTGTCAAGTCCGAGTCAACAATTCGCGACGCGGATATCGCCGCCGAGATGTCAAACTTCGTCCGGGCGCAGATTCTGATGCAGTCGGGCGTGGCGATGCTGGCGCAAGCCAATATGGTGCCGCGCACCGTCGCCCAACTCGTTGGGTAATCTGTAAAGTCCGCTTCCGGTAAGCGATAGGCTGTTGCGGAGGGTGAGGATGAGGCTGCATCGGGTTTCCGCTTCCGATGCAGCCGTCATCCTTTCCCTCCGCATTGCCGCTCTATTTCGTTGTTAAGCCGCCCGCTTTCATCGAAGACGGGTATATCCATCATCATCGCGCGGATTTCTGTGGCGGCGATGAGGAAGCAAATATATCTATGTAATTGCTTCACTTCGTTATCCATAACGAAGCAATCTAACTTTACGAAAGGTCGCTATGCCGGTCGGCAATGTAACCGGACTATCTTCCGGGTTGGAATGGGCGGAGACGGTCAAACTGCTGATGCAGATTGAGCGTCGCCCGGTCGATATCATTCAGTCGCGCAAGACGACGTTCCAGAGCCAGTTGACGAATTGGGGCGCCGTCGAATCTAAACTCAATTCGCTGAAGTCGGCAGCCGAAGGCATCGACACACCGAATGAGTTGCTCGTTAAAACCGCTACCAGCGCCAATACAGACATATTAACGGTCAGCGCTAAAGCCGGCGCTATTCCCGGCTCGCACAGCATCTTGATTAATCAGATCGCGACCAGCGCGATTCTCGTTCATGAGACCGGCTGGGCGGATATGAACACGACGCCGGTGAACAACTCCGGCAGCGCGCAAAGTTTTTCCTTCCAATACGGCGACGAAGTTCTTACAGTCGAAGTTCCGCACGGCACGACTCTGCACGGCTTGGCGCGCTTAATCAACAACAACAGCGACAATCCCGGCGTTACCGCTTCGATTATCAACGATGGCGGCGGCGGCGCGGCGCCGTACCATTTAGTGCTGACCGGACAGAATACCGGCGAAGATTACAGTATTACTATAATCGACACAATCGATAATCCGACCGATTTAGGCACCGGCGACGAATTTGATATGGCTGAATGGGAAGAAACCCAAACTGCCCAGAACGCCGAATTGCGCGTGGACGGCTTTCCCAATCCGGACTGGGGCTGGCCTAATCCGTGGATTGAGTCGGCATCCAATACTATCGTCGATATAATTCCCGATGTAACGCTGTATTTGAAGGATGATTCAGGCGGGCAGACGGTCAACATCGAGGTTTCGCTGGATAAATCAGCGGTTAAAAGCAAGGTTAGCAGTCTTATAAGCAGTTTCAACGACCTCGTCGGATTGTTGAATACTTTAACTTCTTATAATTCTGAGACTAAGACCGCTGGTCCTTTAGCCCAGGATTCCTTTGCCAAGAGTCTGCGCGGCGAACTAACGGCGTTCATAGCAAGCAATATTCCCGGCACGACCGAGAACGATGTCTATCGCAGTCTTGGACAGGTTGGACTATCATTAACCTCGGGCGGCAAATTAAAACTGGACAATACGCGATTCGATAACGCCTTGGATGACGACGCGGTGGCTGTGGCGCGGCTTTTTTGCTTCGATGCAGAGGTTTCGACAAGTTTTATTACAGTTGCGGGAAATAGTGTCGATACTCAAGGGGGGACATTCGATTTTACTCTTTCCTATGACGCCCAAGGCGCGCTCGATCCTAACGGCGCTAACACTATCGCTGGTGAAAATGCAACTATTCACGGTCGAAGCCTGGCGGCCGGGGCGAAAGGCAGCCCCGTCGAAGGACTACAGCTCCTGCTCGCCAATCCCGGTAATGGACCTAATACTTTAAGTGGGACGGTGCAGATTTATAAAGGTTTGGGAGCGCTGCTGGCAAGCAGGATCGATGAATTGACAGATTCGATGGATGGGCGGCTCAAGTTCACACGCGATCGCATTAACGATACTATAGACAATCTCAACGACCGTATTGCCGCTTGGGATAAACGGCTGGCGGCGATAGAGGAAAATTACAACCGGCGTTTTCAGGCGATGGAGACACTCATCGGGCAACTACGTTCGACCGGCAATTATCTCGCCTCAGCGCTGGCATAAGATTTTTCAACCTTCAATTCTCAATTATTAATTTATGGCATCGTTCAATCCTTACCGCGCTTATATTGATGTGAGTTATCAGACCGCCGACCAAGGCGCGCTGATACTGACTTCTTACGATGCGGCGCTGCGTTTCTGCCGCGCCGGGCAGGAGTGTATTGTCAAGGGGGATAAAGTCGGCAAGGGGAAGTGGTTGACCAAAGCCTTCGATCTAGTGGGTGAATTGCGACGCTCTCTGCGACCGGAGGGCGGCGGCGAAATATCGCAAGCGCTGAGCGAGGCTTACGGCTTCATCGAGGGACGCATTACGCGCGCTAATATTACCAGCGACTCATCCGCACTCGCCGACGCTATTTCACTACTGGAAGGAATGCGTGAGACCTGGCGTGAAATTGTGCGTCAAAACCGCCGGCAACCGACTGCCGGTGTCGGATTAGCCTAAGGAAGATTAATGAAAATAGAACCTATCGACAGTTCATCCGGACTAAGTCCGATTCAAAGCCCTGCGGCGCAAAGCCCTAAACGAGTCAAAACGGGGAGGACCTTTCCTGCGCCGCAAATGCCGGCTGATCGCGCTGAAGTCGCGGCTGCATCGCAGACCGACGCCCGCGTGCTGCAAGGCGCCAAACTGCTGCTCGAAGCGACACCGGATATTCGCCAGGATAAAGTAGAACTGGCGCGGCAAAGGCTGCAAGCCGGCTTCTATAACCAGCCGGAAGTGCTTGCCCAAACGGCCGAAAAGATGTCCGCCGATCCTGAGGCGCGTCCGGCCACGCCGTTATCGCTGGAACATATTGCCGGCATTAAAAAACGCATCGCCGAAGGCTTTTACGACCGGCCGGAAATTAAGGACCAGATCGCGCAGAGTTTGCTTGACGATATAGAATAGACTTGATGGATTGAATTAGTCCGGCCATCCGTGAGTTAAACGATAGCGCCTAAAATTTTACATTAATCCATTAAGTGATACCTATCACAAATCGCTCTCTGGATTGTTGTTAAAATCAATTAACCTTCATATAAATCGAGGCGGCGATGTGGTGGACAATGCGTTGGCGATGGCAGGCGTTTGCCCTGCGGATGCGGATCGCGATATGGCGCCTGTTGATACGTCTAAAATTAGTCGAAACACTCTAAAGCCCGGCGGCGGCGCCGGGCTTTGAGTTTTTGGATATCGGCCTGTTTTGATAATTCAGGTCTAAACATTGCAGCGCTATCATACTGACCCCTGCCTGCGCAGGGGGCAGCACAACCGATTGGTGGCTGACTACATTGTCCATACACTTAAAATCTATAATCCAGCGCCTACAGCCGCGCCTTAATGCTGTCCGATAAAGTGCGATAGCGCTCAGCCAGCCTCTCGTTATGGATTTCCAGATGCCCAATGGCTTCTAACTCCTGCCAGGCTTTCTGCACATTGCCGCGGCTGAAATAGACGCTCGCCAGCGTCAGGCGGCCTTCGACATTGTCCGGCGCTAAGGCGATACAGCGCTGCAGCAAGCCGAGCGCTTCATCGCGGCGCCCCAACATCATCAGGGTTTTGCCCTGGTAGAGAGGGACCTTAGGGTCGCCGCTAAGCGTAGCTTCGGCTTCAGTTAATAATCTCAAAGCAGTTTCGTAGTTGCCGATTTCATACTGCAACCTGCCGAGCCTGACCTTATCTTCCGGGTCGGTTTCATAGCCGAGTTTGCCGTAGCGGCTATAAGCCTCAAGCGCCTGCTGCCAGAGGTGCAGTCCGGTCAGCGAGTCCATTTCGGCGCGGATATCGTCGAGTATTTTACGGCGCGCTTCGCTGTCCGGCGAAACTCGTCGCATTAGCATCTCGGCTTGCTCGCGGCGGTCGGTGGCATTATAGATGCGCGCCAGCAGATAAGCCGAAGGAACATTGACCGTGTCGATTTGCATTGCGCGATTGGCGTAGAATTCGGCTGAATCAAGCCGTCCTAACTGGTAGTTGATGAAGCCGATATTGTAAAAGTTCGATGGGTCGGGCGCCGAATCGAGTTTGACGACTTCTTTGAAAGCCGCGAGCGCGCCTTCTAATTTGCCGGCTTCGAACGAATCGCGCGCGGCGGCTAACAGGCTGACGCGGGTCGTTTCGACAGCGGCTTTCTCGGCGTCCCAGCCAGCATAGCCGAACTCCTTCATCGCGCCCCTGAAATCGCCCAGGCTCAGCCGGCTGTAAGCCTCCTTCAAGGCTTCGCCCTGCGCGATGGTCAGTATCTGCCGCGGGTCCTCAAGCCCAATCTTTTGTGCGACTATGACGGCTTCTTCCGGACGCCCAGAACGGTAATAGGCTTCTCCCAAGCGCAGCAAGGCTTCTGAAAAATAAGGATCAATAGCGAGCGATTTGTTGAAGCGCGCAATGGCTTCATCGAACTGGTCGCGCTTCAGGAAAGTATTGCCGATGTTGAACCAGTCCATTCGTGCGTTCTCGCCGCGACGGATAAAGTCGGTGCGGAAATTAGTTACGGGCAGAAAGGCTATTCCCAGCGCTAAAATACGTAGTGCATTATCGTAAGCGCGCCGCTGTAGAGCGCTGCCGGCTTCCGTTAGTAAATATCCAGCGCCTACGGTCAGCGCCAAAGCAGCTGGAAGCCGATATTCCGAACTTACGAAAAATACGACATTAACTAGGAAATAAGCCGCAAACCAAATCCATAATGTCGCGACGCTGTTCCAGCCTTTGCGCCTCCACAATAAAATTAATCCTCCCAAACCCAGAGGCGCAATAATCCACCAGCCGATGGGATTAAACTGCAGAATCGGCGACTCGGCGCGCCCTAAATAAATCGACACATTGTTGGCAAATTCGGCGCGGCTTAAAAAATAAAAGGTCTTCTTGGCGAGCAGCGCCAGATAATCGAGCGGTTCGTTCAGCATCCAGTCCAGCGCGCGGGTGAACCAATAGCGGCCGGCTTCGCGTGTAGTAAGTTCCCGCTCTAAGGCTTCCGATGCCGCGCGCCGATATTCTTCATCCTCGAACTGTGGCTCGACCGACGATAAAAACGGCGCCTCCCAATAAAGACCGGTTGCCTCAGGATTATTGCCGACATAGAAGTTCATTCCCGCTGAGGATGTCGTCAGCGTGAACTCTCCGCCGGCGATGAGATTGCGCAACCCGACCAGCGTCAGCACAACCAGGACGCCGACAGCCAGCCAGCCGGCATCCGCCCAGCCGTGTTTGCGTTTTCGCCTTACGAACTCCAGAGCCAACAAAACAGGGAATAGCAACACCGAAGGGCGAGCCAGCGCCGATAAGCCGATTAGCGCGCCAAGACCTACCAGGCGCTTGGACGTTGCCGCTTTTAGAATTCCTTCGCTGAGGTTGAGGATGATGATCGAGAGGAATAGAATGAGCGACGTGGTGAGTAAAGTGGCGTCGTAAAATATAAAAGGTGAGTAGAGCGCGGCCAGCGCAGCCGCAACTAGCGCAGGAGTAACGCCGATAACCTGCCGTGCCCAGCGGTAGAGCAGATAAACCATCCCGGCGCCCATCAAACCTTGCAAAGCCATCACCCTGCCCGGTTCAGAGCCGAAAAATACATAGAAGAACGCCAACAGATAGGGATAAAGCGGGCTCATAAAGAACACGCCCTTGCCGATGAAATCCTGCGCTGCGATGTGTTGTGCCCAAGCCGAATAGAAGGCGGCGTCGATTATCGGCACGCGCACCAGGTCGCTGTTCCAGACCAGCGCCAGATGCAGCCAGCGCAGGGACAAAGCCGCGATAAGTATGATATAAAGTGTCAGTCTTTCAGTGCGAGTCGATTCCGACATATTGCCAAATCCAGGTGAAACTAATTCTTTTAAATTAAATTCTATCCGTTCCGAGTTTTCTTCGAGGTAAGGCTTTAGACCGATTAGTCCGGCGGCTTTCAATCACAACGAATTAACAACCGCTTCATCCACTAACTTTGTCCACTCCTGCATTATATCCGCTAATGCCGCACCATTAATATTGTCCATCTATCGAATTCCGTTGGCTGCAATTTTTTCCCCGGCTTCGATGCGGAATTGCAATCTCATCCAGTCTTCGTCCACCCACTTTTGAATTTGCATTCGCTCCTCTCTATTTAAATGTTTGAAACGGCCTTGAAGTTTCAGGTAATCATCAACCGGGCGCAGCTTGGGATTCATCGACAGCCTATAGCGCGTGCCGTCGAAGACTTCATACAAAGGAAAAACGCGCGCTTCGACAGCATAGCGGGATTCAAGGATGGAATCTTTCTCGAAAGCCTTATGACCCGGCGGGCAGGGCGAAAAGATGTGTATCAACCGGAAGCCTTGAATGCCCATTGCGGTCTTGAACTTACGGGTGAAGTCGTCCGGATAGGCGATCGTGGTCGTGGCAGCATAAGGAATACGATGGGCGGCCATTATCTCCAGCAGGTTCTTTTTGCGCTCGCGTTTGTAATTATGCCCCGGCGTAGTGGTCGTCCAGGCGCCCCAGGGCGTCGCCGACGAGCGTTGGATGCCGGTGTTCATATAGGCTTCGTTGTCATAGCAGACATAGATGATGTTGTCGTTGCGTTCGGCAGCGGCGGAAAGTTGTCCGAAGCCGATGTCGAATGTCCCGCCGTCGCCAGCCCAAGCCATTACATTAATCTGCCCGCGTTGGCCGGTGTTGTCGAGTCCGGCGCGGATGGCGCCGGCGGTGATGGCGGCGGTCTCGAAAGCCGTCTGAAAGACCGGCACGCCTGAGGCTGAATATGGGAAAGGTCCGTCGATTACTGCCCAGCAGCAAGCCGGAAATACGATGATGGTCTCGCGGCCGAGGACTTTCAGAGCCAGCCGCATCGCCAGCGCCGCCCCGCAACCCGGACAGGCCACATGTCCAGGATGCATTATTTCATCTTCAGCGAGACCGATGAAATTTTTAAAATGTGGTAAAGGAAGCATTAAGATGAAGGTTAAAGTTGAAGTTAAAATCTTAATCCAGCGATAGCGCTTTATTATCCGCCTGCGTCTGGCGCTTCCGGTTTGGCTTCTTCGTTCGCTGGTTTCTTGCTTTCGACTGTTCCTTTAGTCATAGGGACAGTGAGCGAAACCTCCGTGCCCATAAATTTAAAGAAGAAGGTTCCGTCGATGCGGTATTGGATGTCTTTGTTCTTTGTCAGTTCGACGATGCGTTCAGTGGCTTTTTCAGGCGGGACCTTCATTTTAACCGGCATTTCAGAAGTTTTACCTTTAGGGAAGGTATATTGTTCAGTGATGGAAGCCGTAGCGGTTGGGTCATTGGCTTCCGGCGGAATGGGCTTGTCGTCGGCGAGGAGAATGAAATCGGCTTTGGTCATCAGCAGGTCGATGGCCGAGCCGTTGATAATTTCAACGGTAACGAGAAAGGTGATATTAACGCCGGTTTTTTCGATGCCTTTGAGGCTGACCTTCGGCGTGCCCATTTCGACGCCGGGTTCGACTGACTTGACTTTGAATTCGCACTTATTGACGACTTCTTCTTTAAAAGTCTGTTCGGCGGCTTGTTTGGGATTAGTTAGGCTTTGTTTGGAAATCTTAATCGCCATAGCAGGCGCGGCTGCGAGCGAAAGACAAAGCGAAAGACTGACGAGATGTAAAAGGCTGGACATTTTTTATCCTGTTTAGGTTATTTTTTGTAGTAATATAAATTCAATTGATGAATATGTCAAGTTGATTTAGGGGAATTTTCCTTACTATAATTTTCAATAGGTGTTTATCCCGGCTTCTCAAAGCCGGGGATGTCTGTTAGCAGCAAAGAGGATTGTAAATCGCCATAAAAAAACATAAAATAATTCTATTCACTTGACGATAAAGACATAAAAGATTAAGTTGTAATAGGAGTCTTAATATATAATATAGACGAAATGGACATTATAGAACTTTCCAACTTTCTAACTTCAACTTTCAAACTTTCCAACTTCTTATGATGCTGAATAGTAAATCGCCGCGCGGGCTGGTGACAACCGAGGAGTTTCTCGTTCTATCCGCTGAAATAAATTATCAATTATCAGCGCGCGAAATCAACCGGCAAGCCTTGCTGGCGCTGGTGTTAGGAATGACTGAAATAGAAGAAAAGGATGTTCTGCTGGATACGATAGCCTGCCTCCAAATTGGCTACGGCAAGCAGACGCGCAAGATAGGACCGCTGGCGATATTGCATCCCCTGCGCACCGCTGCGATACTGGCGCGGGTGATGAGCAAGCCCACGATGCTCGATTTGCTAGGCGCATTGCTGCATGACAAAGAGGAAGACCTTGTCAGCCAGCGCATCGGCGAAACCGACTATCAGCGGCTGGAAGAAGAATTTGCCGCGATGCTCAGGCATATCGACCATGCCCATCAGTGGTATTTGGGCGAGCGGCTCGACCTGCTGCGCCGGCGCGAAGATCAAAGTTATACGCAATACATCGGCCGAATACTCGACAACGCCCACCAGATGCCCGACCTGCTGCATATAAAACTCGCTGACCGTTTCGATAACACCTTCGATATACATCTGCAGCGTCCGGGCGTAATACGCTATAATTTTTTCCGCACGGTCTTCGATATTTTATTCGTGCCGGACTTTCCCGGCGTGCAGGTCAGCGAATATCACTTCCTGCCGGGCGAAGACGAAAGCATCATTCTTATATCGCAGATATTCAAGAATGCGAATTTTATGTCGCTTCTGAGGCAGGAGGGTCTTGACCGGCTGGACGAAACGACCGCCAATTTATTTGATGCTTTAGCCATCGCCAACATCCGCGAAGCGCAGTGGATTGCGCTTGAACTATTTGCCTCATATATCGTCAATGTCAAACGGCAGCGCGAATTATTAATCGAAGTGATGGATTATTGTCAATCCGGGGGAACTTTTGCCGTCACTTCGCGCGAGCGCGGACATCCGCTGGACGGGACTTTTATGGAGCGTTATGGCGGGCTTTCCGATGAAGCGCGGCGGAACAAAATCCGGGAACTTTATCGCGATAAAGAGCAATTGGCGAGGGTGACGCTGGCGTTTATCGCTATCTTTTCGTCGTTTCTGAACGACCCGAATTTTTACCTGCAAGGCATCAGCCGCGGCGGAATTCGAGCGGTGGATGATCGATGGGCTGAAATTTGCGCGCCACGCTAATGTTGTGTCAAGTGTGAGAGGTCGGCATTCTGAACGAAGTGAAGAATCTCTTCTAATGTTATGTCAATTGTGCAATGTCGCAGTCATCCTGAACGAAGTGAAGGATCTCGCTGGATAAGCAAGTCTTTAGGACGAGATCCTTCACTCGTTTATGATGACGACATATTACGCTTGAATAGCACTAGGGAGTGGGGAGACGTGATACTTCACTTTGTTCAGGATGACACAATTTGTGCTATAACCTAATGCGTCAACACGCTTACAACTTACAACTTACAACTTACAACTTTTCTCTAAATGCGCCGTCGTCCTGAACGATTGAATAAATTTCTTTCCGTGCTAGGGGCATACTCGCATCCGTTGATATTGACGCATAACAATCCGGATCCGGACGCGATTGCTTCAGCCTGGGGGATGAAGAAACTACTCGAAAATAATGGGTGGAATGAAGTTACGCTTGGCTACAGCGGCTTGTTAGGACGGGCAGAAAACCGCGCGCTTGTGAAGGCGCTCAGCGAACCATTCATACGTTTGGAAGATTTGGAGGGCCAATCGGGAGGCGAACCCGATGGCCGGCGCCTATCGACCAGACCTATGCCACTTGACGCTTACGATGGTCTAGTTATCGTCGATGGACAGCCCGGCGCCGGTAATATCAGCCTGCCGGCTTCGATTCCGGTGGCAGCCGTATTAGACCATCATCCTCGTCTTCAGAATTTGTCGGCGGATTTCATCGATGTCCGCCCGGCGTTCGGCGCCTGCACGGCGCTGGTGTATGAGTATTTCAAGCAGTGCGACCTTGAGCCGGATAAAATCACAGCCACCGCTTTCTATTATGCCATTCGCACTGAGACGCAGGAATTGGGGCGGGAAGCCGATTACCGCGACCGCTGGCTGTTCCGGCATTTAGCGCATCGCGTAGATTGGATTCTATTACATAGCATCGCACATGCGCCGGTGCCTCGCAGTTATTATGCGACCTTTAAGATTGCGCTTGAGCGCGCTCGTCTATATCGCGATGCGATATTTGCCGATGCCGGCGAACTGCCGATACCGGACGCTTCCGCTGAAATCGCCGACTGGCTGCTGCGCCTGGATGAAGTCAAATGGGCTTTATGCTGTGGGACCTACCGCGGCCGCTTGCTATTCTCGCTGCGATCGCTGGTCATCGACGCTCGCTGCGGAGCAATAGCGGTGAGAATCGTCGAGAACTGGGGCTTGGCCGGCGGACACGGTTCAATGGCCGGCGGGCAGATTAAATTGGCGCCGTCCGGCTACAACCGCAATACGGCGCTGGCTGAATTGGAACGTCGGTATCTCGCTGTGATGGGCTATTCCGGCGAAACGCCAGTCGAGGATCCATTTGCCATAGTGCCCGGTGAATTATCCCGCCGCAAGTTTGGCGCGGATTTGGCTTGACTATCTTAGTAAAAAGTCATAAATTATATGTTTAATATAATCCTAATTTCTTATATAGTGCTATGTCAAGCGTAAGATGTCGTCATCCTGAACGAAGTGAAGGATCTCGTCTGGTTAGTAAGTCTTTAGGACGAGATCCTTCACTTCGTTCAGGATGACATACGACATTGCACAATTGACATAACACTAGCGCTCAAAGACAAGACTTCAATCTGTCCGTTGCAGCGGTCATTTTCAGTCGGTCGCAACGGATTTGCAGCGGAAATCAGCCTTCTCGAGTGAGGATTCAGACTACTGATACACGCTGAAGATGAACTTCGTTCTTGCACAAAATCAAATAAAATTTGAACGATAAACCTCTAAATCCAAATACCGCTTCTATTGATATCGCCCGCCGTTTGATTGGACTTGAGTGCGAAGCCTTGAATGGTTTGGCAACTCGCTTAGGCGAAGATTTCGAGCGGGCAGTGGAGGTTTTATATTCCTGCCACGGCAAGATAATTGTCACCGGGTTGGGCAAATCCGGCATAGCCGCCAAGAAGTTGGCGGCGACATTGGCGTCATCCAACGCACCGGCGTTGTTTCTTCACGCCAACGAAGCGGTGCATGGCGATATGGGCGTCATCCGCGCCGGCGATGCAGCGGTGGCGATTTCCTACTCCGGCGAGACGCGCGAAGTCGTCAGCCTCATTCCACATTTTAAGTTGTTAGGCGTGCCTGTGATCGCCATCAGCGGACAGTCCAATTCCTCGCTGGCGACAGCCGCGGATGTGCATCTCGATGTGTCAGTGCCGAACTATGATTGGCCGTTCGGGATAATTCCAACCGCCTCGTTAGTGGCTTCAATCGCAGTTGGCGACGCCTTGACCATCGCACTGTTAGTGCGGCGCGGCGTTAAAGAAGAAGATTTCGCTCTGTTGCATCCGGAAGGATTGTTAGGGCGGAAGATGCTGGTCAAGGTCGCTGATTTAATGCACACCGGCGAGCGTCTGCCGATTGTCAGACTCGAATCGAATATGCGCAATGTGTTGACGGAAATTACCTCCAAGATGCTTGGCGTGGCATGTGTCCTGAACGACGAAGATGAATTAATCGGCATAATAACCGATGGCGATGTGCGACGACTGCTTGAGCGAATTGACAATCCGCTTAGCCTGACCGCTGGCGAAGCAATGACGCGCCATCCTAAAACTATCCCTGCCGATATGTTAGCGGCTCACGCGCTGCACATTATGGAGAAGTATTCCATAACTTCATTACCGGTGCTGAACGGCGACCGCCGACTCATCGGACTTATCCATCTGCACGATATTTTAAAGTTGGAGACCGTTCGGTGAAAGCAGCCGCACTGCCGGCGCAGATGCGCGAATGCGACCGCATCGCCATCGAAGAACTGGGGATACCGGGGATAGTTCTAATGGAGTCGGCGGCGCGGGGCGCGGCCAAGCGGGCGCGCGCCTTGTTAGGCGGCGAAGTTCGTTCGAAAAGCGTTGCCGTCGTCTGCGGCAAGGGCAATAACGGCGGCGACGGCTTTGCCGCAGCGCGCTACCTGCTTGGCTGGGGCGCTGAAGTCAAACTTTTTCTTTTGGGTCGATTAGACGAACTTCATAGCGACGCTAAGGTTAATGCAGATATATATCGCCGGTTAGGCGGCTCAATTTGCGAATGCCCCGAAACGCGTGATTTAAAACACTTGAAAAGAACAAATTGTGATTTAATTTTAGATGCCATTTTAGGGACCGGCGCATCCGGCGAATTGAAGGGTCTTTTTACTGAAGCAATTAGGATTTTAAATGCGTCAGCGGTTCCTATTTTGGCGATAGACATTCCTTCCGGCGTCGATGGCGCGACCGGAGCAACACGGTCGATTGCAGTTCAAGCCAACGAGACGGTCACCTTCGGACTATTAAAAACCGGCTTATTATTTCCGCCTGGACGCGAACATTGCGGCGCTGTTTCAGTTGTCGATATCGGCATTCCGCCAGCGGTAGTAGATCGCGTCGGCGTCGATCAATATATAATTGAACCAGCCGATGTTCGCGCTGCGCTGCCGAAGCGCAGCCCGGCTGCGCATAAAGGCGATGCGGGATATGTTTATATCTTAGCCGGTTCGCCAGGGCTAACCGGCGCAGCGGCGCTAGCGGCCGAAAGCGCTATGCGTTGCGGAGCCGGTCTGGTGATAGTGGGAACGCCAGCCGGACTTAATCCCATCCTGGAAGCCAAACTGACCGAAGCGATGACCGAACCGCTGCCGGAGACTGCTGATGGCTGTTTATCGCCTCAGGCTTGGACGCAAATCGAAAAGCGGCTCGATTGGGCCGATGCAATCGCCGTCGGTCCAGGCTTAGGGCGCGACCCGCAAACCGCGCAATTAATTTTGCGCCTACTTAAAAATGTCCAAAAACCTCTTATAATCGACGCCGATGGATTATACCATTTAGGCGCCGATAAGGAAAAATTTAACCTGCCGTCCAATTGCGTTCTCACACCGCATCCGGGCGAGTTGTCACGGCTGATAGGGCTGTCGATTCCTGAAATCGCCGCCGACAGAATGGGAATTGCCCGTAAAACAGCAGCCGAATGGCGTGTTGTATTACATTTGAAGGGTGCGCCGAGTCTGACGGCGGCGCCAGACGGCCGGGTCATTATCAACTCGACCGGCAATGCAGGTATGGCGACCGGTGGCAGCGGCGATGTGCTGACCGGCGTCATAGCCGCTCTGATGGCGATGGGCTTAAATTCGTTCGACGCCGCCTGGTGCGGCGCTTATTTGCACAGCCGTGCCGGCGACCTGGCAGCAGTCAAAAAAGGGCAATTTGGAATGTTGGCGGGGGATATAATCAACTGCCTGCCTGAAACACTTATCGAGCTAAGTTATTGAAAATTAATTTAAAGCGCTTCGGTTGGACAACATTAACAGCACACTATATCGGCTTCACATTTATCCTGTCGAAAATCCCCAGTCATTTAATACCATTTAGACTAAAATCTAAACTGTTTTTCGGTCTCCATTCGGATTGGGCGCTGCATTTCATAGAATACGCCATTTTGGCGGTTTTGCTGTATTTCACATTAGCGTCCTGGTCGGTTTTGAATAGACGGTCCGGGCTTTGGCTGGCAGGTATTTGGGCGGTCAGCGGAATAATCGGCATTATAAATGAACTGCTGCAGAACGGGACGCCGGGCCGCACGGTAAGT
>Ga0194125_10006937_pt1 | contig 16523 bp, 15 predicted proteins | sample TA2KigC250mmetaG_FD_148626 | JGI IMG/M metagenome (GOLD analysis project Ga0194125, IMG submission 148626) | Freshwater microbial communities from Lake Tanganyika, Tanzania - TA2015034 Kigoma Deep Cast 250m | ecosystem: Environmental > Aquatic > Freshwater > Lake | place: Tanzania: Lake... | reverse complement strand
TATCTCTGGTTCTACTGTATCCAGAGCTACTCTTCATAATGAAGATGAAATAGAAAGGTTAGATTTGCATATAGGGGATACTGTAGTTTTGGTTAAGTCTGGCGAGATAATTCCTAAGATTTTATCCGTCAATCAATCCAAAAGAATTATTGAAGCTCCAAAAGTTTCATTTCCCAATAATTGTCCTGTATGCAATAGTAAACTCTTCAAAGAAAAAGACGGAGCAATAACATATTGTTCGAATACTAAATGCTCTGCGCAATTACAACGTCAAATTGAACATTTTGTATCCAGAGATGCCATGGATATCACAGGACTTGGAGAAAGTTTAGTTTCCAGATTGATAGAAATCGGATTACTCGGTTCTATTGAAGATATTTATAAGCTGAATTTCGATAAATTAGCTACGCTTGATCGATTGGGTCAAAAATCAGCAACCAATCTGAAAACATCTATAGAAGACTCTAAGAAACAACCTTTTGATAGAGTTCTTTTTGCTTTGGGAATCAGGTTTGTTGGGACTAAAACAGCAAGGATTCTGGCAGATTATTTCGAGAATATCGATAATCTCATAAACTCAAGTTTTGACCATTTGAAAACAATCTCTGATATTGGAGATAAAATAGCTCAATCTATCGTTGATTACTTTCGGTTAGAAGAGAATCGTAAATTAGTGCTGTTTCTTAAGAAAGAAGGAATTTCTTTTACTAATAAGAAGTCATCAGGGAACGCTATTTTGAAAGGTAAAGCATTTTTAATATCGGGATCGCTTACTAACTATAACAGAAAAGAAATGGAAGAACTGATAATCGGGAATGGAGGAAAGTTATTAAGTGCAGTAAGTAAGAATCTTGATTATCTTATTTTAGGAGATAATCCAGGATCAAAACTATCTAAAGCACAAGGAATTAAAACAATACAAATAATTGATGAAAACACTATTCTCAAAATGCTTGGAGTAAAATCCCGATGATATTAAAACGATATATCATAAGAGAACATATTGCGCCATTCTTTCTGTCCTTAATGGTTGTTACTTTCATCCTTCTGATAGACAGAATTATTGACTTATTGAACACTATTATTGAGAAGAGACTTGATCTAACAACAGTTTCTCAGATATTTGGTCTTTCTTTGCCTTTCATGCTTGCTTTATCAATTCCGATGGCAGTTTTAGTTGCAACAATTCTTGCATTTGGCAGAATGACCGTTGATAGAGAAACTGTTGCTTTAAAAGCAAGCGGAATCAATATCTACCGACTGATTGGACCTTTAATGATAGTAGCTGTTCTTTTGACCGGAGCAATGATGTATTTTAATCATTACACACTACCGGAAACCAATCATAAATTAAAGAATTTAATGCTGAAAGTAGCCTATTATAAGCCAATGACAATCGTTAAGGAAGGTGAGTTTACAAACATCACGGATTATACTATTTATGTAAAAGAGAATCTGGAAACTGAATTAAGAGGCATTGTAATTTACGATAGAACTGAATCCCGTTTTCCAAAAACTATTTATGCAAAAAGTGGTATGATTACACAACTGGAAAATGGCAACACTCTGGAAGTTAAACTAAATGATGGCGAGATGCATGAAAAAGATGAAAAAGACCCAAACAAGTATCAGGTTAGGTCCTTCAAGAGTTTTGTCTTATACCTTAGGAATCTTGGAAGTAAAATAGACTTCGTTGATACAGATTATCGTAGTGACAGGGAAATGACAGCCAATGAACTTATCAAAAATATCTCAGAAAAGGAGAAAGAAATAATACAGAAAAATACTCAGATTGATAATTTCCAAAGAAGAATCAATGTTTTGGATCTTTCACCCAAAAAGTATGAAGATTTTGAAGAAATGAAAAGACTCAGGATGATGTTATTGATGGATAAAGACAGACTATCTGAATTAACAGAAACAGTTAACTCATTGAAAGTCGAGTATCACAAAAAATATGCTCTTGCTTTTGCAATAGTGATTTTTGTTCTTATCGGAATACCTTTAGGGTTAATGACACGCAGCAGTGGTATTGGAATGGCGTTTTCAGTAAGCTCTTTAATCTTTCTGATTTATTACATTGCTTTAAATAGCGGTGAGCAACTTGCTGACAAAGGATATATGTCTCCTTTTTTATCAATGTGGATATCAAACTTATTGTTTTTAATTCTGGCCATAATTTTGATAATTAGCTCAATATACGAAAAAAAACTCGTAGATTTACATTTACTAAGTTGGAAACTCACACATAAAAGAAGTAAAAAAGCCATAATTCCTGATGAAGTAATACATTGAGTTATACATGAGAATACTAGATAAATACATAATCAGAGAATACATTAGGACTTTCTTAATACTAATGTCTTCCTTATCTGTGGTATTCATTGTCATCGACGTTATTGACAATCTTCCAAGGCTTATGAGATATGGTGCGACCTTTGAACAGGCTTCTCTTTATTATTTATTAAGGATGCCATATTTGATGATTTTGACATCTCCGATTACTATGCTTTTGACAGGACTATTCTTAATGAACAGCCTTGCAAAGTACAATGAAAGTACGGCAATAAGAGCAGCAGGTATCAGTATCAAACGTTCAATGTTTCCCCTATTTATCGTAGGCTTTATAATGAGTATTATCGTAGCTATAATAGGAGAATTTGTTTTACCGAGAGCTGAAGCCAAAAGAGAATACGTATATCATGTTTTAATAAAAGATGAACATCCTGAAGACCAGATGTTAAAATCCAGAATACACTATCAGGATGATAAGGGCTACTTTTACTATTTTGGCTTTTTTGATGGTTATAAGAACACAATCAGAATAGTTGATATAATGAAACTTGATTTCAATAGTGGTTCTGTAACTGAGCGAATAACAGCATTAGGTGCAGACTGGAAATTGAATCAATGGATTTTTAATAATTGTGAAATCAGAAAGTTTAAAAATAACCTTCCTGTTGAATGGAAAAATTTTAACTCTACTGTCATACCTTTTATGGATGTAAAACCGCAGGATTTTATTCGAATAACTAAAAAAACGATATCAATGAATTTCTTTGAACTGAAGGAGTATATTGATAGACTAAAAAAAGTAGGCGAAAATTACATGAAAGAGCTTGTAGATTTGCATATCAAAATATCCTTTCCGCTTACCAACCTAATTGTGATTTTCTTTTTTATACCGGTTGCAACTTCCAATATTCGCAGCAAAGGCAGAGGTCTGATATTTATGTTAGGTTTGGCTGTTTGTTTTATTTTTCTTACACTAATGCGCATTTCTCAAAGCTTGGGTTATAATGAAATTCTATCACCAGTGATTGCTGCTTGGGCTCCTAATCTGTTATTTTCATTTTTAGGTTATATGTTTCTTAGAAAAGCAGAAGTATAATAATATAACCTATTTAGTAGTATTAAGGCTGACCATTTGAGGTCAGCCTTGTCATATTATTTCACCCTTTGGCGTATCCTGCTTTAAATGCTCTAATATTAGTTTCTACAATAGCTTCACCCTTTTTAGCAAATATTGCCTGTATAGCACTTTCAAATTCTTCAAAAGAAAAATCTAAGTGCTTAGCTGCCGCTCCTAACATAACAATATTCATTGATCGAGTCGCTTTTTCCTCTTTTGCTATAGAATCAGCATCAATTAATACATTATTTTTCAGTGATTCTATTTTAGAGTGTATTTTATGTAAGTCGGGATAAACAGCAATGTTATTATATGGCTTACTATTACTAATTACCCAACCGTCTGGAGAAAGATACGGCAAGTACCTTAATGCTTCCATTGGTTCTACAGATAAAATGATATCGGCTTTACCAAAAGGTATCAAATCTGACCAAATAGGTTTATCTGATATCCGTAAATGAGATTGAACATCTCCCCCACGCTGGCTCATACCATGAACTTCTGCCTGTTTAAAATGCCAACCTCTTTTAAGAGCAGCAAAACCAATTACAGTTGCAATGGTTAATATACCCTGACCACCCACACCAGCAAGAATTATATCCTTCTTCATCTTAGTCCTCTAATTTGTTTTTTTTCTTTAATACATGTAGACATTCTCTGCGTGGAATTATTACTGATACGCCTTTGTATTCAATTTCTTCTTTGTATATCTTAACCATTTCTTCATGGTTCTTTTTTAATGGAACAAAAACTCTTATATGTTCCTTCTCTACCCCAAGTCCAATACAAATTTCTTCAAGATGTCCAGCAGCAGTATATTCTTGCCCACCCGTCATACCGGTAGTAGCATTATCAAGAATAACAATTACAACATTTGCCTTTTCATATACACAATCTAATAGACCGGTCAAACCTGAATGTGCAAAAGTGGAATCACCAATCACGGCAATGGATGGAAACAATCCAGCATCCGCAGCGCCTTTTGACATTGTAATTGAAGCCCCCATATCGACACACGAGTTAATCGCATTATATGGAGGTAAAAATCCTAATGTATAACATCCAATGTCACTAAAAACATGTCCTTTCCCATATTCATTTAAGGCTTCATTTAGAGCAAGAAACGAATCTGCATGTGGGCAACCTGTACATAACTGAGGTGGTCTTGGTGCAACAATTTGCGGAATATCTTCGCCATGAACGTCTGCTAATCCAAGTGCTTGGGCTACTTTGTTTGGATTTAACTCTCCATCTCTGGATAATGAACCATCCAATCTACCTTTAATTTTTTTAGTACCACTCCAATAAAATCCTTTGATCATTTCCTCAACAATTGGCATTCCATCTTCCAAAATTAATAACTCATCGCAGTAATTGTATAAATCTGTTACAATTTCTATTGGAATTGGATAATGACAGATTTGTAAGACTGGATATGGAATATCTGTCTCGTTATAATTCTCTTTAAGATAATTGTACGCCAACCCACAAGCAATAATACCTAAACTTTTATCTTTAGCATCAATGTCATACGTGTTAAATGGTGATCTTGTTGATTCTGATTCAAAAGCTTTTTGCAATTCTATCAGTTTTTTATATTTTTTTCTAGCAAAAGCAGGTAAAAGCATGAATTGGTTGGGGTCATCTGGAAATTTTATTGGATTTTCTTCTTTTTCAACCTTTCTTACGACACCTGCTCTAGAATGTGCAAGTCTGGTTGTTAATCTAATCATAATTGGAACACTATATTTTTCTGAAAGATCAAAACCGTAGAAAATCATATTGTAACAATCTTGTTGATTAGAAGGTTCTAACACAGGGAGCATGGAAAATTTGCCGTAAAATCTGGAATCTTGTTCATTTTGAGATGAATGCATTGAAGGATCATCTGCAACAATTATTAAAAGCCCTCCATTTGCTCCAGTAAAAGCTGAATTCATAAATGGATCTGCAGCAACATTGAGTCCAACGTGTTTCATGCAAACAATAGCTCGCTTACCTGCAAATGACATACCTATAGCAGCTTCGAAAGCCGTTTTTTCATTACTGGACCACATGCGATGTATATTTCTATTATTCGCTTGTTTTGACTTCTGAATATACTCCATGATTTCAGTTGAAGGAGTCCCAGGATAAGCATAAGCACCGGATATTCCTGCATCTAATGCACCCTGTGCTAATGCTTCATCGCCAAGCAACATCAGTTTCTCCATAAAAAATCTCCTTGAATATTTTTGATGCATTGTTTGTAACATCATTTAACTTAGCAAGTTTTTTTTATCAGTAGTTGTAAGCAACAAAAAAAACTTGACGAAATAAGATAGAATATGAATATGCTAATATAACTCTTTATTAATGGTTAGATTACCAAAGGAGTCAAAAATGAAAAAGACCTTAGTTTTAACATTCATATTATTGTTAGTAATTATAGTATCAATTCAATGTAAATCAAAAAAAACATCTGCAGCACAGGATACAATAAGATTTAGGTTTATTCCTTCATTACAGCAAAACATCGTAGTTACATGCCCCAATCTTGAGAATAAGATATATTTTATTGTTGATATTTTAGTTGACACAGATAACTTTCAATCTAAAGGATTAAGTATTTTGCTTAACAAAGATTGTAATTTGACTGAAGCGTTTATCAATAATATCGGAATTTCCATTAGAGAGTATTACAAGTTCAATGCAGATAGCTTTAACCCAATAATGGATATTCAAATGTATAATGACATTAAAGACACATGTGTTATGTATGAACTTATTACGGACGATATTGTTAAAGGTGATGAAATTAGAATTAAACTTAAGTATAACCTTGTAGAAAGTGATTCGCTTAAACATTTTAAATATATTGATAATAGAATTGATATGAAAGGAAATCTATTCTGGTATCCTAGAAATCCAAATAAAAATGAAAAAGTAAATCTGATCATTAAAACAACTGACAAGATATCAGTAAGTCATAATTATAAAAGTATCAATTACAATCTGAATAAATATCTAAAAGAGTACAACATTGAGTTTATTGATGAAGCTGATAAACCTTCTTCTCTTTTGTTTCGAAAATTGTAGCTAAAATAGCTCAGCGGTAGAGCAACTGATTCGTAATCAGTAGGTCGGGGGTTCAAATCCCCCTTTTAGCTCCACAGATTTGTAGGGATTTAATGAAAGACACATATAAAGCTATTGCTTTGTTCTCGGGTGGTTTGGATAGCCTTCTCAGTTTTTTTTATATGAGAAAATTGGGAGTTGAAGTAATACCCATTTTCTTTAGAACTCCCTTTTTTACAGAAGAAAAAGCAAGAAGATATTCAAAACAAAATAACTTTGAGATTGAAGTAATTGATATATCAAAAAGATACATGGATATACTTATCAATCCAACATATGGTTTTGGAAAAAATCTAAACCCATGCATTGATTGTCATGGCATTATGTTCAATATTGCTGGGAATTTGTTGTCAGAATACAATGCTGATTTTCTTGTGTCTGGTGAAGTATTAGGTCAAAGACCTATGTCACAAAGAAAAGACACATTAGATGCGGTTAGAAAACTCAGTGGATATAAAGATTTGATTGTAAGACCCTTGTCACAAAAACTATTACCGGACACTAAACCAATACGAGAAAATTGGGTTGATAAAAATTCACTTCTTGATATTTCTGGCAGAGGTAGAGAACGCCAAAGAAACCTATCACATGAATTAGGAATTGTTAGTTATCCAAATTCTGCGGGAGGCTGTAAACTCACTGATAATAATTTCTGTTGTAGATTAAAAGATCTGATTAAATTCAACCAAATGTCCATTACTAATATTGAGTTACTGAACTATGGACGACATTTTAGAATTGATGAGAGTTCTAAAGTCATTATTGGAAGAGATGAAAATGAAAATTATAACCTCCAAATATATGGAAAACTATACATTAATCTTGTTTGTAACGATTATCCAGGTCCTGTAGGAATTTTATGTACAGAAACCGTTACAGATGACAAGATAAAACAAGCAGCAAGAATTTTATCATTCTACATAAAAAATGCACGAAAGGCAATTCGTGTTTCGTATGGATATGATAATTCTCTTACACAATCTATATATATAGAACAAGAAAACATCGAATATATTAACAAAACTATGATAAAAGCATCTTATGATTAAATACGAATCATTTACGTTATTGCCTTTTTTTGAAACGAATACTTACCTTGTCTGGGATGACTTAGATAATAACGCACTTTTAATTGATCCTTCATACCCATCACCTGATTTGTTGAGAGTTATTGAGCATAAGAAAATTGATGTTAGATTTATTATTAATACTCATGGACATGCAGATCATATAGGAGGTAATTATTACTTTAAATCTAACCTCAAATGTAACATATGCATACATGAGTATGACGCATTAATGCTTAACAATCCCGACTATAATTTGAGTAGTATGGTTGATTATGAATTGTTTTCAACTCAGGCAGATATAACCTTGTTTGATAATCATGAACTAAATGTAGGAAATGTACATCTGAGGATAATACATACTCCCGGACATACGCAAGGAAGTATCACAATTCTAATTGATAATTTTCTTTTTACTGGAGATACTCTCTTCTTTCACGATATTGGAAGAACAGATTTACCTGGAGGAGATGACGATATGATACTCCATTCAATTACTAAAAAGATATTCTTACTTCCAGATGATACGATTGTTTTACCTGGACATGGTCTTTCATCTACAATAAAAGAAGAAAAAAGTAGTAATCCCTATTTAGCTTTATGAAACACAATACAGTAATAATTCTTGACTTTGGTTCACAATATACACAATTAATAGCCAGAAAAATCAGGTCATTAAACACATATTGTGAAATCATGCCCTATAATGTGGATATATCCTTACTTCAGCAAAAACAACCTAAAGCATTGATTTTATCTGGTAGTCCAGCAAGTATCTATAGAGATTTTTCTCCAAAACCTAGTGAATTGATATGGGATATGGATTTACCAATATTAGGCATATGTTATGGCATGCAATTGATGGTTAAACATTTTGGAGGGGACGTAATAGAATCACAAAAGAGAGAATTTGGTAATGCAACTCTTCTTGTTGATAAGAAAAGCGATCTGTTTTTTAACATGACTGAACATCAAAATGTATGGATGAGCCACGGAGATAGTGTTAAATCAGCACCAAAATCATTCTATGTTATTGCAAAAACAGATAATTGCCCTATCGCAGCGATAGAACACATAGCTTTACCTTTCTTTGCTGTTCAGTTTCACCCGGAAGTATCTCATACAGAAAGCGGAATAATAGTATTGGACAACTTTATTCATAAAATATCGAAAATTGATTCCGATTGGACTCCCAAGGCTTTCATTGACGAATCAATTACTAGTATTAGAAACACTGTCGGATTTAAAAACAAAGTAATTCTTGGATTAAGCGGTGGTGTCGATTCATCTGTAGCCGCAGTATTGATTAACAAAGCTATTGGTAACAATCTTAAACCGATTTTTGTCGATACGGGGTTTTTAAGAAAGAATGAAGTTTTTCAAGTAATGAGACTTTTTGAAAATATCGCTGGATTTAAGTTTTCAATTGTTAATGCTCAAAAAAGGTTTTTAAAGAATTTAGAAAATATAGATAATCCTGAAATAAAAAGAAAAATCATCGGTAAAACTTTCATTGAAGTATTTGAAAAAGAAGCTAAAAAATATAACAATGTACGTTTTTTGGCACAAGGGACTTTGTACCCTGATGTAATTGAAAGCACTTCAATGAAAGGTCCTTCTGCAACAATAAAAAGCCATCATAATGTTGGTGGACTACCTGAGAATATGAACTTAACTCTCATTGAACCATTCAAAGAGCTATTCAAAGATGAAGTTCGAGAAGTTGGCAGATTACTTGGATTGCCCGAGTCATTGATTATGCGGCATCCATTTCCTGGACCTGGATTAGCTGTTAGAATAATTGGTAAAATAACACAAGAGAAGGTCAAAGTCTTGCAAGAAATTGATGATATTTTTATATCTGAATTGCTTTCTTGTGATTTATATAACACTACTTGGCAAGCTTTTGCTGTTCTACTGCCCATTCAAAGTGTTGGAGTTATGGGAGATGTAAGAACATATGAAAACGTCTGCGCTTTAAGAGCAGTCAACAGTCTTGATGGTATGACTGCAGATTGGACAGAGCTTCCTTATGAGTTTCTAAAAAAAGTGTCGAGTCGGATAATAAACGAAGTGACTGGAATAAACCGGGTTGTTTATGATATAAGTTCAAAACCACCCGCTACAATAGAATGGGAATGATATCGTTTTCTGCTTGACAATAAAGAATGCACAAAAAAATTGTTAAAAACATTGGCGAGATAGCTCAGCAGGTAGAGCAGAGGCCTGAAAAGCCTTGTGTCCCCAGTTCGATTCTGGGTCTTGCCACCAGAGTTTCAAAGGCGCTTTTTTAAGCGCCTTATTTTTATGGAATATATTTTAAAAAACGTCAGAATACCTGTTTCTGAAGAACAAAATATCTTTTTATATGTAGATCGGAAACTACAGTTTCAAAAACATCTCATTAATAATTGGGCTATATTTAAAAGGGCATTAGATACAAGAAAAAAGAAACACCCTTATTATGTATATACTATAAAAATCGAATCTGAACATAATTTAATAACAAATAATGATTTACAACTATTTGTATCAACACAATCTCCAATAACACACACATTAAAATTAAACAGTTTAAATCCATACATAGTTGGTATGGGACCAGCAGGTCTATTTTCGGCAATAGCCATGGTTGAAAATGGATTAAAACCCATTATTATTGATAGGGGTAGATGTTTAGAAGATAGAATCAGAGATGTTAATCAGTTTTGGAAATTTGGAGAGCTTTCACAAGATAGTAACGTTCAATACGGTGAAGGCGGAGCTGGTGCTTTTTCTGATGGCAAGTTAACTTGTCGCACTATAAATGAATTCGTCAATATTGTTTTTAAATATTTAGTTAGATTTGGAGCTCCAGAATCAATATTGATAGATGCTCATCCCCATTTGGGTACGGATATAATCAGAAAAATAGTTCATAACATAAAAAACTATTTAACAAGCAAGGGTTGTATTTTTTATTATGATTCGATTCTAGAAAATATAGATATTCATAATGGGAAGATTCATAAGATCACTGTATCCGGGTTAGATTTGAATCCTGAATTAGTTATTCTTGCAATTGGCAATTCATCGCGTGATACTTTTAAGATGTTGTTTAACAAAGGAGTAATGCAAGAATCTAAAGCTTTTTCTATAGGATTTAGAATTTCTCACCATCAAGAGTGGATTGATAACACAATATATGGAGATACTAAATATACACAGCTTTTGGGTGCAGCTTCCTATAGGTTGTCGGATAACAAAGCAGGGCATGGAACCTATACATTTTGTATGTGCCCTGGTGGATATGTCATTGCAGCATCGAATAATCAATATCAAACTGTTACAAATGGAATGAGCTATTCAAAGAGGGATGGTCTTTTTGGAAACAGTGCAATAGTAACCAACGTCAATCAATCGATCTATGGAACTCGTTTGTTTGATGGCATAAGTTATCAAGAACATATTGAATATAAAGCATTTAATAATTATGCTGCTCCTTATCAAAATGCTGAAGATTACCTTGTTGGCAAATTATCAAAAATAAAATCGGTTGATTGTTTATTTCCAACTACAATTCCAACTGATGTTAATACTGTCTTTGATAACATTATTAACTCAGCACTGCATAAAGCTCTAGTCCATTTTAATTGTATTTATCCCGGTTTCATAAAAGAAGGTTTAGTAATTGCCCCTGAAACAAGGACATCTTCTCCTATTCGTATTCTTAGAAATAAGTATAATCTAAATTGCATAGGAATTAACAATTTATATGCTGTTGGCGAAGGTGCTGGCTATTCTGGAGGGATAATCAGCAGTGCTGCTGACGGCTATAGAATAGGCTCTTTATTCTATTATTAAGTGTTTTTGTTTGACAATATTTTTGTTCTTGTTTTCTTAGTTACATGAGAATGTGAAGGACAATATGGCAAAGATTTTAATAATCGAAGATGACAACAGTTTCAGAAATGTTTTAGTTCAAATGCTTGAAAAAGCCGGTTTTGAAGTATTTCAGGCAGAAAATGGCAATCAAGCGATAAAGCATTGCGAAAGTGAAAATCCTGACCTTGTATTAACCGACATTATAATGCCTGACAAGGAAGGATTAGAGACTATTCAGGAATTACTTAGCATATGCCCTGCCTTGAAAATCATCGCTATGTCCGGTGGTGGAAGGTTTGGGCCTAACAGCTATTTGCCATTGGCACAGAAATTAGGTGCAAAAAAGACCCTCCAAAAGCCATTTATGAGGGAAGAATTATTAAACGCTATTACTGAAGTTCTTTCGGAAGAATAATCTATCTATAGTATCTAAAATTGAACGTAAAACAATTGATTATATACAAAGTTTTCTATAAATAAGTAATAAACATCCTCAGTTTTAACATAACAGTTCAATACACTTCTTTTTTGAAGAAATCCAAATACAGAAAAAGTACTTGCAAGGCTAGCAGGGATTTGATTATGATTGAATTGTTTATAGACTATGCAGGAAGATTTATTCTTTTTCGCTATTGATATTATCGAATACATGACTCTTGATAAAGTTCTAATTCTACTTTCCCGAATATTCACATGGATTATCTCAGTTGCGCGTCCGGGATTCTCTCCCTCTTTTACAATAAAATAGGTTTCAGGGTCTTTAATACTATAGTAAATTTTAATATATGGAGATTGATAAAACCATCGATAATACTCTTCTGTTTGGGAAATAGTCCATTGATAATGGTCATGAACAGGTAATTCTGGTAAATCTGCTTCACTCCCCGATACTCTTTGTATGTATGATAAATCGCTGACTACTGTATTAATCACAGTCAAAGATAGGTTGTATATTATACTTTGAATAAAATAGGTTAGTTTGTAAAGTAATGTTTTTGTAAACTTAGTTTCTTTCTTGATATATTCTTTGTAGTTAAGTAAAATAAATCTTTCTTTAACTGGAACAGGCACCAGGTTACATCCTGCAAATATATGAATCTTTCCTATCTCATCATCCGCAAGCAGGTGTATCAGCTCACAACCAATATCCTTTGCATATTGATACAAAGCTCTGGGAAGAGCAAGTCCTATTGGAACTTCCTCATTATTGATTATGACCCATTCACTTCTGTAATGTTCATCAATATAGAATGCCTCCGCTTTATAAGAAACTACTCTTTTTTGTGGTGTGTCAATGTAAATGGGAATTAAGGAGATATGTCCAACGGCAAAATTATCATTCACAGCAAAACAATGATATGAGTAACCAAAGGGATTGTCATTGAAAAGGTAGCGGCAGAATTCCACTGACTGATACTTTTTATCTACCTTACCATACAGGAGTGCAACATTCTCTAACTGCACATCTGATAATGGACCTTTTACGATTTGAATTTCGATCAATTGCCAACCTTCTTTAGATTTGAAAGATATTGCTGCCAATGAGAATACAGCTGATTAACAGAACATCCCCACGCATTTCTTTTCATTGCCTCATCTAAAACAATTTTATACACTTGGAACCAATTTTCTTTGTGCAAATGGTCTGTATGCCAGTTTATCGTCAGCACTCCACCCACTTTATTTACTCTTTCCATAGTTCTCAGACAATGCTTAATAGCAAGTTCCACATTGAGTTCAAGACTGTTTTTATTAAAGAGTGCACTATCCATTATAACCATTGGGACTTCCAGCAAATCAAATTCTCTATCGTTTTGATAATCCCATATCAGATAAGGATGAGAAACTCCTGCTCTGAAACCTGTAAATCTATTGAATCCCATCGTAGAATCAGCTTTGAAACCTGACTCTTTTTGCACATAGGGTGTCTTTCTGATATCGAAACTAAGCCAATGCTGTCTGATGCTATCAATATCTTTATTGATAGCTAAGGACAATCTTTTTCTTTCATAGGATAGTATCTGTGTATCAAAAGCGCTGTTTATACTGCCATGCAGTCCAATATCCCATCCGGATGCAATTATTTCTTTCAATGCCTCAACAAACCTTTTGTTCCTGCCATTATATAATACTTTATCGTTATATTGATATGCTGAATCATAATAATGAGGTTTCAGTAAAGTGTCCGAAAAACAGAAAAAGGTAGATTTAAAGCCCTTTTCATTCTCAGCATCAATAAACTTATATATATCGGATAAAGCACTACTTTTCTTTTTATTCTGCATAAGCTCATAAGCTGATTTTAGAAGCTGTTTAATAGATTCAAGATTCTTTGGACTGCATTGGAAATATCTCTTATAGGAATTTATCAATGGAGTTAGATTTGATATACAATTAAGACTATCGATATCGTGAGTCAGGCATAGAGCAAAGCTTTTTCCATCCGGATACTTGGGTATTTCATTAACAAGTGGTTTTCTATTTTTGTAATCATCACTTTTCTCAAATATCAGATAATCAATCCATGGTGTTGATAGTTTGTTATCCAAAAAAGCATCAGAAAAACTGCCTTCCCAGTTACCCCATTGATCTCTGTGTTTAATTTCAATTTCCTCTTTTCTGGTGATGAAATTAAACATCCGTTCTTGAGTATCATTATCAAACTCATCCAATGGCAGATTAAATCCGCATACGGAGTTAACGTATTTCTGCAAATAGTGTTTTTTTGACTCAGTTAAATACAAGTCAGATGCTGCCATATTTTAAGATATACTATATCCGCCATCAATGGTTAATGTAATACCGGTAATTCTTTCTGAAGCATCGCAGAGCAGATACTGAACTCCATAAGCAATATCAATTTGGGTTGCAAATCCCAAGGGATACAGCTTTTCATTATCTTCCAAAGCTTCTTCTGATATAGCTTCTGTGGTTACATCAAACATCGGAGATTTGACCATTCCTGCTGCCAGACAATTCACTCTTATTTTTAGAGATGCTGTTTCCAGAGCCAGTACTCTGGCAAAAGAAGTTAGTGCGCCTTTGGAAGCGGCATATAAACCAAATCCTTTTGCTCCCAGATGTGCTGAGATGGATGTAATAAAGACGATTGATGCCTTTTCCGAAAGAAGTTTACTAAACAGCAATGCCTGAATTAAAAGAACAGGTGCCTGATAGTTAATTGTATTGATAGCGTGGATGTCGCCTTTATCGATGAATTTTACAGGCTTGATATCAATTACTCCTGCTGCGTGTACTATCCCATTGAGCTTTGGCAATTTTGAGACCATATCCTCTCTGTCTTTGATATTTGTCAGGTCGCACATAAGCTGCAGGTGTCCATCACCTTTTAAAGATATAAAGGTGTCATTCAATCGTTTTTCATCCCTGCCGGTAATTACCAATTGAGCTCCTGCTTCGGACAAAGTAATTGCTGTTTGTCTGCCGATGCCGGAGGAAGCTCCGGTAATGAGGATAGTTTTTCCTGAAAGTGAATAAATATCATTCATAAGATTACCTGCCTAACCTCTGCCCTACTTCTGAATCAAGTTAAACAAATCAAAGATGGTCTGAGCGTTTTTGATGCCACTGCCTTTGATTTTGGTATTATATTGTTTATGCATCATGGCAATGACAGAAAGCACTCCCAGGGAATCCAATTGCTTGATAGTATTCAGAGGTGTTTCCGGTGTAAAAGAACCGCTTTCCACGTTATCCAAAGCATTCTCAAAGTCTTTTACGAATTTCTTGATCTCCATTCGTATCTCCTGTTTTTATATCTCAATTATGCAGCCGCCCCAGGACAAACCCACCCCAAAGCCCACGAGCATTACTTTATCACCTTTCTTTAGTGTACAGTTTTGCAGGCATTCTGCCAGCGCTATCGGAATAGTTGCCGATACAGTATTTCCCGTTTCCAGCAGATTAAGATAAAACTTTTCTATAGGTATGCTCAGATAATCCCGCAAGTGCTCCAGGATAAACTTATTTGCCTGATGGAATATGAAATAGTCCACCTCGTCTTTGGTCATCCTGTTTTGGTTAAGGGTGTTTTCGACAAGTTCGGGAACTACGTCTATCGTGAAATTAAATATCTCCGAGCCATCCATAAACAAGTGGTCAGGTGAATGAAAGTAACCCTCGTCATCAAACAATTCAGTAAGATTTTCCTTATTGGGAAACCTCATCCCGCCTGTTTTAACAATCAGTTTATCATAGCCGGAACCGTCCGTTCCTAAAGTGAACTCTTTAATCCCATCCATCTCCGACTTCTCAATCAGGATGGCTGCAGCTCCGTCTCCGAATATGCTCCTGTTGCTTTTATCCAGAGAATGAATGAACTTGGAATATGTTTCTGAGGTTATCAGTAACACTTTGTCAGTTATATTAGCGTAAATCAGACCTTTGGCAACAGCAAGTCCATAGACGAAACCGGAACATCCCAGATTGAAATCGAATGCGCCGCAAGTTCGGGAAAGCCCCAGTTTATCCTGCAATATACAGGCAGTAGTGGGCAGGAAATAATCAGGACTCTGGGTGCATAAAATCAGAAAACCGATGCTTTGTTTATCCATCCCTTGCAGAAGTTTTTCCCCTGCTGTAAAAGCCATATCCAAAGCAGTCTCACACTCTGCGGCAAGATGCCTGTTGCGGATGCCGATTTTTTCTTCTATCTTGGCAGCATTCCACTCACTGAATTCCTTTTCCAGTTGAGTGTTATCCAAAATCATTGATGGCAGATAGTATTCAATCTTTGTTATCTTACAAGCCATTTTTCCTCATCTGATAATATGTTTTATAATAATTAAAGCTTAATTGCTCATTCTGTCAAGCAAAATTCTCATTTCTTGAATAATAATATTGAGTGATTTAATTTAACTACTAAAATACATATTCTTATTTTGTTACAGCAATCAATTTTGAGCGATTACTTGCCTCACTCAGAGGGTCATCAGGGGGTCATCAGAGACTTTATCTCAGATGACTCTTTGTAAAATCACTCTTTGCAGCAGGTTATGAAAAAGATTTTGCTTGCCCATAAATCAACATTATTTTAGTAGATT
>Ga0194125_10006933_pt1 | contig 16532 bp, 16 predicted proteins | sample TA2KigC250mmetaG_FD_148626 | JGI IMG/M metagenome (GOLD analysis project Ga0194125, IMG submission 148626) | Freshwater microbial communities from Lake Tanganyika, Tanzania - TA2015034 Kigoma Deep Cast 250m | ecosystem: Environmental > Aquatic > Freshwater > Lake | place: Tanzania: Lake... | reverse complement strand
GAGGGCTTCGCCGCCATGGCCATGCATTTCGTCGACGAGATGGGGGTGGACGCGGCGCGCGTGAACGTGAACGGCGGCGCCATCGCCATCGGCCATGCTATGGGCTGTACCGGCGCGGCCCTGGTGAGCGTGCTGCTCGATGAGCTCGAGCGCCGCGGCGCGCGCACCGGCTGCATTGCCATCTGCGGCGCGGCCGGTGTGGCCAGCGCCATGGTCGTGGAGCGGCTGGCATGAAGAACCGCGCTATCGGGAAAGACCGGCGCCCATGACTACCGTCATCCAGCTCACCATCAATGGCATGGCCATCGGCGCGATCTATGCGCTGGTGGCACTCGGACTGGTGCTCACCTACAAGGCCACCGAGGTACTGAACTTCATCCACGGCGACCTGCTGATGGCCTCCAGCTTCATCGGCTGGGGCCTGATCGTGGTGCTTAAGTGGCCGTTCTGGCTGGCCGTGCTGGCCACGGTCGCGATCGCGATGGTGTTCAGCTGGGTGCTGGACGCGCGCGTGATGCGCCTGATCGTCGGCCAGCCGCAGTTCGCCGGCGTCATGCTCACGATCGGCATCGCGTTCACGCTGCGCGGCCTGGTGAGCATGTCCTTCGGCCCGGAGTCGCGCAACTACCCCACGCCCTGGACCAACCAGAAGACCCAGCTCGGCGGGGTCGTGATCGCCGACCTGAGCCTGGTCATCGTGGCCACGGCGCTGCTGGTCACGCTCGCGCTGTTCTGGTTCCTGCGCCGCACCACCCTGGGCGTGGCCATCCAGGCGGCATCGCAAAACCAGCTCGCGGCCTTCCTCAGTGGCATCCGGGTCAAGCGCCTGACTTCTCTGGTCTGGGCCCTCACCGGCGGTATTGCCGCCCTGTGCGGCCTGCTGCTGGCGCCCACCGCACTGGTCGACATCAGCCTGTGGTTCGTGATGATCAAGGCGCTGGCGGCCGTGGTGCTGGGCGGCTTCGGCAGCATCCCGGGCGCGATCCTCGGCGGCCTGCTGCTGGGCGTGATCGAGCAGTTCGCCGGCGTCTACCTGCCCGACGGCTACAAGGATGCCGTCGCCTACCTGGTCCTGATCGGCGTGCTCGTCCTCTGGCCCCGCGGCCTGCTGGGCGATGCCCACGGCCGGCGCGTCTGAACAGCGGGCGCCTCACCATGCGATTCGACTACGACACCTCCTACCGCGACGGCCAGGCCTTGTTGCGTTACGGCAGCGGGCGCGCCGCCTATGCCGTGCTGGCCCTGCTGCTGCTCGCCGCGCCCTGGGCGCTGGGCAAGTACTACGTGGGCGAGATGACCTATCTCTTCATCATGTGCATCGGCAGCCTGGGGCTGATGGTGCTGAAGGGCTACACCGGCCAGGTCTCGCTCGGGCACTCGGCCTTTCTGGCGCTGGGTGCCTACGCGCACGCCTGGATGCTGGGCAAGGGGCTGCCCTTCGCACTGTCGATCCCGATGGCCATGGGGTTCACGGCCCTGATCGGCCTGGTGATCGGCTTGCCCGCGATCCGGGTCTCGGGCCTGTACCTGGCGATGGTGACGCTCGCCTTCGCGATCCTGACCGAGCACGTCATCGGACATTGGGACGCGGTCACCGGCGGGTTCAACGGCATGAGCGTGGCCAACCCGGTGGTGTTCGGCTTCGACCTCTCCGGCCTGCGGCCCTTCTACTACCTGTGCCTGGGCCTGCTCACGCTGGTGCTGCTGGGCCTGGTGAACCTGATGCGCTCGCAGACCGGGCGCGCCTTTCGCGGCGTGCGCGATTCCGAGGCGGCGGCCTACGGCCTGGGCATCTGGGTCTCGGGTTACAAGGTGCTGGCCTTCGTGATCTCGGCCGGGGTCAGCGGGCTGGCCGGCGCCCTGCTGGCGCACCACGTGCGCTTCCTCACCCCCGAGGGCTTTGGCCTGTTCCTTGCGCTGGAGCTGGTGCTGATGGTCACCATCGGCGGCCTGGGCTCGCTGCGTGGTGCCATCTTCGGCGCGGTGCTGATCGGCATGCTGCCCGTGTTCATCTCGCGCATCAAGCCCATGCTGCCCGAGCAGGTGTCCAAGCAGTTCGGGCTGGAGATCTTCGTCTTCGGCCTGATCCTGGTGCTGTTCGTGCTGTTCGAGCCCAAGGGCATCAACGGGCGCTGGATCAAGCTCAAGACCTTCTTCCAGACCTTCCCGCTCTACCGCAAGGACCTGTTCAAGCGCGGCAAGACCTACATGAAGTCGGAGCGCTACAAATGACGATGTTCAGCGTGCGCAATCTGTCGCTGCGTTTCGGCGGCGTGCAGGCGATCGCCGACCTGAGCTTCGAGGTCGCGCAGGGCGAGGTGTTCGCCATCATCGGCCCCAATGGCGCCGGCAAGACATCGGTGCTCAACGTCATCACGCGCGTGTTCGACCCGAGTGCCGGCAGCGTGCACTTCGAAGGCCGGGACATCACCCAGCTTGCGCGCCACCGCGTGGTGAATGCCGGCATCGCGCGCACCTTCCAGAACATCGAACTGTTCGAGGGCGGCACCGTGCTGGAGAACCTGCTGCTCGGTCGGCACCGCTTCGGCCATGGCAACTTTTTCGCGCAGTGGCTCTGGACCCCCGGCGTGCGCGCAGCCGAGGCCGCCTCGCAGGCCGCGGTGGAGCAGGTGATCGAACTGCTCGACCTGGCGCCCCACCGCAAGTCACCGGTTGCCGGACTGCCCTATGGCGTGCGCAAGGTGGTGGAACTGGCCCGGGCGCTCGCCGCGCGGCCGCGCCTGCTGCTGCTGGACGAGCCGTCATCCGGCCTCAACCCGGAGGAGACCCGCGACCTCGCCTTCTGGATCGACGACATCCAGAACGACCTGGGCGTGACCGTGATCATGGTCGAGCACGACATGTCGCTGGTCTCGGAGGCCGCCGACCGCGTGCTGTGCATGAACCTGGGCCAGCGGCTGGCGCTGGGCACGCCGGCCGAAGTGCAGTCCAACCCGGCCGTGATCGCGGCCTACCTGGGAGCTTGAGATGAGTCCGCAAGCGCCGCCCGTCTTGAGCGTGCGCAACCTGGAGACCTGGTACGGCCCGGTGAGCGCCATCAAAGGGGTGAACATCGACCTGCATGAGGGACGCATCGTCACCGTGCTGGGTGCCAACGGCGCCGGCAAGAGCACGTTGCTCAACACCATCGCCGGCGTGATCAACCCGTTCAAGGGCAGCGTCGAGTTCCGCGGCCGCCCGATCCAGGGGCTGGACGCCGATGTCGTGGCGCTTGACGGACTGGTGCTGGTACCCGAGGGACGCCAAGTGTTCCCCTTCCTGACCGTGCGCGAGAACCTGATGATGGGCAGCTTCGCGCGCGCCACGCCTGAGGGCCTGGAGGATGACCTGGCACGCATCTACGGCTGGTTCCCGCAACTGAAGGGGCGCGAGCAGCAGCATGGCGGGCTGCTCTCGGGCGGCGAGCAGCAGATGCTCGCGATCGGGCGCGCGTTGATGGCGCGACCCAGCGTGCTGCTGCTCGACGAACCCTCGCTCGGCCTCTCGCCGCTGCTCACACGCGAGATCTTCGCCATCGTGCGGCGCATCAACGCCGAACTGCGGACCTCGATCCTGGTGGTGGAGCAGAACGCGGCCATCGCGCTGGCCACCGCGGACGACGGCTACATCATGGAGCTGGGGCGCATCGTCGCCGCCGGCACCTGTGCCGAACTGATGGTCAAAGACGACGTCAAGGAGTTCTACCTGGGCGGCGCGGGCGGCGCACCACGCGCCGACGGCCGCAAGCAGCGCTGGAAGCGGCGCAAGACCTGGAGATGACCGCGATGCAGGCGAGCCCCCATCCGCCCGTGCCGGCCTTCGGCCACGACACGCCGCACAAGCTGCTGCGCCAGCGCTGCCGGGAGTGGGCCGCGCAGCCGGCGCTGCGGCACAAGCGCAGAGGCATCTGGTCCTCGGTGAGCTGGGCGCAGTACTACGAGCGCGCCCGTGCTGTCGGCCTGGCACTGGACGCGCTTGGCCTGCGCCGCGGCGATGCCGTGGCCGTGCTGTCGGAGAACCGCCCCGAATGGCTGTATGCCGACATGGGCGTGCAGTGCATGGGGCTGCTGAGCGTGGGCATCTACCCCACCTCGTCGCCGCAACAGGTGCTGTTCATCCTGCGCGATGCGCGCGTGCGCGTGCTGTTCGTGGAGAACCAGGAGCAGTACGACAAGGCGCTCGCAGTGCGCGATCAGTGCCCCGCGCTGGAGCGCATCGTGGTGACCGACCTCGGCGGCCTGCGCGGGCTCGACGATGCAATGACGATCGACTTCGCCGGCCTCATGGCCCAGGGCGAGGCGCGCGCAGCGCGGGAAGCCGATGTGTTCGAGCGCGCGATCGACGCCGGGCGAGCCGAGGAGATCGCCTTCCTCGTCTACACCTCCGGCACCACGGGCGCGCCCAAGGGGGCGATGATCGCCAACCGCAACCTCACCTTTCAGATCTCCAGCGTACGTCAGTACCTGAACCTCGATCCGGGCGACCGCACGCTGTCCTTCCTTCCGCTGTGCCACATCGCCGAGCGCATGTCCACCGTGTTCAACCCGCTTGCGCAGGGGCAGATCGTGCACTTCCCCGAGAACGCGGGCACCGTGTTCAACGACGTGCGCGAGGTCGCTCCGCACGTCATCTTCGGCCCGCCGCGCTTCTGGGAGAAGCTGTACTCGCAGGTCACGCTCTACCTGCAAGATGCCATCCCGCTGGCCCGACGTGTCTATGCGCACGTGCTGGCTGAAGGTTCGGCGCTGGCCCAGGCGCGGCTGGACGGGGCGCCCGTCACCGGGTGGCGCGCGCAGCGCTACCGCATGCTCCAGGCCCTGGCGCTGTCCAACCTGCGCAGCTTCCTCGGTCTGCAGAACCTCAAGACCGCGATGACCGGCGCGGCGCCGGTGCCGCCCGACCTGTTGCGCTGGTACATGGCCATCGGCATCGACCTGCTGGAGGCCTTCGGCATGACCGAAACCTGCGGCTTCTGCACCTCGATGCCACCCCAGCGCATCCGCATCGGCACCGCAGGTGTGCGCTGCGAGGGCACCGAGGTGCGCCTGGGCGAGCAGGACGAGATCCTGGTGCGCGGGCCGAACGTGTTCGCCGGCTACTGGGGCCTGCCCGAGAAGACGCGCGAGACCCTGGACGCCGAGGGCTGGCTGCACACCGGCGACTGCGGCAGCATCGATGCCGAGGGCTATGTCGCCATCCGCGACCGCATCAAGGACATCATCATCACCTCGGGCGGCAAGAACATCACGCCCAGCAACATCGAGAACCTGATCAAGTTCAGCCCCTACCTGTCCGACGCCGTCGTGATCGGCGAAGGCCACCACTACCTCACCTGCCTGGTCATGCTCGACCTGGACAACGTGGCCAAGTTCGCCCAGGATCGGCAGGTGCCCTACACCGACTTCGCCAGCATGACGCGCGCACCCGAGGTGGTGGCGCTGGTGCGCCAGGAGCTCGAGCGGGTGAACGCCAAGCTCGCGCGGGCCGAGCAGATCAAGGATTTCCGCATCATCGACCAGCTCCTGACCGCCGAGGACGAAGAGCTGACACCGACCATGAAGCTCAAGCGCAAGGTGATCGCCAGCAAGTACGCCGAAGTGATCGCCAACATGTACCCGAGCTGAGAGGCAGCCGTTTCAACCACCGGGCGAGAGCCCATCTTGTGAAGAGGAGACCACCACCATGCTGATTCGACAACTCAAGCGCGGCCTGCTGGCCGTCGCACTCGCGCTCGGCGCGGCCACCGGCGCCTCGGCGGCCGGCGTGTCGGCGACCGAGATCGTGCTGGGCACGCACCTGGACCTGTCCGGGCCGGTCGCCGCGGGCATGCCCAGCATCCGCAACGGCATGCAGATGCGCCTGGACGAGGCCAACGACGCCGGCGGCGTCAACGGGCGCAAGTTCCGCATCGTCGTCGAAGACAACGGCAGCCAGCCGCAGATGGCGGTACGCGCCATCGACAAGCTCATCCGCAAGGACGAGGTGTTTGCCATCGTCAACCCCTTCGGCTCCGGCCCGAACGCGGCTGTGGTCAAGCGCGCCGTGGACGAGGGGGTGATCTACTTCGCGCCCTGGGCTGCGTCGTCGATCATCCGCCGCACCGCCAACGACAGCCCGCTGCTGTTCACGGTCACGCCTAATTACGACACGACCATGTTCAAGGGCGTGACCTGGATGCTGGAGCAGTTCAAGCCGCGCAAGGTCGGCTTCATCTACCAGGAGGGCCCGCTGGGCGCGTTGATGGGCGCCGGCGTGAAGAAGGCGCTGGAGGCCAAGGGCATGAACTACGCGGCCCAGGCGGGGTACAAGGCGGGCGACATCGACTTCTCGTCGCAGGTGGCGCGCATGAAGGCGGCCGACGTCGACCTGATCGTGCTCGCCACCATCACACGCGAGACGATCGCGGTGATGGCCGAGGTGAAGAAGCTGGGCTGGAACAACGTGCGCGTGATCACCGGCAACCCCGGGCGCACCAGCATCGTGCTGCAGCTGGGCAAGGACACGGTCGAAGGCCTGTACGGCGTCGGCACCTGGAAGCTGTACACCCCCACCGTCGGTCCGGACAACGTGAAGAAGTGGTTCGCCGACTACAAGAAGAAGTTCCCGCATGAGCCCGACGAGAACGCGTTGCTGGCCTATGCCTACGCCGACATCTTCGTCAAGGCCGTGCAGGCGGCCGGTCGCGACCTGACCGCCGACAAGGTCCTCCGGGCCCTGCAGACCATGAGCTTCGAGCACCCGATCTTCTACGACAAGCAGGTGTTCAAGGGCGGGCACTTCGAGCCCGAGTACACCCAGATCGACCAGGTCAAGGACGGCGCCTGGACCGCGCTCACCAAGCCGATGCAGTGATTCGGTCCGGCCGCCTGCGGGCGGCCGGCGCCGCTGCGCGGCGACGCGCCGACATCCGGGGCCAGACATGAGTACAAGCTTCGACCCAGCCCGCCTCGGGCCACCACCGGGCGCGCGCGTGGCGGTGATGGGTGGCTGCGGCGGCATGGGCCGCGTGCTGGTGCACGCGCTGCTCGACACCGGCGTGCAGGTGGCCGTGCTCGATCTGCCGGCATCGATCGCCCAGCACCCGCCGCCGAGCGAAGCGCTGGCACTGGCGCTGGACGGCAGCGATGCCGCGAGTGTGGCGCACGCGTTCGACACCCTGCGTGCGCGCTGGCCGGCCCTGGACGGCTTCGTCAACCTGGCCGGCTTCTTCAAAGGCTTCCACTCCATTACCGAGCTGCCGGTGGAGGTGTTCGACGAGGTCATCGCCGGCAACCTGCGCAGCCACTTCCTGTGCGCACGCTCTGCTCTGCCCCTGCTGCACGCATCCGGCGCGGGCGCCATGGTGCAGGTCGCCTCCACGCTCGGCCTGGACGTGGTGAAGCACTACACTCATTACGGCGCCGCCAAGGCCGGCGTGATCGCCATGGTCAAGGGCCTGGCGCGCGAGAACGCGCCGACGGTGCGGGTCAACGGCGTCGCACCCGGCCTCACCAACACCGCCTTCCTCACCGGTGGTACCGGGCGCGAGAAGATCTTCGAAGGCATTCCGGAAGCGGTCTACGCCAAGCGCGTGCCGATGAAGCGCGTGGCCCACCCGCAGGACATGGCCGGCCCGATCCTGTTCCTGCTCGGGGGGGCCTCGTCGTTCGTCAACGGCGAGACGCTGATCGTGGACGGCGGGGTGTATACGCAGTAGCCCGTGCCCGGGTCCACCGACCGGCAGCGATAAACTGTCAATTGTCTTGGTTCGTTTAGGGGATCGTTGATGCCGCCTGCCAACCCCGCCGTGGTCATCGGCGCCCTGCGCACGCCGCGCGGCGCCGCCAAGGAAAGCGGGGCCCTGCACCCGGTCGCGCCGGTGGAACTGCTGGCCGGCGTGCTGCGCGCCCTGCACGCGCGCACCGGCGTGGACACGGCCCAGGTCGACGATGGCGTGTTCGGCTGCGTCACCCAGACCGGGGAGCAGGGCGGCAACATCGGCAAGGCCGCCAGCCTGCTGGCCGACTGGAGCCCGCACCTGAGTGCGGTCACCATCAACCGCTACTGCGCCTCGGGCCTGAGCGCCGTGAACTGGGCCGCGCAGCAGGCGCGCGATGCCGACGGACTGGCCGTGGCAGGGGGCGTGGAGATGATGTCGCGCGTGCCCATGTTCGGTGACCAGCCCACCTACACCATCGACAAGGCGCTCGCCGCGCGCATCGGCTTCGTACCGCCGCCCTGGTCCTCCGATTTGGTGGCCACGCGCGAAGGCACCTCGCGCGAAGACTGCGACCGCTATGCCGCGCTGTCGCAGTCCCGCGCGCTCGCGGCGCGCCAGCGGGGCCTGGCGCCCTCGATGGTGCCCGTCACCGACGCCGACAGACGGATGCTGCTGGATCACGACGAGAACATCCGCGCGGCCAACACGATCGAGAAGCTGGCCAGCCTGCGCACCGTGTACGAGCCAGGCGCCAATGGCCTGGATGCCTGGGGCCTGGCGCGCGAGCCGGGCCTGGGCGAGATTCGCCACGTGCACACCGCCGGCAACGCGCCCTGCATGGCCGATGGCGCCGCCGCGGTGCTGCTGGGCACCGAAGCGGCGGCCCGCCGGCACGGCCTGCCGATGCGCGCGCGCATCCTGGCCCAGGCCGAGGCCTGCGTGCCGCTGACGCAGACCGGCGCGGTGGAGGCCACACGCAAGGCCCTGGCCCGCGCCGGCCTTGGCGTGGCCGACATCGACCTGTGGGAGGTGCGCGACTCCTTTGCCGCGATCACGCTGCACTACATCAAGAGCCTGGGCATCGAGCTGCAACGCTTCAACGTGAACGGCAGCTCGATCGCGCTCGGCCACCCCATGGGCGCCACCGGTGCGATGCTGGTGAGCTGCCTGCTCGACGAGATGGAACGCCGGGGCCTGCGCCATGGCGTGGCTGCGCTGCCAGGCGCCTTCGGCGTCGCCACTGCCACCGTGTTCGAACGCGTGCATTGAAGCCCACGATCGGCCACACCCGCGCCTGCCAACGGCCAACACAACTGGAGTGAATGGATGAAAACCCTCGAACACCACTACACGCTTGACTGCTTGCCCAGCGACAACCCTTACCTCAGCGACAACTGGCGCCCCTGCGATGAGGAGTGGACGGCGAGCACGCCCCAACTCGAGGTGATCGGCGAGGTGCCGCGCGACCTGAATGGTGTCTACTTGCGCAACGGCCACAATCAGGTCCACGCGCCGATCGGCAAGTACCACCCCTTCGACGGCGACGGCATGATCCACAGCACGCACTTCGACGGCGGCAAGGTCACCTACCGCAACCGATTCATCCGCACCACCGGCTTCCTGGCCGAGGCCGCCGCCGGGCGCTCGCTCTGGCCGGGCATCATCGAGCCGCGCAAGGCCGTGCTGCGCGGCTGGGGCTCGATCGGCGCAATGAAGGACAACGCCGGGACCGACGTCAAGGTGCACGCCGGGCGCGCGCTGGCCGCGATGAGCCAGTGCAGCGAACCCTACCGGCTCGATCCGGTCACGCTCGAGACGCTGGGGCCGGACCCGTCTTGGGCGCGCGCGCTGGGCACGCGCGGCATCTGCTCGCACTTCCAGGTGGACGCGCACAGCGGCGAGATGATGTTCTTCAACTACGGCCAGACCGCGCCCTACTTCAACTACGGCGTGGTCAGCGCCGACAACAAGCTGGTGCACTACGAGCCCATCGAACTGCCGCACGCCCCCTGGCCGCACGACCTGGGCATGAGCGCGCACTATTGCGTGCTGCATGACCTGTCGATGTTCTTCGACCCCGAGGGCCTGAGGAAAGGCCAGCATCGGCTGCACTTCCACCGCGACGTGCCGGCTCGCTTCGGCGTGATCCCGCGCATGGGCCGCAATCGGGACGTGAAGTGGTTCGAGGGCCTGCCCTGCTACATCCTGCACCTGGCCAACACCTACGAGGTGGGCGACCAGATCGTGATGGACGGCGCCATCCAGACCAACCCGGTGCCCGACCTCAGCGGCCTGCCCAAGGAGGGCTACGCGCGCATGCACGCGCTGCTGTCCATGGACCTGCAGGAGACGCGCATGCACCGCTGGCGCTTCAACCTCAGGACCGGCCAGACGCAAGAGGAGGACCTGGACGACGAGGTGACCGAGTTCTCGATGATCGACACCCGCGTCAAGGGCCGGCCGAACCGTTACGTGTACAACGCGCTCGCCAAGCCCGAGTGGAAGCTCGATGGCCTGAAGAAGTACGACTGGCGGGCCGGCCGCAGCCAGCGCTGGGAGGCGCCCAAGGGCTGCTACGTGAGCGAGTCGCCTTTCGCTGCGCGCGAAGGCTCGACCGCCGAGGACGATGGCTACGTGATCACCTACATCACCAACCTGAACACGGGCAAGGGCGAGTGCGCGGTGTTCGACGCCAGCGACATCGCGCAAGGCCCGCTGTGCCGCGTCATCCTGCCGCACCACATCCCCATGGGGGCGCATGCCTGCTGGGCGCCGGCCAGTGCGCTGAAGGTGCCCCAATGAGCGTGCCCCCCAGCCTGCCCGACTACGCCGTGCACCACCCGAGCGGGGCCGCGCACGGTGGCACGGTGTTCCTGCTGCACGGCGCCTTCGGCGCCAAGGAGTACTGGCGCCACCAGATCCAGGCGTTGATCGCCGCCGGCTGGCGCGTGGTCGGCTGGGACGCACCCGGCTATGGCGTGTCCAAGCTGCCCGTGCCGCTGACCATCGACCACTGCGCCCGCGCGCTGGGGCTGCTGCTGCACAAGGAAGGCGGCGCGTGCAACGTCGTCATGGGCCACAGCATGGGCGGCATGATCGCCCAGCAGGCCTGGCGCCATGCGCGCGCGCGCATCCACGGCTACGTGCTGTCGGCCACCAGCGCCGCCTTCGGCAGCCCCGATGGCGACTGGCAGCGCGAGTTCGTGCGCGCACGCGTGGCGCCGCTGGACGCCGGACGCAGCATTCCCGACTACGCCCCCGAGATGCTGCGCGCCATGATGGCCCCCGGGGCCGGCGGGCCGGCCGTCGACCTGGTGGTCTCCACCGTGAGCCAGATGCGCGAAGAGACCTTCCGCGCGGCCGTGGCCGCGGTGGTCGGCTTCGAAGGCCGCGACCTGCTGCCCACGCTCGACGTGCCGGTGCTGGGCATCGCCGGCGAACTGGACCAGACCGCGCCGGCCGTCGTGATGCAGAAGATGGCGACCAAGATCGCCGGCGCCGAGTTCGTGAATCTCTCCGGGCTCGGCCACTTCGGCTGGGCGGAGGATCCGCAGCGCTTCAACACCGCCGTGCTGGACTTCCTGGCGCGGCGCCTGACCCGCCCGGCCTGAGCCATGCGCGCCCTGTCCCACGTCAAGGTGCTCGACCTGACCCGCGTCGTCGCCGGTCCCTGGTGCACGCAGACCCTGGCGGACCTGGGCGCCGACGTGATCAAGATCGAGCGCCCCGGCGTGGGCGACGACACGCGCCGCGTCGGACCCTACGTGAGCACCGCGGACGGACTCCGCACCCAGGACTCGGCCTTCTTCCTCGGCTGCAACCGCAACAAACGCTCGGTGACCGTCGATATCACGACCGCGCGCGGAGCAGCCCTGGTGCGCGAACTGGCGCTCTCCAGCGACGTGCTGGTCGAAAACTACAAGGTCGGGGCGCTGCAACAGCACGGCCTGGACGGCGCGACCCTGTGCGCAGCACATCCCGGCCTGGTGTACTGCAGCGTGACCGGCTTCGGCCAGGACGGCCCGTACGCGCCGCGACCAGCCTACGACTCGGTGCTGCAGGCCATGGGGGGCCTGATGAGCACCTGTGGTGTGCCCGATGGCGAACCAGGAGCCGGGCCGATGCGTGCGGCGGTTCCGATCACCGACATCTTCACCGGGCTGTACGCCACGATCGCGATCCTGGCGGCGCTCACGCAACGCGCGGCCAGCGGGCGCGGCCAGAGGATCGACATGGCCATGATTGACGTCACCACGGCGCTCAACGCCCACCTGGCGCTCGGCTACCTGATGACCGGCGAGGTGCCGCAACGCCAGGGCAACCTGAACCCGATCACCGCGCCCAGCGAGGTGTTCCGCGCCAGCGACGGGTACTTCTTGATGTCCGCCGGCAACGACGGCCAGTTCGCCGCCATGCTGCAGGTGCTGGGGCTGGACCTTTCCCTCGCCGCCGAGCCGCGCTTTGCCGGCAACGCCGCCCGGATCCGCAGCCGGGCCGAACTGCACGACATCCTGCAGGCGCAGGCCCTGGCCGCGCCCATGGCGCATTGGATCGAACGCCTGTCGGCCCGGGGCGTACCCTGCGCAGCGATCAACGACATGCGCCAGCTGTTCGAGGACCCCCAGGTGCAGCACCGCGGCCTGGCCTTGCGCGTGCCGCACGCCAGCGGCGTGGACGTGCCTACCCTGCGCAGCCCGTTGCGCCTGCCCCTCTCGCCGGTCGAGCACCGCGCGCCCCCGATGCTCGGGCAGCACACGCGCCAGGTGCTGCAGGAGCGCCTGGGCCTGGACCTTGCAGCCATCGAGGCGCTGCAGCGCGATGGCATCGTCTGAGCCCCAGCGACCGATCCCCTTCCCCGCCCCTCCACCCCTCCGAGGAGAACCCCATGCAACCTCGCCAAATCATCCGCCAGGCCGGCCACCTCGCGCTGGCGTCGCTGGCCGCTTACTGGCTGGCTGGCTCCGCCCGTGCGCAGGCCTTCCCGTCGAAGCCGATCACGATCGTGGTCGCCTTTGCGCCCGGAGGCCCGGCCGACACGATGTCGCGCGCCGTCGCGCAGGAGCTCTCCCCGCTGCTGGGCCAACCGGTCGTGGTGGACAATAAGGCGGGCGCCGGCGGCAAGATCGCGATGCAGGCCGTGCTGCGCGCGCCGCGCGATGGCCACACCCTGGCCTACATCTCGTCGTCGATCCTCTCGGTGGCGCCGTTGCTGGACAAGGAGATCGGCTACGACCCGCTCAAGGACATCCAGCCGCTGACCACCGGGCTGAGCAGTTCCAACGCGATCGTCGTCCATCCCTCGATTCCAGCGCGCAACCTGCGCGAACTGGTGACCTGGGCGCGCGCCAATCCGGACAAGCTCAACTACGGCAGCATCGGCATCGGCAGCTGGTACCACCTGGCCACGGAAAAGTTGCTCTCCGGCTTGGGCATCGAGGCCACCCATGTGCCGTACCGCGGCGAGGCGCCTGCGCTGGTGGAGCTGGCGGCCGGCCAGATCCAGCTCATGATCGTGTCCGGCGCCGGTAAGGCTTTACTGGACGACGGGCGCCTGGTGGCGATCGCGTCCACCGGCAGCCGTCCCGCGGTGCATGCGCCACGCGCTCAGCCGGCGCGCGAGTCGGGCATCCCTGCCCTGGCCGACTACGACGAGGTGCCCTGGGTCGGCTTCGGGCTGGCAGCGGGGGCGCCGCCCGACGTGGTCACGCGGTTGCACCAGGCCCTGGTGCGCGCGCTGCAATCCAACGAGGTGCGCACGCGGCTGGCCGCCTTCGGCGATACCGTCACCAGCACGCCGGCGGAGTTGCAGCGCATCATCCAGCGCGAACTGCAGACCAACCGCCAGCTAATCCTGAGCGGGCGCGTGAAGCTCAACTGAAGCCGGCGTGGAGGCCGACCTGCAGGGCCGCACGGCCATCGTCAGGTGGACTATAAAGAGCGGTATAGGACAGAATCTTTTTATTCAATAGGGACTTGCAGGGAAAGGCGGGACGCCGTTGGACGGCAAAAAACGGATCTACAGGTTACAGAACGTGAGCTCGAAGGCCACGTCCCAGTCCGCAGTCTTGGCGCGCGCCTCCTCGCCGTTCTGCGCCAGGAAGCGGATGTTGAGGACGTACTTGTTGGCGCTGATCTCGGGCACGCAGGCGAGGCCGGACTCCAGACGCACCCGCAGCATCTGCGCGGTCTTGCCGCCCAGAATCTGCTGGAAGGTGCCCAGGGGCGCCGCCAGCGTCTGCGGCTTGCCCGATTCGCGCAGGATGCGCAGGATGATCGCGGTGCCGTCGCGCAATGGGTACAGCGGGCTGGTCCACGCCGCCAGCTGGCCGATGCGCTCCTCGGCGGGGCGGTGCAGCCAGTAGTGGTAGGAGGGCAGGTCGAACTCGCAGGCGCCGCCGGGAATGCCGGTGCGCTGCTTGATGGACATCAGCCAGTCGTTCTCGCGCAGGTATTGGCCGATCTTGCCGGTCATGGAGAACAGAGCCGCGGAAGCCTGCTCGATGTCGCGCAGCACGCCGGTGAGCGCGTCCTCGGAGATCTCGGGATTGTTGCGGAAGGTGAGCAGCACCTGCTTTTGCCGCTCCAGTTCCTGCAGCAGGTCGGACTTGAGGTCGGCGCGGCCGGCAACCTCGAGGACCTCGAACAGGGTCAGCAGCGCGACATGGTGATCGAGCGGATCGGTGCGGGCGATGAAGTGGCGCGAGCGCTCGAACAAGTCCTCCAGGCGCAGCAGCGTCCGGATCCGTTCGTTCAGCGGGTATTCGTAAGTGACCACGTCCGGGCGCGCCTCATCCAGGAAGGCGAAAACGCCCGGATTCTGAGGGATTTAGGGGGCCAACACAAATTGCTTTCTCAACTCCCCGCCAGCCGCAGGTAGATCCGGTGCAGTGTTTCGACCTGTTTTTGCAGCGCAGCAACGGTGCCGGAATTGTCGATCACGTCGTCTGCGGCAGCGAGCCGTTGCGCCCGGGAAGCCTGGCTGCGGACAATGGCCTGGACCTCGTCGCCGGAGAGCCCGCTGCGCTTGCGCACGCGCTCCACCTGCATCGGCTCGGGGCAGTCCACCACCAGCACCCGCTGCACCCGCTTGCGGTAGTCGGGGGACTCGACCAGCAGCGGCACGACGTGCACCACGTAAGGTTCCGTCGCCGCAGCGATCCGGCGCGCGGATTGCTCCCGGATCATGGGGTGCAGCAGCGCCTCCAGGCGCCGTTTTGCCTGCGGATCCGTGAACACCCGCTCGCGCAGTGCCTTGCGGTCCACGGCGCCGTCGGGAGCAATGACCGAATCGCCGAACAGTTCGCGCACTCCTGCAATCGCGGCACCGCCTGCGCGCGTCAACTCGTGCGCGATGCGGTCGGTGTCGACCACGGCGGCGCCGAGACGGGCGAATTCATCCGCTGCCGCGCTCTTGCCGCTGCCGATGCCGCCGGTGAGCCCGACGGTAAAGCTCACGCGCCCAGGTACCACAGCAGGATCGGCGCGCCCCAGAACAGCGTCACCACCCCCGCGATGGCGATGTAGGGGCCGAAGTGGAAGCGGAAGCTGCCGTCCCAGCCGCGGCGCGCCGCGACCATCTGCGCGACGCCGAAGGCGAGGCCCACGGCGGCGGAGACCAGGATCACCAGCGGCAGCAGCTTCCAGCCGACGAAGGCGCCCACGGCTGCGTTCATCTTGAAGTCGCCATAGCCCATGCCCTCCTTGCCGGTGGCGAGCTTGAAGGCCCAGTAGATGCTCCACAGCGACAGGTAGCCCGCGGCGGCGCCGATCAGCGCCTCGCCGAGGGTGACGTAGGTGCCGCCCAGGTTGAGCAGCAGCCCGGCCCACATCAGGGGCAGCGTGATGTCGTCGGGCAGGTAGCCGGTGGCCTGGTCGATGAAGGCGAGCGCGATGGCGCACCAGATGAACAGCGCCGCGCCGGCGCCGGCAAGGCTGCAGCCGAAGTGCCAAGCCGCCCAGCCGGTGCCGAGGCCCGCTAGCAGTTCGACTGCGGGGTAGCGCAGGCAGATGCTTGCGCCGCAACCGGCGCACTTGCCGCGCAGGGCGAGCCAGCTGAGCACCGGAACGTTCTCGATGGCGCGGATGCCGCGGCCGCAGGAGGGGCAGGCTGAGCGCGGCACCAACAGGTTGTAGCGGCCCTGGTCCTGCGCTTGCGGCGGCGTGCCGGCGATCTCGGCGCACTGCTTGCGCCAGTCGCGCTCGATCATCCGCGGCAGGCGGTGGATCACCACGTTGAGGAAGGAACCAACGCACAACCCCAGGGCGAGAGCCGCCCAGGGAAAGACGGCCGGCTGGGTGAGCCAGCCCAGTTCGGACACCCGTTTAGGCGGCGGCGCCGGGCTTGAAGATCGGCAGGTCCATCGCCACCGCCTTGCCGCCAATGATGTCCCCTGCCATGAGGGTGAACTCTTTGGGTTTTGCCGCCGTCGCCGTCGCTGTCGCCATGGTCTAGGACCCCCTGGGCCGTACGCCCCCGTGCCGGATTCTATCTGCTAGCCTGCAATCATGCCCCCCCGGCAAGCTTTTGTAAAGCCTGAGGAATTTCCTCTAACGCCATAATGTTTCCTGGAAATAATTGGCATTTCAGGGCACCGGCTCGGGCCCCGCCGGGGGCTCTTTGCGCGGCCGGAACAGGCGCACCGTTTTCACCGAGCGGCCCTGCGCGTGGACGATTTCGATCGGCACGCCGGCAATCTTCACCGACACGTCGGCCTCCGGGATGTCCTGCAGGTGCTCCAGGATCAGGCCGTTGAGCGTCTTGGGCCCGTCGGTGGGCAGATCGAGCCCGAGCGCGCGGTTCACCTCGCGCACCGGCATGCCGCCCTCGGCGGTC
>Ga0194125_10006929_pt1 | contig 16536 bp, 10 predicted proteins | sample TA2KigC250mmetaG_FD_148626 | JGI IMG/M metagenome (GOLD analysis project Ga0194125, IMG submission 148626) | Freshwater microbial communities from Lake Tanganyika, Tanzania - TA2015034 Kigoma Deep Cast 250m | ecosystem: Environmental > Aquatic > Freshwater > Lake | place: Tanzania: Lake... | reverse complement strand
TAATGGTTTCTGGTGGGAAAGCTATACCTCCGCAACTTTTTAAATTATTAACCGAAATTTTTTCTATGCGGTTAGGTATAAAATTATTCATCCATTTCAGGGAAATAATTTTATTGTTTTGGCTAACACCCGCAATTCTAAAGGGGTTTTCTCCGCTAGATTTCAGGGTGTAATTGGTGAGCAGAAACGCTGAAGCGCTGTCTACCGGTGCGCTGAAATGCAATGCTGTTATGTCGGGTTCGGGTGCATAAATGTGGCTCAAATAGGTTTCTGGAGTACCGATGCTGCCTGCTATTGAGTTGGGTTGTCCGGGCGTCCCCCCGTTGCTCTTATTGCTGCTCCAGTTATTGTCATCTATACAATAATATCCGGTGTCTATCCGCTCTAAACTCCAACCGCCTTTGGATTTCAGTGCATCGGTGTGCCAGGAAGAAAAATATTCAACAGAACATATCTTTTCATTTCTGTGATTCAATAAGGTTAAATAATCACCATCGTTATTTAACGATGGCAGGGTGTTTACACCTACCCATGCGCCCAGTGAATCCAGTTTTTTGGCGGTATTTTTTGATATGGTAAAATAACTGTATGGTGCAATTACCGAATCGGGCAGTGCAATGCTGCTGCTGCGGTCGCTGAATTTGTAATTTTTCAGCGTAATCCATTTGGCAGAGCGATTGTAGAATTCCACATATTCTTCTTCCGGGAGAGTGCCTGCAGCGGGGGAAGGGGTGGCCATGACTTCTGTAAAGATTAAATCATTGAGCCTGGCTGTATCTGTAAACAGGGAAATAAAACTTTTTGTATTGAGTAGAGAAATATTATCGGAATTGTCAGCGGTCCCCTGGTTTGTTAATATGCAATTTGCATTGGTTTTAATATTTTGGGTAAATTGTAATGTGCACTTTTCCGGTGCGGTGAAATCAGGGATAATTAATGCAGGATTTCCCTGAGGTGAACCATTTACCGATAATGAAAAATGCGTATTTTGTATATTTTTAACCGGTTCATTAAAAGTTACCGCAATTTTATTGGGATAAATAAAAGTGGCGTTTGCCATTTTAGCCGGCAACGTATCTCTTATCTTATTTCCAATATATATATTATCAAAAAAGTGTTTGCCAATGGCAGTAGTTCCGTTTTGTATAATATGGATGCCTACATATTTTCCACCTGTCAAACTCTTGTCATATATAGTTCCTTCCAGTACTGTTATGGTGGAGATCAGGTCTTTTCTGTATAGAGAAACAGAATCGCCCTTTCTTTCAATCCAAACTTTATAATAATTATTGGTTTTATTGAGTTCGCCATCGGCGCCCGAGATAATTTCGGTGGCTACACCGTTCACCATTTTGTATAAACTGATTTCGTCTTTGGTGTTGCCGGCACGCACAAAATAGCCGTTTTTGGCTTTTTCGGCAAAGCTGTCTGCTGCAATCCAGAATTCGGTATAATTGGCACTGCTGGGGTTAATGCCATATTGAAATTCCCAGGTATATATTTCTGCAGAGTCATAATTAGCCAATGAGGAAATGCCATATTTTACCGCACTTCCACTTGCATTCAGCGTTTTTAATCTGCCTGATAAAACTTCAAAATCACCTGCATTGTATATCCATTTGGGATTATTGTTTAACTCTCCATCACTAAAACTATCAGAAAACTGAGCATTAAGGTTCAGCGAGAAAATCGCCATTATTCCCAAAACCAACCTGCGCATATCTGCGAAAATAATCATTAAATGCAGAATAGTTGTTAAATTAATGATAGCTGCCTTTCCAGTAGTATCCGCCAAACCGGGCTCTGATACCAGTAATCATTATCATTAATACCTGAACAATAGAAAATATGGTAATGTGGAGCGGATTTATTTTGTAGTTTAATACAGGTAATAATTTTATATATAAAATAACATCTGCGGCCATTTTACCTGCAATAAATATACCTGCAGGGGTAAAACCAATAAATGGAATTAAAATTATTGAAGCTATGTAACTAATCGAAAATAAAAAGGAGAAACCTTGCCATATTATTCCGGATATATATTTCTGGTGTCTTACTTTAGAAGCCCAACGCACACGCTGATTGATTAAATCGGACCAGCTTTTTTCGGAAGCTGTTTTTACAATATTGTTTTCTGTGAAAATAAATGAACACGCAGCACTGTTTTTTTGCATTGCATACTCCAATAGAAAAATATCATCGCCGCCCGGAATATTTAAATCAATTCTTTTTGATTGTGCTTCTAAAAACAAAGATTTATTCATGCATAAATTAGCACCGTTGGCCATTAATGCATTTTTGTTTTTAAAAGACTCAACTGTTAGTGCCATTAATGCAGCACTTTCCATGCATTGGTAGTTGTGCAGAAATGATGAATTACCATTATATTTAATTGGTCCTGCTATTAATAAAGTATTATGGTTTTGTATGGCAATATTTAATGTTTGCAATAAACTAGGCGGCAGTATGCAATCTGCATCCGTGAAGAATAAGGTGTTATAAGTTGCATTATTTACAGCATTATTTAAGGCAGCTTTTTTACCTTCTTCTGTTTTGTTCTCGCAATACACAATGCGAAATGGAGCATTTTTTTGTATCTGTAAAATCCAGTCCTTTCCGCCATCCTCACTGTGATCATTGCACAGCACCCATTCTATCAGGTGCTTGGGATAATTCAGGTTGCAAATAGATTCATACAAGGCCGGCAAATTGTGAATTTCATTTCTGAAAGCAACCATAATAGAAATTCCATTTTCAGGAATTTTATTTTCGATAACATTTTCACTTAAGTTAAATCGGGAAACAGGAATAGCAAGGGCTGTAAAACCGGCCAGCACTAGTATAGTGACAACTATGTTTATGATGGTTGTGGTTTCCATTTATACATTATAAATACAATAAGTCCAATAATAGCCGGTAGCAAAACATTGTAAAAATAGTTGATTGCAGCTATACCCAGCAATAAAGGTTTTTGTGCATCTGAAATGCTGAAAAGTAACAATGGTAAGCTTAGTCGCACGGCGGCATCGGTATAAATAATGCCGGGTGTGAATGTCTGAATAAAGAAAATGCAGGCCACACAGGTAAGTGCTGTGGGTGTATCGGCAAGTTTAAACTGAATGATAAAAAATGCATAAAAACCACCAAAAACCAGGTAGCGAAGCAAGGATAATCCAAATGTTCCTGTTATTTGACTGCCCGAAAAATGTTTGAAACCCAGCAACCATTTTTCCAACCAAGCGGGTTTCCTGGTGCGGCTTTTCACCAAATACCAGGCAAAGCCTAGCAAAATCAGAAATGGCAAAATATACAATAAGCTGCTGCGACCGTATTTTTCTGCTTCTGAACCAAGCAATGCATATGCAGCCGGAATGCCTGCAATGAGAGTAACCAGTGTTTGGCATGTAGCACCAAAATAGTTGTTAAGCAAGGCTGCAGAACGGTTTTCCTCTTTCAGATACATCACCCTGCCTAAAAATTCACCTACGCGAAACGGAATAACATTATTGGCTGCGGCACCGGCCAGCAAGCCTTTTACTGCATTTATAAAACGTAGTTTTTCAAGGTTGGAAACCAACAATCGCCATTTTATTGCTTCCAGCCACCAGTTGGCGGTAGCTGACAGCAAAGCGGCAAAATGCCAATACCAGGGGATGGTTTTTAAAGCTAACCAAACATTTTCGGGATTAGGAATTCCGCCGGAAAGCAAATTTATCAGCCATATTATGCAGGCTCCTGCAAGGAACCATTTAACCAGCTTCCATACAAGGCCGGATTTCATATACTGCGGTTGGCTTCCAGTATTTTCTTTTCTATGCTGCTGGTGCTGTAGCCGGGTAAAAATTCTAGGGTTTTTACCGAACCACCGGCTGCCAAAACTTCTTTTGCACCTACAATATCTTCAATTTTGTAATCGGCTCCTTTAACAAGCACATCGGGATTTACAGCCTGAATTAATTCCAGCGGGGTGTCTTCATCAAATACAATAACAGCACCCACGCATTGCAATGCCGCCATCACAGCGCTGCGCGAAAATTCATTTTGCAACGGCCGGGCCGGACTTTTATCAAGGCGTTTTACGCTGTCGTCGCTGTTCACACCTACCACCAAAAAATCTCCGAGTGCCGCGGCTTCCTGCAAATAGGTAACATGCCCGGCGTGCAAAATATCAAAGCATCCGTTGGTGAAAACAATGCGCTTACCTTCAGCTTTTATAGTGGCAGCAAGCTTGTCAGCCTCTTCGCGTTTCCAGATTTTCGGGTTGGTATTCATGCCGTTTTTATTTTGCGCATTTCCATCATCATAAGCATGTAGCAAATTCCACCAACAATAATGCTGAAGAGGTTTTGATAGGCAAGGTTAAAAATTCCGAAGGTTTCGGCATCTTTAGCACTCAACGCATATACGGCCTGCAGGCCAAACGAAATGGCGCCCCATAGTCCGGCACCTGCCGGTAGGGGTATAGCAATACCTACGGCACTGAAAATAAGCAGGCTTATGGCGCTGCCAATCCCCATGTGGTTTGTGACAGGTAAACTCTGCAGTAAACAATAGCCGCTTAGCATATAGCAAAACCAGATGCCCGCTGAATACAGGAAAAACAATGCAGGGTTTTCCAGTGCAAAAATGGTTTTTAATCCTTTGGAGAAACCCGATAACAGGGTAGCCAGTTTGCCGGGCGCTTTGTCGGATTTTTTATTTTTTCTAAATCTAACAAACAGAACACCGACCGTAAGCAAAGCCATTATCATTATAACGTTGGGTAGGGTGGCTAATTTGCTCAGTGGTGTAAGGATGAAGCTGTCAAAAAAAACATAAATGTGCTGAAATTCAACCAGCAGGCCGGTAAAGCACACCAGCAGCAGCATGAGCATATCCACAAGTCTTTCTGTTACTACTGTTCCGATGAGTAAATCTGTCGGTGCTTTTTCGGTTTTGGCGGCAACGGCACAGCGCACCACTTCGCCACCGCGGCTGGTAGCCACATTGATAAGGTAGCCGCTCATCACAGCGTAAAACGAGCGTTTCGCGTTTAGTGGATATCCTGCCGGTGCAGTGAGCATATTCCAGCGGTAGCCTCTGAGCCAGTGGGCAAAAATCATAATGAAAACTGAAGCCCCCATCCACTTAAGGTCTGCCGATACTAAGGCTTTCAAGGTAGCTGTCCAATCTGTTTTTAGCCCAATCCAAATAAAGATAAGGGCAGTAAGAACAAGCAGCAGTGCATTCGTTATGGCTTTTTTATTGATTGTCAAACCAGACAGTTATTTCTATCGGGAAAAATATTTTTCGGCTGATGCGAAGCAGCTTCCTCTTTGGTCATAATTGCAAATGTCATGATAATCAGTTCGTCTCCCACTTGTCCTTTGCGTGCTGCCGCACCATTTAGGCCTATGATACCTGTGCCTCGGTCTCCAGCAATGATGTATGTTTCAAAACGTTCGCCGTTGTTATTATTTACAATAAGTACCTTCTGGTTGGGAATAAGCCCTGCGGCATGCACCAGATCCATATCTATGGTAATGCTTCCGGTGTAGTTCAGTTCGGTTTGCGTAATGCGAACATTGTGTATCTTGGCCTGTAAAACCTCAATCTGCATAAATTTTCAGCGAAATTAGTACAATAAAAGGCAAACACAAGATTTCTTGTTCATGGATTGCAACGAAAATACTTGCTATGCAGATACAGGTGGGGCATAACGGCATCAAATCCTTAACTTCGCGGTGTGCAGTTCACATCGGGCATTGTAGAGCAGGCCGTAGAGGCACTTTCGGGTTTTCCGGGTATCGGAAAGCGCTCGGCGTTGCGCATGGTGATGTACCTGCTCAACCGCCCTGAGCATGAAGTTGTGAATCTTGCCGATAGCATATTAAAAATCAAAACCGAGTTGAAACTGTGCCGTGAATGTGGCAATGTAAGCGACAATGAGGTTTGTAATGTGTGCTCAAATCCTTCCCGAAACACTAAAATAATCTGTGTAGTGGAGGACTTTAGCGATCAGATGAGCATTGAGTCCACGGCCCAGTTCAACGGGGTTTATCATGTATTGGGAGGACTAATTTCTCCCATGGACGGCATTGGCCCCGACCAGCTGCTTATTCAGGCATTGCTTGACCGGGTTGAAAAAAACGCCCCCGAAGAAATCATCATGGCCTTCAGTGCCACGGTGGAAGGCGATACCACCATGTTTTACCTCGCAAAAAAGCTTAGGGATATGCCAGTTCGCGTAAGTTGCATTTCCCGAGGAATCGCCATTGGTGGTGAAATAGGTTACGCCGATGAAATCACCCTCGGCAGAAGTATAGCCAACCGTACAGAGTATAAAGTTTAAAAACATTGCACCAGCTTTCGGTCATCATCGTCAACTACAATGTGCGCTACTTCCTGGAGCAGGCACTGCACAGCGTGATGCGTGCAACCCGCAATCTGGACGCAGAAGTATGGGTTGTTGATAATAACAGTGTTGACGGCAGTATGGACATGGTAAAAGACCTGTTTCCCAAGGTAAAGTGCATAGAAAACAAGGAAAACTTGGGTTTCAGCAAAGCCAATAACCAGGCTATTCGCCGCAGTAATTCAAGGTATGTTTTGTTGCTCAATCCCGATACGGTTTTGCAGGATGATACACTGGAGAAGTGCGTTGTCTTTATGGATGAGCATCCTGACGCGGGCGGGCTCGGTGTGCGCATGATTGACGGAAAAGGGCAGTTTCTGCCCGAAAGTAAGCGGGGATTGCCTTCCCCGGCGGTGGCGCTGTATAAAATGACCGGTTTGTCTGCCTTGTTTCCAAAGTCAAAAACATTTGGCCGATATCACCTCAAATTTTTGGATGAGCAAAGCATCCACAAGGTTGATGTACTGAGTGGTGCCTATATGTTGCTTCGCAGTGAAACACTGGAAAAAATTGGTTTGCTGGATGAAGATTTCTTCATGTATGGCGAGGATATTGATTTAAGTTATCGGATTACACAGGCCGGCTATCGCAATTACTATTTTCCTGAAACTACCATCATTCACTACAAGGGCGAGAGTACCAAAAAGCGCAGTGCAAATTATGTAAAGGTATTTTATAATGCCATGGTATTGTTTGCCCGTAAACATTACAGCAGCAGTATTGCCGGCCGATTGAATGTTTTCATTCAGCTGGCTATTTATTTGCGTGCTTTTCTGGCATTGGCCTACAGAGCAATAAGCACGGCAATTTTGCCACTGCTGGATTTTCTATTGATCTATGCCGGTTATTTTGGAATTACCCGCTACTGGGAAGACTACAACAAATACGTGAAAGGATTTTACCCGGATACCTACTTTACCATGCATATTCCGGTGTATATACTGGTTGTGTTGTTTTGCATGTATCTCAGTGGTGGCTACGATAAACCCCTTTCGGTGCGCAGAATTATCAGGGGAGCAGCTGTGGGTGCGTTAATTACCTTTTCTGCTTATGCTTTTCTACCCAAGTCCTTGCAGTTTAGCCGGGCTATATTGTTGCTGGGTTGTGCCTGGAGCTTGGCAGCTCCTTTATTGTTGCGCTTTTTAGTTTATTTTCTAAGGACGGGAAAAACACAGCTTTCAGCGCCCGGAACCTATAGGATTGCGCTGGTTGCAGGGACTGCTGAATCAGGTCGCATTGAAGGATTGCTTACCCGCAGCATGGTGAAAATAGATTCTATAACCCGTGTTTCGCCTGATGGATCAAGGCCTGAAGGTTTTGCTGGCGGAATGGAACAAATTGCTGAAGTCGTCGATATTTTCAAGGTGAATCTTGTCATCTTCAGTGCTGCCGATGTGGCTTCCGCGAATATTATGGCGGTGATGAGCCGTCTTTCGGGTAAAAACGTTCATTTCAAAATTGTTCCTGAGGGCAGCCAGTTTGTGATTGGCAGTAACAGCAAGGATGAGCGGGGGGAATTGTTTACCTTGGATCTCAGTTTCACCCTTGAAAATTTGGAAATACGGAGAAAAAAGCGTATATTGGATTTGGGTGTTGCTGCTGCGATTATGGTTATTTCTCCTTTGCTGGCCTTATCCCGGAATGGACGTATGCTCTTGAAAAACTGGATGTCTGTCATTTTTGGTCGTGAAACATGGGTGAGTTATTACGGAAGAACCAATACAGCATTTTTACCCAAAATAAAAAAGGGTTGTCTTTATCCGGCAATGATTTATCCGAACCAAGAACTCGAGACAGCGGTGAATCTGGCCTATGCCCGTGATTATCACGTCTATCTTGATTTGCAGACAATTTGGTATTTTATATTTCGGAAAAATAAACAAACGATATACTAAACACTACCTCACGTGAATAGCTACGAGATAAAGAAGTTTGTAAAAATAATTTTGCTGTTGCTGGCTGTCTTTATTGGAGGGCTCACACTTTATTTCAGCCAGCAACTGGCTAAAAAAGTGGCACAGGAGGAAAAGAAAAAAATTGCAACCTGGGCAAAAGCCATAAAATATAGTGGAGACCCTGAGGTGGCTGAGGCCAACCTTACATTTTATCTGGAACTTATTCAGGACAACACTACGATACCCGCCATAGTGGTGGATGAAAAAGGGAAGATTACCCAGCAAGTTATCAATCTTGACAAGATTCAACTAAAAAAGCCTGGTTACCTTGAGGAAAAGAGACAGCAATTTGCGGCTGAAAATGAGCCTATACCGATTCCCATAGCCGAGGGGATTGTGCACAATGTGTATTATGGAGAAAGCAGTGTGCTGAAACAACTGCGGTATTATCCCTTTATCGTGCTGGGTGTTGTGGGGCTGTTTATCCTGGTCTCATATTTTACTTTTTCCGTCAGCCGCAGGGCGGAAGAGAATCAGGTGTGGGTGGGTCTTGCCAAGGAAACCGCCCATCAGCTTGGTACACCCATTTCATCTTTAATGGGGTGGGTAGATGTGATTGAAATGGGTGAAATGCCCGAAAATGCAGGAGATGAGATGCGTAAGGATATCAGACGCCTGCAAATTATCACGGAACGTTTTAGCAAAATCGGCTCCGAACCCATCTTGAAAAAGGTAGAACTTAACCTTACCTTACAGCATGCCGTAGACTATATGAAAACCCGCTCGGGTAAAGGGGTTCATTTCGATATACAGTCTTCCGGCCCAGTATATGTGATGCTGAACCTTAATCTGTTCGATTGGGTAATTGAAAACCTAACGAAAAACAGCATTGATGCCATGGAAGGTGCTGGAAATCTTAAGTATATCATTTCCAAAAAAGCAGATAAAATAACCCTGGATGTTACAGATACTGGGAAAGGGATACCCCGCAATCACTTTAAATCTGTTTTTAAGCCCGGCTTTACTACCAAGCGCCGTGGCTGGGGGTTGGGCTTATCGCTGGCAAAGCGCATCATCAACGGCTACCATCGCGGGCAAATTTTTGTAAAAGAAAGTCAGCCCGGTGTTGGTACCACCATGCGGGTAGTGCTTAACGAAGCAGTGTGATCGTGCCTTTTTCCACAACACGCTCATCATAAGCATTGATGAGAACAACCTCCACAATGTAAGTGCCCTGTGGCGCTCCGTCTCCTGTCCAGCCTTGTTTTGGATCGTCAGTTTTAAATACAAGCTGCCCCCAACGGTTGTAAACACTTAGTTTGTAGGTTTTTACGCCCCTGAGCGATGGTTTCCACACATCATTTACCCCATTATCATCAGGAGTAAAAGCATTGGGGATGTGGAGGTAGTAGCCGATTCCTACCCTTACAATGCTGTTGAATGTGTCGTAGCAATTAAACGCATTACCCACAATCTGCTGAATGGGCCAGGTTCCTGTATCATTGGATACCCAAACGGAAGGCAGCTGTGAAGTGAAAAATCCATGCGGCAGGTTCCATACCCAGGAAGTTGCGCCACTGCTTTGATCGGTAAAGGTTACAGGCTGTAGTTCTCTGGGTGCCGAGGGCGTGAACGTGAACCCTGCTTTGGGTCTTGGGTTTACAATAAGTGTATACGAGACAGTATCCATGCAGCCCAGGCTGTTGAAGGCACTCATTTTGATTGCATGGTTGCCCGTAGCAAAACGCAATGTGGTGTCGCTGCCGCTGTAGCGCCTGTTATTTATAAGATACCTTGCAGACGAGGAACTTACATTTTTCACGACGTACACACCCGGATTACAGGTTGTTGTGCTGGGGATAAAAAGATTGGCGATGGGTTGTGCCACCACCTGAACCTGAATATTGCGCTGGGGTTGGGTTACCGTGCATCCATCGGTTACCAAAATTCTGTAGCTGCGGGTGTTTGCCGGCGAAACAGTAATGTTTGTGTTGTTCCCTGCATTGGAGTTGTCTGACAAATCTGTCCAGGTATATAAATAACTTCCGTTTCCTCCGCTTGCTTTCACGCCTAAACCGGCATTTTCACCTGCACAAATGGCAGTATCGGGCGATGTAGTAATACTAAGGTTTGGCAATACGGTAATCTTTACGGTTGCTGTATCGCTTTTAACCGTGCAGCCATCGGTAAGTATTACCCGAACAGTCTGGGTGTTTGTTGGGCTGAGATTAAGGGTGGCACTGCTGCCTAGCGAAGCCACCGGACTGGACACATCTTCCCAGCGGTACTGATACAGCCCATTTCCGCCGGTAGTGTTGGTTTTCAGCAGGATGGAATTTCCATAGCAAAGGGTAGTGTCGTTGTTTGAAGCGGTGTTCAATGGTAATCGTACCGTAACCGTAACCAGCTGTGTGTCATTCTTTACAGTACATCCGTCACTCAGTACAGCCCGGTAAAGTGTGGTGGTGTTGGGAGTTACGGTATGTCCGTTGCCATTGCTCAAACCCTGGTTCCATGAGATGGTGTATCCTGTGCTCAATCCACCGGCAGGTGTGGCGTTAAGTGCTGTGCTTCTTCCCACACAAATAGTGGTGTCCTGTTTTAGGCTAAGCGCAAGCGCAGCCCTGACATCTACGGTCACAAAGGCCGTGTCATTTTTTACCGAACAACCATCGCTGAGAATGGCACTGTAGGTGGTTTTGGTGGCAGGGGTAACGGTCTTATTCAGGCCGGTGCCCAGACCCTGATTCCAGGTAACGGTGCGTGTGGTAGTTAATCCGCCAAAGACATTGGCTTTCAAAGCCACCGCATTGCCTTTACAGATAAGGGTATCTTTATTGAGGGAGATATCCAAAGCCGGTCTCACGCTCACCTTGAATGTGGCGTATAGCGTATCAGGTGTGCATCCGTCCAGTGCACGGACTGTATAGTCGGTGGTAGTTGCCGGACTTACCGCATAAATGGCCAACGAGCTGTTGCCCGGTGTCCAAAGGTATTTGTAGCTTGTCGGCAAGCCGCCACTTAGGGCAGCTGTCAGCGTTACACTGCGACCCAGGCAAATGGTAGTGTCTTTTCCTGCTTTGAGGGTAATTGGAGCCCTGACAGTAACCGTTATAGAGTCTTTCGCATCATAAAATGTGCACTGATCATCCAGGGAAATGCGGTAAGTGGTCTTGGTAGTTGGTTTTACGATAATGCTATTGCCTGAAGGGAATCCCTGCCATTGGAAAGTGTACCGTGTACTGTCGCCACCGGTGCCTTTGGCATTGAAGGTGAGGGCATTTCCTGTACAAATGGTGGTATCTTTCGGTAGCCTGAGTTTTAGCGGAGATTTTACCGTTAATATGGCTACATTGGATGGTTTTCGGGTGTTGCAAAAATTACTTACCAGTAGCCTGAAACGATTATTGTTGTTGGCAAAGGTTAGGTTTTTACGCTTAAGTGTATTGAGGGTGTCACCGGGCAAATCAGACCATGTAGCACCATTGTCGGTACTCCGTTGCCATTGCAGTGCAGGCTTTAAACCTGAGTTTACGCCAACGGTCCACATGGCTGAGTCTCCTTCACATTTCCATACGTCTGTTGGATGCGAAGTGAATGTTGCCTGTGTGTCTACCTGAATAACAGCAGATTGTGTGTAAACCAGATTCAAACATGCGTTTACATAGCGGTTGCGGTAAAGCGTCCCGCGCTGGTTCCAGCTGAAGTTGGGAATTGCCAGTGTGTCGCCGGTTTTGCCGGTAATGTTCTGCCAGGTTTTCCCATTATCAATGCTGCTTTGCCATTGTTTTGCCATGCTTGTGCTGCCGGTTGCGCTGCTGATAAGGGTTAATGTGTTGCCGGCACATATAATTTGTGAAGCAGGTTGTCGGGTAATGGCAGGTGCCACAGGCGTAGCTGTTGGGATAAAGGACTTGCCATTGCAGCGCGGTCCAGTTTCGCCATTGGGACCTATCGCTTCCAGCGAAAACCAGTATGTTCGGCCATTCACCAGTCCGGTCACCGTAAAGAACGTATCCTTGGTAGTGCCGATGGTTTCCATGTATGAATTGATACTTTGCAATACCCTATAGGATACGGCTCCTGTGGTTTTAGGCCAGTATAAATGTACCTGGCTGCTGCAGGTCATGCCATTGGGTTGATTGACGCGGTAGAAGATATGAAATGTAGTGTCGCTCACATCTGTAAGGCTGCCATTTTTAATACGGATTAAAGCTTTTCTGGTATTCAGGTTGGCAGGGGCATTGTTCCATGTAAAGTAGCGGTTTGAGGCTGCCAGACCGGTAGTGATATTATTCCAGGTCACACCGCTATCCGCGCTGTATTCAATGGTATAGGTTCCGTTAGCACCATATGCATCCCAGGCAATGGTTTGTGATGCCGTTGAAGTAGGAGGAACCATGGTTTCATTGCCGTTAGGGTAACTTACACGCACAAAGTTGCCAATCTGGCTATGGGTGATGGTATAAATCTCGTTGGTGGTGCTGATGGCCTTGCCTTTAACGCGTATTACCCACTTGCCCGATTTGGGATTGTCAAAATAAAACTGTTCGGCATTGTTCAGGCTGTCACGCTTGCGAATGGGCAGACAGGTGTGGCAAGCGGGATTTAGGGTCCATGGTGAGTAAACATTACCCGCACTGTCCTGCACTTCCAGGTCAAGATCGTTGATGAGGGAGGGCGATGCACTAGCAACCGCATACATATCGTCCCATACCAGCATTACCTGAAAACGGGCCGTGCCGGGCTTTACATATACGGTATCTGTGCGGCTGTTGCCATTGGTAACGCTGTCTACTTTGTAGGTTTTGTCTTCCATTACCTTCATGGAACTCACCGCATTGATTCGGCCAAAGCCAAATGCATAGTCGGGGCCTGTATTGCCTATATCGTCTGCCGTGTTGCAGACAATGGCTTTGAGGGTGTGATTCAATGGTTTTTTGTTGCTGTTGAGTTGTTTGAAGCGCTCATACAACAAAGCAATGGTTCCTGTGGCCCCCGGGCAGCTCATGGAAGTGCCGTTCCAGCCACCTTGGTAAGTGTTTCCGGGCAATGTAGAATAAACATTTACGCCCATGGCACAGATATCGGGTTTCATACGTCCATCGCGCATGGGTCCATAGCTGTGAAAGGTGCTATTCCCGTCATTAAACTGTAAAGCACCTACGGTGATGATGTTTTTGGCTGACTGGAAACCACTGTTGATGGTTCGATAGCCCCCTGTTGCACAATTTGAACTCCGTGAATTTCCGGAACTAAACTGGTGGCTTAGGTATGGATACATGGTAACCAAAATATCCAGGTTGCGGCTTACGCCATCGTAAGTTCCTCTTGTTGCGCAAGGGTCTGAGCCATAGCCGTAGGAGTTATTGGTCATTACAATGCTGTCTCTGTAACAGGCCGTATCCATTTCAGCGGCTATATTGCCATAAAAATCCCAGCTAAATAAGTTGGCTTTTGGTGCCATGCCCTGGCCATAAGGGTCAATAACACCCGCACCGGTTATAGTTCCGCAAACGTGGGTGGCATGGTTGGAATTTGATCCTGCTACATAAGGGTTTTTTAGAATCACCCTGTCATTATAATCAATGTGTGTGCCTGCACCTCCGCCATCCCATTCGCCTATGGTAATGCCTTTGCCCCATAGATTACGTCCGCCGGGCCTGCCAAAATTGAGCGTCAGTGCCCTGTGATTGACCCTTCCGGGGAAATTGTGTGCTTCTGCAGCAGGTGGAATGGGTTCTAACCAGTAAAAACCTTCAACAGAAAGCAATTGCTGCAATTGTTCCAATGGAAAACGAACCCGGAGCGTTTTAAAGTTTGGTAAATATTCTCCGCACACAAATCCAAGATTTTCAAATTCGGTTTTAACCTCCTGATAGCGATGATTGCCATTCAACGATATAACTGCTTCTGTCCACCCAGGAAAAGCAGGTATACGGGCCCAATCCGGTCCCCCATTCTGCCATTTTTCAACTTCTGTTTTCCATGAATTTTGAACGGGTTGAACGCAAAAAACTCCATAGGACGTAAGGTCTTTTCCGGCCATGCTGGATGGTATTTCCGCATACCAGGTATAATCAGGCACATACTCCAGCAATATTATGCCGGATTTGGTGATAGCGTCTTTTTGTTCATTGCCCGGCATGGCAGAGAAGGTGATAAAGGAGGTGAAATAATTCAAATTATTTCGTGATTCAGGGACCACGGTCTTAGTGCCAATTTCAATATTTCCGGTTTTCATACGGATTACCGGTGTGTGCTGAGCCGTTAGGGATATGCCTAAACAAAAAAGTATGATTGATAGGAAACGCCTGAAGGAGTTCATATACATGGTTTTATTAGAAAAAATATCCTTTCAAAAATACGAATTTTACCCAATCTAATCCGGGTTGATGCATTTTGTTTTTCTCGATTTTCAAAAAATAAGGTTTCTGTTTAAAGATAGACGCAAACGACCTCATAATTGTTGCCTTTTCCTGCTGAATATTATGTTCCAAACTACTTGCCACGCTGTATATTCGCAGTATGATTCAACGTATTCAATCCCTGTATTTGCTGTTGGTTTTTCTGCTGTCAACCATGATGCTACTGCTGAATCCCAATTTCGCAAAATTTATTAATACAAAAGCTGAGAAAATAAGTTCGGAGCTGCATTTTATTACAAAAAACTATTACAACCAGGCAGATCCGGGAGGACAGCCATACGATAAACTTAATTTCTTCATTTTGTTATCTATGGGAATAGGGTCAGTCTACGCCATTTTTCTTTACAAGAAAACCGAGTTACAGAAAAAAATATGTCTTTATGTTTCATTAATGTCTGTTGTTTTGCTCAGTTCTCTGATTTTTGATTTTCTGAAAATGTCGCAGGATGCACCTGATATATCTTCTTATCCCAGTATTCACGGTATTTGGCCATTTGCCTGTGCAGTACTCTCAGCACTGGCCTGGGCTGCCATACGCCGGGATGAAAAACTGCTGAAAAGCATGGACCGCATTCGTTGATATGAGGTATTCCTTTCTTTGCTTTCTTACAGCATTTTGCCTGATTCCGGATGTCAGCGCGCAAAAGACAGCTTTTAAAAATGAGTTTGTTACGCCTTACGAAGGTTCAGGGAAGAAGCGCACCGCCACCTACAACCAATGTGTGGAATGGTACCAAAGTGTGCAGAAACAATTTCCCAAAATCTGCAGGCTGGATTCCATCGGGCTTTCCGACGGCGGCAGCCCGATTTATGTGTTTAGAATCAATAGCAGCGTGAGTTCTGCCAAAGTAAAAGTACTCATCAATAACAATATTCACCCCGGAGAGCCGGAAGGAACCGATGCCAGCATGCTGCTGGTGAGGGAATTGCTCATGGATAAAGGGAATGAAGCCATATTGGATAAAATTGACCTGCAAATCATTTGCCAGTATAACGTTGATGGCTCCCAAACGCAGTCATGTTGCACACGGGCCAACCAAAACGGGCCTGAAAATCAGGGTTTTCGCGGCAATGCCCGCAACCTGGATCTGAACAGGGATTTTATCAAGGCCGACAGCCGCAACGCACGCGCTTTCACGCAGTATTTCACTGCCCAAAAATTCGATTTTTTTATTGATAACCACACCAGCAATGGGGCCGATTATCAGTATACGCTCACGTACTTTCATACCCGTCCCGAAAAGTTGTTGCCCCAGTTGCGGCCGCTGTTGCACAACGTAGAAACTTACCTGAAGCCGGAATTGGAAAAAGCCGGTTGGCCCACTGCACCTTATGTGGAAACCATGAAAACCGTTCCCGATAGCGGCATTCACGCTTTTTGGGAAACCGGCCGCTATGCTACCGGATTTGCGGCGTTGCATCACTGCATTGGCTATACCGTAGAAACCCACATGTTGAAACCTTTCCCCAAGCGCGTGGAATCAACCCTCGATTTTATGCGTGTTTTTTTGCGCGGAGTGGCCAAAGAGCATGGCACCGCAATCGCTGTGCGTGAGTATTTGAAACGGGCCCAAACCCGCAGATTGCAGGGCCGGCAGGTGGAATACATTGCCCACGAAATGGATATAAGCCGCTGGGATAACATTGTGTTTAAAGGGTTTGAATTTGGTTACAAAACCAGCGCTGTAACCGGCCAAAAACGTTTATATTACGATACCACCAAACCCTGGAGCCGGAATATTCGGTATTACCGCTATTTCAAGCCCAAAGACAGCGTGGTGATGCCGCGTTTTTATATACTGCCCTGGGCCTGGGG
>Ga0194125_10006922_pt1 | contig 16547 bp, 17 predicted proteins | sample TA2KigC250mmetaG_FD_148626 | JGI IMG/M metagenome (GOLD analysis project Ga0194125, IMG submission 148626) | Freshwater microbial communities from Lake Tanganyika, Tanzania - TA2015034 Kigoma Deep Cast 250m | ecosystem: Environmental > Aquatic > Freshwater > Lake | place: Tanzania: Lake... | reverse complement strand
TGCCCGGGGTCGATCAGCGCACCTACGCTCCCGCCGAGGAAGAAGGAGTTGCAGTTGTTCTCGTAGCCCTCCCAGACGAAGGCGTACAGGTCGTCAGTGAGCCTCAAGGTCGGGTCCTCCAAGTCGCGCCACGCAGTCCGCCAACGCCTCGCGGTAGTGTCTCAGAGCCGGGAGCTTCGTGTTGGCGAGGGCCGAGTACGGCGGGCGCATCGCAGGCTGGTTCAGCTCAGCGCTGGTGATCGGCTCGACCGGCACGTCGCCCATGCCTGCCGCGATCACGACCTCGCGAGCGAAGTCGTAGCGTGACACGACGCCCGAGTTCACCAGGTGAAACGTGCCCCCCCGGTCCGCCGCAACCAGCCGCCACAAGGCCGCTGCGAGATCCGGGGCGTACGTCGGCGAGCCGACCTGATCGGCGACGACGCGCAGGCGTCCTTGCTCGCGCGCCGCCCTCAGGATCGACAGCACGAAGTTCCGCCCCCACGGCGCAAAGGTCCAGGCCGTGCGCACAATGGCATGGTCCGGCGCGGCCTCGCGCACGCAGTCCTCTGCCGCCAGCTTGGTGCTGCCATACACGCCGATGGGGGCGGGCAGATCGTCCTCTGCGTACGGCGTGGTTCGGCGCCCGTCGAACACGAAGTCTGTGCTGACATGGATCAGCCGGGCGTCGCCGCAGGCCTCAACCACGTTCCGCGTGCCCTCGACATTGATGCGCCGGGCGCTGTCGGGGTCGGTCTCACACCCATCCACATCGGTCATGGCGGCGCAGTGGATCACAGCGTCGGGGCGGAAGCCGGCCAAACACCGCCGGACATCCCGGACGGAGGTCACGTCCACCTCCTCCACGTCCACGCCGAGTACGTCGTACTGACTCGGGCGCTGCTCCATCAGGGCCCGCCCGAGCATCCCCTTCGCGCCGGTAATGAGGATGCGGTTCATGGGGGTGAGGGTCGGTCGAACTCGGCGAAGAGGTTGTGCCGCCACGCCACCTCGTTGGCCGCGAGGTAGCTGCGGTGCGATTCGCCCGCGTCCCCCCACTCGCAGTCGAGGATGCCGTAGGCCAACTGCCCGCGCTCGAGGTAGGCGTTGTTCACATCCGTGATCTCAAGCTCGCCCCGGCCGGAGCGCTGCAGACCGGGGATGATCTCCCACACCTGCTCATCGTACATGTACACGCCAGTGACCGCGTAGCTCGACGGGGGCTCTGCCGGCTTCTCGATGATGCGCCGCAGGGCGCCGTCCGGGGCGAGGTCGGCCACGCCGTAGGCCTGCGGGTTCGGCACCTCGGTCAGCAACACCATCGCGCCGCGTTCCTGCGCCTCGAACCGTGCGACATACGGCCGCAGGCTGCCGGCGAGGAAGTTGTCGGCCAGGTGCACGACGCAGCGGTCGCCGTCCACGAAGTGGTTCGCCAACCCGAGCGCCTCGGCGATCCCCCCCGGACGCTCCTGGTAGGCGTAGTCGATGTGGTCCAGCCCGAAGTCCTTGCCGCTGCCGAGCAGCTCGAGGAACATGCCGGCATTGTTGCCGCCGGTCACGATCATGATCTCCCGGATGCCCGCCTCCACCAGGCTGCGCAGCGGGTAGAAGATCATCGGTACCCGCCCAACCGGCAGCAGGTGCTTGTTGATGACGCGGGTCAAGGGCTCCAGGCGGCTGCCCGTCCCCCCGGCCAGGATGATCCCCTTCATGGTGTGGCTCCAGTCCGGTGGCACGCGCGGCTCGCGCGTGAGTGCTGTGGCCCTTCCTGCCTACCGCGACGCGACCCCCCACTCGAAGGGGAGGGCGTCCCACGGGGCCCGCTGTTCGTCGGGATGGTCGCGGTCGTAGGTCTCGGTCGGGAGGTTCAGGATGCAGGCGGTCTCGAGGCCCAGCGGCATGTAGCCGTGCCACACGCCCGGCGGAATCTGCACGAGGTGGTCGTTGCCCCCGCCGAGGATGATCGCCTGTGATTGCCCGCAGGTCGGCGAGCCCTCGCGGTCGTCATACAGGCCGACCTTCACCTTGCCCCCGACCGCGCAGAAGTGGTCGGTCTGCTTCTCATGCTTGTGCCAGGCCTTCACGACCGGGCCGCCGGGCTGCGGATCGCAGGTCGTGATGTATGCCTGGCCGAAGCGGATGAAGTGCTCGTCATCGGACCGCAGAATCTCCATCAGGAAACCGCGGTCATCGACATGGCGCGTGAGCCGGATGAGCTTGACTCCGTCGATCATGGGCCGACCCTCCCCGGCGCGTGCCCCGAAGCTGGGCGTCAGGTTGCCTTCCACGCTTCGGACGCCTTGCCCTTCCGCACCGTCGCGGAAGAGGTGCCGTCACCAGACGTAACGAATGCGGAGCGAGCAACGACTCCCATTCGGACCGCCGAGGCCGCGCCGTGATCATTGAGAAGACGGGCTACGCCCGAGCCGCACTGCTGGGCAACCCATCGGATGGGTTCCACGGGAAGACCATCGCGCTGCTGATTCGCAACTTCGCGGCCGACGTCCAGGTCTGGGAAAGCCCGGAGTTGTCCATCAAGCCTCACCCCGAGCACGATCCGACCACTTTCGAGTCGCTGGAAGAACTGCGCGCGACCGCCGCAGCGCAGGGCTACTACGGCGGGCTGCGCCTGATACTGGCGACCTGCAAGAAGTTCGCCGACGCGTGCCGGGCACGCGGCGTCGCCCTGCCGGACCGGCGGTTCACCATCCGCTACCACACCACCATCCCGCGCCAGGTCGGCCTGGGCGGGTCCAGCTCGATCATCGCGGCCGCCTTCAACGCGCTGATGGAGTTCCACGGCGTACCGGCCAGCACGTTCCCGCTCCCGCAGCGCCCGAACCTCATTCTGAGCGTCGAAACCGACGAGCTTTCGATCCAGGCCGGGCTGCAGGACCGCGTGATCGCTGTCTACGGCGGCCTGGTCTACATGGACTTCGCGGAGGAGCTGCTCAAGAGCCAGGGGCATGGCGACTACGTGCGGCTCGATCCCGCCCTTCTGCCGCCGCTGTTCGTGGCCTGGGGTACGCCGGGCGGCGAATCGGGCAAGGCGCACTCGCCGATCCGCACGCTCTGGGAGCGCGGCGACGAGCGCGTGCGCGAAGCCATGAAGCGCTTCGCCTCCTTCGCGCAACAGGGCTGGCAGGCGCTCCTGGATGGCGACCGGGCGCGGCTGGGTGACCTGATGAACGCGAACTTCGATCTGCGCCGCGAGCTGTACGGCGACGCGGTCCTCGGGGCGCAGACCCTGCGCCTGGTCGAAATCGCCCGCAGCTACGGCTGCGCCGCCAAGCTGCCGGGCTCGGGCGGCGCCGTCATCGGTCTGGCCCCCGAGGGCGAGGCGGCCTGGAACTCCCTGGTTGCGGCCTACGAGGATGAGGGGTTCCGGATCGAGCGCGCCATCGTGGACGCGTGAGCTACTCGCCAGTGCCCTACCGCCTGGAGGTCTCCATGCCCGACACGCCCGTTGCCACCCTCTACGACACCGACATCGGCGACGACATCGACGACGCCTGGGCGCTCAGCGTGTGCATCCGTCACCCAGAGATCGACCTGGTCGGCGTGACGACGGTTCATCGCGACACCGAACTCAGGGCGGCGCAGGCGCGGCTGCTGCTGGAGTTGGCCGGGCGCAGCGAGGTCCCGGTCGCCGCGGGCTCACGGGACGGGATGGACCGCCTCTTCGAGCTGGTCCGCAACAACCAGGCGGACGTGCTCTCCGCCGAGGACGAGGCGCGGCTGCGGAAGGGGCGCGTGGACGGCGTGCGCTTCCTGGCCGAGCGAATCGAGGCCAACCCGGGCTGCACGCTGCTCCCCGTTGGCCCGTTCACGAACATCGGTCGGCTGATCGTGGAGTTCCCGGAGGCGTTCGCGAAGGTCGGCCGCATCGTACTGATGGGCGGGCATGTCATGCCCGACCGCGAGGGGCCCGAGTACAACGCGAGCGTCGATCCACGCGCAACGCGCCTCACGTTCACGTCGGGGAAGCCGGTTACCATCATCGGCCTCGACGTGACGCTGCGGTGCGTGATGACCCACGAGGAGCTGGACGAGATCGAGGCCAAGGACACGCCGTTGTCCCGCGCGATCATGACCATGACGCGCCTCTGGCAGCAGCACGTCTCGCCCCCCGGCGGCCCCGTGCGCACCCCGTGCATCCACGATCCGCTCGCCGCGCTTGTTTCGGTCGAGCCGGCCTGCGTCCGGCTCGAGAAGATGCACATCGACATCGACGAGGAGGGCCGCTGCCTCCCGGGCGCAGGGGAACCGAATGCCGAGGTGGCGGTGGACGTGGACCCCGACGCTGTCCGGCGCCGAATCGTGGAGCTGATTGGCTGAGCGCTACCGCGCGAGGTACGGTGAAGGAGTCAGTGCCTTCCCTCGCGAACGAGCAGCTCGCAGTGACATCCGGACTTGCCAAACCCAGGGAGGTACTCCCCCGATGGCCTGCGTGAACCATGCCGACCGAGACAGTACCGCGCGTTGCATGACGTGTGGCGCGGAGCTTTGCGACGAGTGCCGCACCGAGGTGGACGGGAAGAACTACTGCGCCAAGGATGCCCCGCCACCCGCGGTGCCGCCTCCGCCTGCCCCTGCCGCACCGCCGCCTTCGCCCATGGCCGCCCCCGCCGCGGGCGGGGATGACGTGAGCCAGGAGCAGCCGGTCATGGCGGCGCTCGCGTACATCCACGTCGCACTTGTCGGCATCATCATCGCGGTTGTGATCTTGTGCACCGACATGAAGAAGAGCCGCTACATGCGGTTCCACGCGTTCCATTCGCTTTTCTTGCTGCTCGCGGTCGTCGTCGTGAGCATTGGTCTCGGCATCGTGACCGGCATTGTCGGCGCCATCCCGGTCATCGGCTTCCTGGCGGCCATCTTCGGCATCATCCTATCGATGCTCTGGCCACTGGGCATCCTCATCCTGGAGATAGTGCTCGCGGTCAAGGCCTACAACAGGCAGGAGCTGGAGCTGCCCGTCATCACGAAGATGGCGCGGGATCAGGCCGACAAGATGCGCGTGTAGGGTCAGTTCGGAGGGCCGGCGGCGAGCCGGCCCTTCTACGTTCAGAAGCCGGGAGGCCGGCTTGCGATGGCATCGAGCCGTCGGGGATCGCGCATGTCACCACCGCTAGCTGCCGAATTGGAGCCGCGAACCGTCGGGCGCGCTCGGCTCACCGTGGAGGACCCGGAGTCGGGTCAGCAGGTGGGTCTTCCGGTCGTCGCCGCCCGGGGCGCGGAGGACGGGCCGGTCCTGTGCCTGCTGGGTGCGCAGCGGGGCCTCGATGTCAACGGCACGGCGGCCATCCATCTGCTCGTGCCTCGGCTGGACCTCGATGATCTCAAGGGCGTCGTGATTGGGATACCGGTCGCCAACCCGCCGGCCGCGCGCACGAAGCGGAGGGCGTTCCCCTGCGATGACGGTTGGCCGGACGCCTGCCCCCACGACATGAACAACGTCTGGCCGGGCGACGCGGAGGGAGCGCTCGTCGAGCGGATGGCGGCCGCGCTTTGGGAGCAGTGCCTCGAGTCATGCCACGCGGTCATCGACCTGCACTCGGCCGCCCCGCAGCGCGGCCCAGTAGCCGTCGTTCGCGCGACCTCCGACGCAAGCGTGGCTGCGGCGAAAGCCTTCGGCATTCCCCACATCCAGGCGACCCGCGAGATCGACCGGCGGGCGCTCTACGATGTTGCGGCTCGACAGGGCAAGGCCGCCATTGAGGTCCGGCTGCCGCCGCCGGGGGCGGTTGAGCCGGAGAGTGTCCGCCTGGCGCTGGCCGGAATCCGGAGCGTGCTGTCGGACCTGCACATGAGCTCCCGGGGCGCCCGCTCAGCCGAGACAGCCCTGGTTCTGCCGGAGTCCGAGAGCCGTCTCTGGCACGCGCCGACCGACGGCGTCGTCCTCAGCCACGTCGATCCGGGGTCGATCGTGCAGGAGGGCGCGCTGATCGCGGAGCTGCTCAGCGTGCACACGGCGGAGGTTGCGGCCGAGGCGATCGCGCCCTTCCGAGGCGTCGTCACGCTGATCGGCTGCCCTGGCGGTGGCCCGGCCGACCTCGTCTCCCAGGGACAACTCTACGCGCAGATGGCGCGCTGCGATCTGTAGGTCCCCCGTGCGATTCGCGACTCACCTGCCCCAGCTCACCGCCCGGGAGGTTCTCTCCCTTGTGCCGTTCGCCGACGACGTTCGCCGCGCCGCCGGGCGGCAGCGGTCCTATCTGGTTGGCGGCGCGGTCCGCGATGCCTTCCTCGGGCGGTCATGCATGGACTTCGACTTCATCCTCGCCGACCCGCCTCGGGTGGCGGGAGCGGTCGCCCGCCGCGTGGGCGGGAGCCTGGTGCGGCTGCACGAAGCGCACCGCACGTATCGAGTGGCCCTGAGGCGCGGCGGTGTTCGGTTCTACCTGGACTTCGCGGCCGTCGCGCCCGGAGGCTTGGCCGCCGATATGCGTGCCCGGGACTTCACGATCAACGCCCTCGCAGCCGGGCCGCTCGGGGAGCATCCGCGCCTCCGCGACCCGTGCGGTGGGCGGGCTGACCTGGCCCGGGGGGTCGTGCGGATGATCTCCCGCGAGGCGCTAGTGCGCGATCCGGTCCGCATTGTGCGCGCCTACCGTTTCGCGGCGACCCTCGGGTTCCGACTCGACCGGCGAACGCGCCGTGCCTGTGCCGGCCTCACAGGTCTCTTCCCCGAGGTTGCCGCCGAGCGTCTGGGCGCTGAACTCCTGCTCACCCTCGGCGCGCGGGCCTACGAGACGCCCCTGCAGGCGATGGCGGAGGACGGCGTCCTGGCGGCTCTCATCCCGGAGTTCGCGCCGACGGTCGGCGTCGAGCAGGGCGGAGTGCATGAGTTCGACGTTGCGGCGCACAGCGTGCTGACGGCCGTCCGGCTCGCGCAGATCATCAGCCGGCCTGGTGCGTTCTTCCGGGAGCACGCCGACCGCATTGCGCGCTACGTCGCCGATGAGACCACACGCAGCGGGCTGGTGCTGGCGACGCTGTTGCACGACATCGGCAAGCCAGAACGCCGCACCTGGGGCGGGCGCCGCTGGCGGTTCTTCGGGCACGAGGAACATGGCGCAGAGCTTGCCGAGCAGGCGGTGTCTCGGCTGCGTCTGCCGCGGCGCGTGCGGCGCCAGGTCAAGGACCTCGTCCGCTCACACATGCGCATCTTGCCCTTCATGCAGACCGACGAGCCGACCCTCCGCGCCCGTCGGCGGTTCATGCGCGACATGGCGCCTCACGGGATAGGCGCCGTGCTCCTGGCGCTGGCCGACCGCCGGGCTTTGCGCGTCACGCCGTCGTTCGACGACGACGAAGCGGCGGTTTGCCGGCTGGCGTGTCTGCTGGCCGCGGGAGAGGGTGGCCCCGCGAGCCGAACCGAGGACCTCCCGGTGAACGGAGATGACCTGTTGCGGCTCGGGTTCGCTCCGGGACCGCAGTTCAAGACCATCCTCGAGGCCGTTGAGGTGCAGTGGATCGCCGGGAATCTCGTCACCCGCGACGAGGCCTTGGCGTGGGTGAGGGCCCGGTTCAGCGGCCGGTAGGCCGACCTTCAGGAGAGGTGAACTGCATTGATCGAGATGGAGCGCGTGACCGCTGATCTGCTGGCGTTGCTGCGTATCGATTCCCCGAGCTACCGCGAAGCCGCCGCTGCCGCCTGGCTTGTGGCGCAGTTTGCTGAGTTCGGTGTCGAGGCGACGGACGACGGGCTGGGAGCCACACTGAACGGCAACTCGGGCAACCTGATCGCCCGCGTCCCCGGCAACGGCGCGCCGCCCGTGCTGCTGAACGCGCACCTGGACAACGTGCCCCCGTGCGAGGGCGTGAGCCCCGCCATCGAGGACGGTGTCGTGCGCACCGACGGCCGGACGGTGCTTGGCGGCGACGACAAGTGCGGGTGCATCGCCGTCCTGTCGGCCGTGCGCGAGGTCGTCACCAACGGCATTCCGCACCCCCCGCTGGAGATCGTCCTCCCCGCCGCCGAAGAGACCGGCCTGGAGGGCGCCAAGGGCCTCGACTACGAGGCCGTGACTGCTCGGCGAGGTTTCGTCGCGGAGTCCGGCACGGTGGGCGCGATCACGGTAAAGGCCCCTTCCGCCGATCGCTGGGATGCCGTGCTGAAGGGCCGAGCCGCCCACGCGGGCGTCGCGCCGGAGAAGGGCATCAACGCCATCCGCATGGCGGCCGAGGCCATCGCCGAGATGCACGTGGGACGGCTCGACGATGAGACGACAGCCAACGTCGGCCTCATCCGGGCGGGCGAGGCGCGCAATGTGGTGCCGCCGATCTGTACGGTGGGCGGCGAAGCGCGCAGCCATGACACGCGCAAGCTCGATTCCCAGGTGAAGCACGTGCGCCGGTGCTTCGACAAGGCCGCGAAACGACACGGCGGCGAGGTCGAGCTTACCGTCAGCCGCACGTACGAACGCTTCGACGTCGGGCTCGACGAGTGGCCCTACGTGGTCGCCGACGAAGCAGCGCAGGAGGTCGGCCTCGAGCCGCTCGCCCGACCGACCGGCGGCGGCAGCGATGCCAACATCTTCAACCAGCACGGAGTCGTCTGCGTGATCCTGGGCTGCGGTTCCTCCGAAGTGCACACCCCGGATGAGCACGTGGACCTGAACGACCTCCACCGGGCCTGCGTCTGGCTGGCCAAGATCATTGAGATCGCCGGACGAGATTAGGGACAGGCCCCGATTTCCGACAAGACGTCCGTCGGAAATCGGGGCCTGTCCCTAATTTCGTCGCCGGAGATCTACGTGAAAGCCTACATCCTCGCCGGAGGCAGGGGGTTGCGCCTTTCCCCCGACAAGGGGTTCCTGACCGTCGGTGGCGTGCCCATCGTCGAGCGCGTGCGAGCGGCGGTCGCCCCCCTGGTCGCGGAGGTCGTGCTCGTCGGCGATCCGACTCCGCTCGAAGGCCTGGGCTTGCGTGTCATCACGGAACCCGACGAGGGAGGCGGTCCGCTGGCCGCGCTGTGTGCGGCCCTGGTTGACGCGGAGCCGGACGATGCGCTCGTCGTCCCGTGGGATGCGCCCTTCGTCTCAACGCCGATGCTGGCGTTCCTGCGCGACCAGCGGGGCGCCGCGGACGCGGTAGTGCCCCGGCGCGGGGAACTGATGGAGCCGCTGTGCGCCATCTACGGACCCGCCTGCCGAGGGCCGGCGCAAGAGGCCTTGGCGGCGGGGCGCCGCCGCACCGTGTCGTTCTACGACCGGGTCGCGATCCGCTGGGTCACCGAGGAGGAGCTGGCCCCGTTCGGGGACTGGGATCGCCTGTTCCTGAACGTGAACACCGCGGAGGACCTCGCGCGCGCCCGTGCGCTCGCCGACCCGCAGCAGAGGGAGACGCTATGACCTCCACCGAACGCGTGATGGCGGCTCTGGACTTCCGGCCGCCGGACCGCATCCCGTTGTATGATGGCTACTGGGCGGAGTTCGAGGCGGCCTGGCGCGAAGCCAAGGGCCTTGGACCGGAGATGGACATTCACGACTACTACGGGGTGGACATCTCGATAGCGGTGGGGGATGAAGGGCTTTGCCCCAGCCGCGCCGAGACGCTCGAGCAGACCGACCGGCAGACGATCCGTCGCGATAGTTGGGGCCGCGTGATTCGCACGGTGACCGGCGGCTACTTCTACGAACAGCTGGAGAGCGCGGTAACCTGCCCGGCCGACCTTGACTCCCTGGCAATCGACCCGCCCGATCTCCCCTCTCGTTACGCGGGCCTGGACGAAGGCATGTCGGCGCTCAAGGAGCGCTACTGCGTGTTCGCCAAGGTCGGGGGGCCGTTCATCCGCACGCAGTTCGTACGTGGCGAGGTGGACTTCCTGTGCGACATGGCGGCCGATCCCGCGTTCGCGCGCGAGCTGGCCTTCGTAGTTGGCCGCCACCTGATCCGCGTCGGGCTGGAGGAGCTGCGTCGCTGGGACCTCTACGGCACAGGCATCTGGATCTTCGATGACATGGCCTCCAACCTAGGGCCGATGTTCTCTCCGCGCACTGCAGATGAGGTGCTGGTCCCGGTGTGGGCGGAGATGGTAGAGGCCTTCAGGGCGGCAGGAGCTCGCAAGGTCATCTTGCACAGCGACGGCAACATCGGCCCCTTGCTGGATCGCTTCATCGAGATTGGCTTCGACGGCATAAACCCCGTCGAGCCCAAAGCCGGTCTGGACGTGGTGGCCCTCCGCAAGCAGTACGGCGAGCGCCTGGCCCTCCTCGGCGGCCTGGACAACGCTCACATCCTCCCGCGCGGCGATCTTGCCGAGGTGCGACAGCACGTCCGGCGACTGGTCGAGATCGGCCAGGAGGGCGGCCTCGTGGCTGGGATGCACTCGGTCGGCGCGGACATCGCGGTCGAGACCTACGATGAGGTCGTCAGGCTGCTGCGCTCCGTGGGGAAGAGCTGATGGGGGAGCGAGATCTGGCAGCCCACCCAACGGCGGCGTCGGGCGTATGCCGCGCTTCCCCGCTCCCCCACTCGGCCTGTGCACGGTCTGGAGGCATCTTCATCCCAGGAAACACCCCTTCTTGACCCTGTAGTTCCCCCTGTTCCCTCTATTATGGTCAAATCTCGTCCACAGGAACCTCCCGGCGGGTGTAGGCGTCTATGGAATCAGATGATGGGTCTGGTCTGATCGCTCAGGTTGTGCTATCTTAGAAGCGGAGGGGAGGTTAGACCGCGATGACAAAGGTCGTCGTACGCGAAGGCGAAAGCCTGGATGCCGCGCTGAGGCGGTTCCGGAAGGACTTGGCCAAGTCCGGCGTGCTCCGCGATGCTCGCAAGCACGAGCATTACGAGAAGCCGAGCGAGAGGAAGCGCCGCGAGCGGGCGAAGCGTCTGCGGAAGTCCAGGTAGCACTTCTGGCCATGGGCAGTCGAAGGTGGCCGGGGCGTCGTCATCAGCCCCGGCCTTTTCGATGGATGGGGATTGCAGGCAGGCCGCAACGGGGCGGGCGGCGAACTCTGCATCGGCGAACCACAGGAGTACCGACAGGAAGAAGGATGGCCTTTGGCGGCGGGCCTGACGGGTTGGGTTGAGATCGAGGCGGATGCGCCGGAAGACGTGTCCGCGCTGGCCGGGCAACTGGATGAGCATCTGAAGGCGATCCAGGAGGCCTTCGACCTGAGGCTGGCGGTGCGGGAGTGCGCGGTTCGCGTGCAGTCCGGCCGAGCGGGCACGCTGCCCGCCGAGCAGGTGGTGCGCAAGCTGTTGGCGACGGTCCATGACGGGCATGTGCTGTCGGCCACCGATGTCGAGTACGCCATCAACGCCGTGAAGGCCGATCACCCGCAGGACGCCGATGCACTGCGCTCGAAGGTCATCTGGGCCACTCCGAGCGGTCGCCCCGTGCGGCCGCGTACCGCGGCGCAGGCGGCGTATGTCGAAGCGATGGGCCGTGATGATCTCGTCCTCGCCATTGGCCCCGCTGGCACTGGCAAGACCTACCTGGCGATGGCGGTGGCCGTCGCGGCCCTACGCGACAAGCGGGTGAGCCGCCTTGTCCTGACGCGCCCGATCCGCGAAGCGGGCGAGAGTCTGGGCTTCCTGCCGGGCGACATCCGCGAGAAGGTCGATCCGTACCTGCGTCCGCTGTACGATGCGCTGTACGAGCTGGTCGGCATCGACAAGTTCCGCCGCTATGCGGAGCGCGGGGTCATCGAGCTGGCGCCTCTGGCGTACATGCGCGGACGGACGCTCAACGAGGCGTTCGTGGTGTTGGACGAAGCCCAGAACACAACCATCATGCAGATGAAGATGTTCCTGACCCGCCTGGGGCACGGGTCGCGCATGGTGGTGACGGGGGACACGACGCAGATCGACCTGCCCGAGGGCGGCGAGAGCGGCCTGGTGCACGCCGAGCGGCTCCTGCACGGCCTGCGCGGCGTCTCCATCTGCACGCTGACGGAGGTGGACATCGTCCGCCATCCGCTGGTCCAACGCATCGTGCGGGCGTATGAGGCCTCCGAGCGGCGCACGCCCTCGTCACAAGCCGGGGGTGAGGCGGGGTGAGACACCTCCCTGGGGACAAGCCCCCGCGGGGGGCGTTGCCCCTGGGTCGGCTGCTTCAGTTGGTGACGCGTCGCCCATACCGGACGGCCGCTCTGGTTGTGGGCGCCGGTCTGCTGTTCGTGCTGGTGTACGTCCGCATTCTCGGCGAGCGCGTCCCGTGGCAGATCGGGCAGCGCGCCCCCCGCGACATTCGCGCCCACGCCTTCACCAACTACGTTGATACGGAGGCGACCGAGCGGGCGAAGGCTGAAGCGCGTGCCGCCACCTCGCCGGTGTTCAAGCCGCGCATTGCGGCCGCGGCCCGCGCCACCGATGACACCATTACCTCCGTTCTCGAGCTGACTCGGAACGTCCGTCTCGACGAGACGACCCCCATCGCGCGGTCTGCCCGGCTGCGCGACGCGCTTCCCGCGAAGCTGTCCGAGGACACGCGCCGGACGCTGGCGACCATCTCCGATCCCGAGCTGGCGATCGTCACCGACAAGGCTCGGCGGCTGGCTGCCGAGCGGATGAAGCAGGAGATCCGGGACCGCGGCAGTGAGCTGGAGAAGGCCCGGCGCCTGATCGAGGGCAGCGCCGCCGCCATCAAGGAGCCTGCGCCGCTGGTGGACGCGGCCGTCGAGATCGCTCAGCAGACGATCCAGCCCAACAGTGAGTACGACGCGGAGGGCACTGCGAGGGCTCAGGACCAGGCCGAGGCCGCGGTCAATCCCGAGCGGAAGACGATCGACCGCAACGAGCTGGTGATCGCGGCGGGCGACACGGTCGAGCAGGTCCACATCGACATGCTGAACGCCCTGGGTCTGTTGACCCACGGGGAGACGAACCTCGCTTCACGCCTCCTGGCCTCGGGCGCCACGATCGTGGCCCTCTTCGTGGTCTTCGGCTACTACCTGCACCGCTTTCGGCCCAAGTACCTCGAGCGCGGCCGGTGTGACGGGCTGATCGTGGGCAGTTTCGTCATGGCCGCCTTTGTGGCCCGACTGGGCGCCAAGGGCGCGGCGTTTGAGGCGACCGACCTCGCGGCCGTCGCAGCGTTGGCCATCGTGCTCACGGCACTGCTGGACACCGAAGTCGCGATGCTGGCCAGCGTCTTCATGGCCTTCTTCGCCGACATGGCCGCCCCCGAGAGCGACCCGCGCCTGATCATCGCCGCCGCGACGGCCGGGGTCGTTGCCGCCTTCGCCAGCGGCGCCGGTGGCTCGCGCACCTCCATGGTCGCGCGGACAGCCATGGTCTGCGGGGTCACCAACGCCTTCCTCATCGCCGCCGTCTCGACGGTCTTCGGGCTCCCGGTCGAGCTGAGGCAACTCGCCACGGCCGCCCTCTTTGGGTTGCTGGCCGCACCGTTGGCGGCCGGCGCCATCCTGGTCCTTGAACGCCCCCTGAGAATCGTGACGGAGGTCCGCCTCCTGGAGCTGTCCAGCGCCAACGAGCCGATCCTCAAGCGCCTGGCATTGGAGGCTCCCGGCACCTACGCCTCCAGCATCGGCGTGGCGAACCTCGCCGAGGCCGCCGCCGACGCTGTGGGGGCCGATGCGCTGCTGGTCCGCGTGGGCGCCTACTACCACGACATCGGAAAGCTGAAGCGGCCGTACTACTTCATCGAGAATCAGCAGGGCGCCGCCAACCCGCACCATCGCCTGACGCCCAACCTGAGCGCCCGCGTCATCATCTCTCATGTGAAGGACGGCCTCGAGCTGGCCGAGGAGATCGGCCTACCGACGGAGGTGCGCGACTTCATCGCCCAGCACCACGGCACGACGCTCGCCGAGTACGTCTACGACCGTGCGCTCCAGGAAGCCGGGCCCGGCGAGGACGTGCTGGAGGCGCCCTTCCGCTACCCGGGCCCCAAGCCTCGGTCGCGCGAGTCGGGCATTCTCATGCTCGCCGATACCGTCGAGGCGGCCTCGCGGACGCTGGGGAACCCCAACCCGGACGCCATTCGGACCATGGTCCATAATCTGGTGCGCCACAAGATCGACGATGCCCAGCTCGACGAGTGTACCCTGACCTTCGCGGACATTCACGCCATCGAAGACGTCTTCGCCCGCACACTCTACGCCACGTTCCATCAGCGGATCCGGTATCCTGCGCAAGTGGAGGAGGAGCACAGGCCGCCTCTGAACCACCGTAACGGCCCGCCCGACTGAGACACTGTCGTGCTGAGGCTCAGCACACGATGAAGATCGACCTCATCAACCTGCAGGCCACGGACCTCGACGGCCGCTTCGTGCAACGGGTCGCGCGACGCGCAGCCCTGGATGCCGGCACGCGTGCGGGGACCGTGAGTGTTGCACTGGTTGATGACGCGCACATCGTGGAGTTGAACCGGGCCCACCGGCGGCGTAATCGCCCGACGGATGTGCTAGCCTACGAGGGCGATGACCAGAAGGCCCGTTACCTGGGCGACGTCGTGATCAGCGTGGAGACGGCGGCGCGTCAGGCCCTGGAAGCCGACCGTTCCGTGCTCCACGAGGTGGCATGGCTGGCGGCCCACGGGGTTCTGCACCTGCTGGGCTACGATGACGTCACCGCCGCCGACCGCGCGGCGATGATCGAGCGCCAGGACCGTGCGCTCGCGGCCTGCCTGCGGCCGAGAGGACGGCGAGACCGGTGAGAACGCCCCGCAAGTCGGTCGCCCGCAGCTTCGGCTTTGCGCTGGACGGTGTGATGTTCGTCCTGCGCACGCAGAAGCACATGCAGGTTCACTGCGCGATCATCACGCTCGTCCTGCTCGCCGCCTTGGGGCTCCGCGTCTCCCCCTCCGACATGCTGATGCTCATGCTGGCGATGGCCCTGGTGCTGGTCACGGAGATGGTGAACACGGCCATCGAGCACGCCATCGACATCTCCGTCAGCACCTACAACCCCCAGGCCAAGGCCGCCAAGGACGTCGCCGCCGGCGCCGTCCTGATCGCCGCGTTCTACTCGGTGATCGTGGGGGTCACCGTCTTCGTCACCAACGAGAGACTGATCCACGCGATCCAGGCGATGCCCCAGGTGCCTGCCCGGCCGCATCTGGGCGTGGTGCAGACCGTCGGCCTCGGTCTGGTGCTGCTCGGCGTCCTGATGGCCCTCATCAAGCGCCGCACCGGACGCGGCACCTTCCTGAAGGGCGGCGCCATCTCCGGGCACGCCATGGTCGGCTTCTTCCTTGGCACGTGCATCTTCCTGTTCACCCGGAACCTGCCCGTCACCGCTCTCGCCGGCGCTCTTGCCTTGCTCATTGCCCAGAGCCGTGTGCAGGCTAACATCCATTCCCTCCGCGAAGTCATCTACGGGGGAGTCCTCGGGACGGTGGTGGCGTTGTTGTTATACTGGCCGTACTCGTAGACACGGGTGCTTGGGCGCCCGTTGAGCAACAGGGATACCGGAACGGTGGACCCGATGTCGATGGACGTGCTGGAGGGCAAGGAGCAGCGCCTGCGGGCCGTCTTGCGGGACATGGGGAGCGTGCTGGTCGCCTTCAGCGGCGGCGTGGACAGCACGCTGCTCCTGCGGGTCGCGGTCGATGAGCTGGGCCCGTCCGCTGTTGCCGCGACCGCGCGCTCCGAGACCTACCCGGAGGAGGAGTTTCGGCGCTCGCAGGAGCTGGCCCACGCCATCGGCGTCGAGCAGATCGTCTTTGAGACCAGCGAGTTGGGCATCGAGGGCTTCGCGCAGAACCCCGTGAACCGCTGCTACTTCTGCAAGCGCGAGCTATTCACGAAGCTCAGGGAGATCGCGCGGGAGCGCGGCCTGGCGTGGGTCGTGCATGGCGCGCAGTGCGACGACCTGGGCGACCATCGCCCGGGCATGCAGGCCGCAGAGGAGCTGCAGATCGAAGCGCCCCTGCTGCGCGCCGACCTCTCCAAGGACGAGGTCCGCGAACTCTCCCGCCGCTTGGGCCTGCCGACGTGGGACCAGCCCGCGATGGCCTGCCTCTCCTCCCGCTTCCCGTACGGCGAGCGCATCACGCCCGAGAAGCTCGAACGCGTCGCCGCTGCCGAGCGGCTGATCCGGAGCCTGGGCTTCCGGCAGGTGCGCGTGCGCCATCACGGGAACCTCGCCCGCATCGAGGTGACCCCAGGCGAGATCGGGAGACTGGCAGACGAGGCCGTGCGCCAAGGAGTGGTCGAGGAGCTGAAACGGCTGGGGTTCACCTACGCGACGCTCGATCTCCAGGGCTTCCGGTCCGGCAGCATGAACGAACCCCTCGCCAATCAGTGACAGGCACCATCTCCCGACGCCAGGAAATGGTGCCTGTCACTTATCGAAACGGACCGCCCCATGAGCAGCCTGCGCCCCATCGACGAGACCGACCTCGAGACGGTCCGCGCCGACTTCCTCGTCGTCGGTAGCGGAATCGCGGGTCTGTGGACGGCGATCCGGCTCGCGGAGCAAGGCTCCGTGGCCCTCGTTACGAAGGACCGCCTCCTGGAGAGCAGCACCTTCTACGCTCAGGGCGGGATCGCCGTCGCCCTCTACCCCGAGGACTCGCCCGAGGAGCACCTCGCCGATACCCTGGCCGCCGGCGCGGGCCTCTGCGACGAGCCTGCCGTCGAGGTCCT
>Ga0194125_10006915_pt1 | contig 16563 bp, 8 predicted proteins | sample TA2KigC250mmetaG_FD_148626 | JGI IMG/M metagenome (GOLD analysis project Ga0194125, IMG submission 148626) | Freshwater microbial communities from Lake Tanganyika, Tanzania - TA2015034 Kigoma Deep Cast 250m | ecosystem: Environmental > Aquatic > Freshwater > Lake | place: Tanzania: Lake... | reverse complement strand
CATAGAACAGAAGCTCGCGGGCCTGCGGCGCTCGGTGCGCCTGTGGCTGGCCCTCGATGGCGCGGCTGTGCTGGCCGTGGCGCTCGTGCTCCTCTCCGCCGTGAGCCTGCTGGTGGACCGCTATCTGCGGATGGACGGCACGCAGCGGGCTCTGAGCCTGCTCATCGGCCTGGCTGCCCTCGGCTTTCTCGCCTGGCGGCGCCTCGGGCGGCCCCTGATGCGCCAGTTGGACGACGAGACGCTGGGCATCCTCGTCGAGGCCCGCCACCGCGAGCTCCGCGAGCGCCTCATCAGCGCCCTCCAGTTCGCCAGGATGAGCGACGCCGAGACCGAGGCCGCCGGCTCCTCTCCCGCGCTGGTGCGCGCGACGATTGACGACGGCATCCGCGCCGCCGAGGGCGTGGACTTCTCCGACACGCTCGACCGCCGCCGGCGGGGCCTCAACCTGGCGGCTCTCGCCTTCGCCGTCGTCCTCGTGGGCTCCGCGTGCGGCGCCTTCCCCGCCACCATGCGCCTCTGGTTCGCCCGCAACGTGCTGCTCCTCGACCGCTCGTGGCCCCAGGCCACACGCCTCACCATCGTGGGCGCGACGGGCAACGCGATCGTGTGCCCGCGCGGCGACGACTTGACGATTCAGGTGCAGGCCGACCCCAGCGGCGTCGTGCCCTCGCTCGTGATGCTCCGCTTCCGCCAGGAGGGCGGCGCGTCGGGCAGCGAGCCGATGGCCGTCGTGGGCGGCAACACCTTCAGCGCCACCTTCCGCAACGTCCTCGAGCCGCTCCGCTTCTACGTGTGGGGCGGCGACGCCGAGTCGCCCTGGTGCTACGTCCGCCTCGTCGAGCGCCCCATCGTCGAATCCCTCACCCTCGTCTGCACACCGCCGCCCTACGTCGGCAAGGGGCCGCACCCGCTCCCGTCGGACGTCGGCTCCTACCCCATCCTCCTCGGCAGCACGCTCGAGGTGCAGGGCGTGGCGAGCAAGCCGCTGCGGAGCGCCGAGCTGTCATTCGGCAAGGCCAAGCCCATCCCCTTCTCGCTGAGTGGTGAGCGGGAAATCCGCACCACGCTGGCAGGCGACACTCTCCAGAGCAGCACGTATGCCATCGAGCTGGTGGACAGCGACGGCTATGCCTCGCGGCAGCCGGCCCGCTTCTCCCTCAAGGTCGTGCCCGACCAGAAGCCCTCCGTGCGCGCGCGGCTCGAGGGCATCGGCGACATGATCATCCCGCGCGCCGTCGTCCCCCTCCACGCCAGGATGTCGGACGACTACGCGGTGGTCGCCGCCGAGCTGGTGGCCGTCGTCGGCTCCGACGCCGCCAAGGAACCCGTCGAGCGGCGCGCGGCCTTCGGCGACCGCAAGGATGCCTATGGCCAGAAGCAGCTTGCCCTCACCCACCGCCTCGAAGTGGGGCCGCTCGCTCTTGCCCCCGGCGTGCACATGGCGCTCCACGTCGAGGCGAAGGACAACGACACGGTCTCCGGCCCCAAGGTCGGCCTCTCCGGCACCTTCTCGCTCCGCGTTGTTACCGAGGACGAGTTGCGTGCGGAACTCCTGCGCCGCGAGCAGGAGCAGCGCCTGGAGTTCGAGCGCATCCTCAACGACCAGGTGAAGCTCCTCGAAAACTCCCGCGCCCTCGAAGCCACGCTCAAGCGCGACCCCACCCTGGGCGCGAAGGACCGGGACATCCTGGCCGCCTCCGAGAAGCTCCAGCGCCTGGTGGGCGGCCGCGGCCTGGCCATCGCTGCCCAATTCGCCCAAATCCTCGCCGAGGTCGAGAACAACCGCATGGAACCCGACCCGCAGGTCGCCCGCGAGCGCCTCGGAGGCCGCATCATCGAGCCGCTCGAGCTGCTGGCTCGACGCGGCGTGCTCCAGGCGGCCGACCTGCTCGACGTGGCGCGCAAGGCCCTCCCGTCGAAGGACGGGCAGCCGAAGGACGAGAGCCTGGCCGCCCTGGCCGACGCCGCGAAGGAGCAAGACGAGCTTGTAAAATCCATGCGAGAAATCCTCCGCCATATGGTAAAATGGGAGGGATACCAGGAAGCCGTCAACCTCCTCCGCGAGGTCCTCAGGGCACAGAAGAACCTCAACGAGGAGACCATCAGGGAGCACCAGCGCCGGATCCAGAGGATCTTCGACTGATGGGCAGTTCGTAGTGCGGCCTTCAGGCCGTACCAGAATACGGGCTGAAGCCCGCACTACAAACCCACAAGGAGTGCTGCCATGAAACGCCTCGCTGCCGTGCTGATGGCTGTTGGCACCCTTGGACTCCACGCGCTCGCCGCCGAGCCGGCCACCAAGGAGAAGGAGGCCCCGCCCGCGGAGACGAAGCCGCTGAACTCGCCCCTCGGCATCCGCCAGGACGGCGTGCGCCAGATGGTGGCCGAGCTGGAGCAGAAGTTCGCACGCCTCGCCGAAGTCCTCAAGGCCAACGAACCCGAGCAGGCCGCCAAGCTCCTTCGCGCACTCCAGGAGTCCAAGGAGGCCCTCATCGAGCGCCACATGGCCAAGATCGTGGCCCTGCTCGACAAGGGCGACCTCGACGGCGCCCGAAAGGCCCAGGACCTGGTGATGCAGGACCTCATGCGCCTCATCGAGGTCCTCACGGCGGACGACAAGGATGAGATTCAGAAGCGGATCGAGCAGCTCGAGGCCTGGAGGAAGGAAATCCGCCAGATCATCGAGAAGGAGACCGGCGAGAAGCGCGAGAGCGAGAAGATCGCCAACAAGGATGAGGTTCTCAAGAAGCTCGACGAGCGCATCCGCGAGCTCGAGGGCCTCGTCGGCAAGGAGAAGGACATCCTGGCCAAGACCGGCGCGGCCAGCAGTCAGGACCTCCAGGGCCTCGGCCGCATCGCCTCCGAGCAGAAGGACGTCCGCGAGGCCACCGAGCGCGTGGTCAAGGACATCGCGGCCGAAGCCGGCGGCCAGCCCGGCTCGCAGCCAGGTAGCCCCCAGAGCCAAGGTGGGTCCCAGAGCCAGGGCGGGTCCCAGAGCGGTTCTCAAGGTGGGTCGCAGAGCGGCTCTCAGGGCGGATCACAAGGTGGTTCTCAGGGCGGCCAGCAGGGCGGCGAGCCAGGCCAGCAGGCCCTCGGCCGCGCCGTGGCCAGCCAGAAGGGGGCCGAGGAGAACCTCGTCCGCGGCGCACGAAAGGCCGCCGAGGGCAACGAACGCGACGCCGTCGCTCGCCTCCAGGAGGCGGTGGACGAGTTGAAGAAGGAGCGCGACCGCCTGGCCAAGCTGCCCGAGGACCACTTCAAGAAGCTCGCGGAGCGCCAGGACCGCATCGCTGACGAGACGCAGAAGCTCGCCCGCAGCATGGACCAGGCCAACCAGGGCGGGTCCCAAGGCGGCTCTCAGGGCGGCTCGCAGGGTGGCTCGCAAGGGGGCTCTCAAGGCGGGTCGCAGGGCGGTTCTCAGGGTGGTTCCCAGGGCGGCTCCCAAGGGGGTTCACAGGGTGGGTCGCAAGGCGGCTCCCAGGGCGGCAACCAGGGCCAGCAGCAGCCGGGCCAGGAAAATGTCCAGCGCGCCCAGCAATCCATGCAGCGGGCGTCCGGCGATCACCGCAAGCAGGACCCGAAGAGCGCCGCTCAGAACCAGCGGCAGGCGATTGACGACCTCGAGCGGGCGATGCAGGAGATCGAGAAGGCCCTCGCCCAGCTCCGCGAGGAGGAGCGCGAGGAAATCCTCGCCGCCCTCGAGGCCCGCTTCCGCGAGATTCTCGAACGCCACAAGCCGATCACCCTTTCCACCATTGACCTGGAGACGGCACGCGGCAAGCGCGACTGGACCCGCACCGACCGGCTCCGCCTGGCCGACATCACGGACGAGGAGGGCAAGCTCGCCGTCCTCACCCAGAAGGCCCTCGACATGCTGGTCGAGGACGGCACGACCGTCATCTTCCCCCAGATCGTCTCCCAGCTCCGCGACGACATGCGAAGCGTCCAACACCTCCTCAGCCGCGAGCAAACCGGGAAATACACCCAGGAACTCGAACGCGAGATCGAGCAGACCCTCGAGGAGCTCATCGCCGCCCTCGAGCGCGCCCGCAAAGAACAGCAGCAGCAACAGCAGCAGTCCCAGAGCCAGCCGTCCCAGCCCCAGCTTCAGCCGCTCGTGCCCAGTTCGGCGGAACTCAAGCTCCTCAAGTCGGCCCAGCTCCGCGTGAACAAGCGCACGCAGGCATTCGACCGGGCGCGGCCCGAGGGCCCGCTCGATGCCCTGATGAAGAGCCACCTCGACAAGATCACCCAGCGCCAGGCCGAAGTGGCCAAGATGACCCAGGAGATGATCGAGCGTTGACCCTTCGCCTTCTTCCTCTATGGGGGTGCCGAAGATGAAGACGCTTCCCGTGTTCGTCGCGTGGTTGGCGGCCCTCTCGTTCGCCGGCGAGGCCAAGGAGAAGGCCAAGGAGGCCAAGCCCGACGCCAAGCCGCCCGCGGCCGCCCCAGAGAAGCCCGCCGCCGAGGAGAGCCAGGTCCAGCGCATCACCCTGGACGACGAGGGCGTGCTCACCTACAGCCTCTGCCTGCCCAAGGCCTTCGACGCCGCGAAGCGCTACCCCGTCCTCTACGGCTTCTCGGCCACGGACAACGACGGCGAGCTTTCCGCCAAGCGCTGGGCGCCCCTTGCCAATCAGTTCGGCTGGGCCATCGCCTGGTGCAATCGCGGCGTCACCGACACGCCGAAGCTGGACGACATCAAGCCCCTCTGGGACGCGGTGATGGCGAGCGTGGAGAAGAAGCTGCGTGCCCACCCCCGCCGCTCCTACGCGGCTGGTTTCGGCGGCGGAGCGAGGGCGGCGGTGGCCCTGGCGCGCAGCTATCCCGCTAAGTTCGCCGGCGTCTTCGCCGACGGCGCCTTCGAGGTCGCCGCGCCCGCCGAGCACCCGAAGCACATCGCCGTCTTCGCCACCACCACCCGCATGAACCCCAACGCCCGGGAGCTGTTCAAGGCGAGCGCCGACTGCCAGGAGAAGGGGGTCCCCTTCCAACTCAAGCCCTTCGACGCCCGCCAGCCCGAGCCGGCCCCCGCCCGCATCCTGGAAGAGGGCGCCAAGTGGATGAGCAAGCTCTGGTTCGTCCACCAGGACGACGATACGCCCGAGGCCCGCAAGGAGCGCCTCGCCGCCGCCACCGAGAGCTACAACGAGGTCCGCAAGCTCATCAAGGAGGACGACCGCCCAGCCGCCTACACCCGCGCGCTCGAGTTCCGCGAGACCTTCCAGAACACGACCGACGACGCGCTGAAGGCCCTCATCGCCGAGGCCGCCGCCCTCATCGCCGACCTCGAGAAGGACCCCGCCGTCGCCGGGATGAAGCTCTACAAGCCCCCCATGCCCGCCGACGTTGTGGCCGCCTTCCTCAAGGCCATCGAGGCCGACGCCAAGCTGCCCGAGCCGGCCCGCGCCGCCGCCAAGCGCCACCTCGACCTGGCGAAGGGCGACCCCGCGCAACTCCCCGACGCCCTCGCTGCCGCCGTCGCCGAGCTTTACCCAAAGCTCAGGGAGGCCCTCAACGCGCTGAACGACGAGGACACGAAGAAGGCGTCCGCCATCCTCGCAGAGCTGGCCAAATCCCCCGACCCCTATCTGGCGGCCCACGCCGCCTACTTCGACGGCCGGGCGCGCGTGATTGATGAGGACTACGAGGCCGCCCTCCCGCTTCTCTCGAAGGTCGCAGGCGAATGGCTCGACCGCACGCTCTACGGCGGCGACAGCCTGTTCCTCGTCGGCATCTGCCAGACGGCCCTCCTCCGCCGCGAGGCCGCGCTCCGCGTCTTCCGCGACTTCGTGAAGCTCTATCCCGACGCCCCCGAGCGCATGCGCATCGGCGCCGACCACGTGGTGCGCACCATCCAGGCCCTCGAAGAGGGCTCGCTCGACGACGTGCAGACCCGCATGGTGGACTCCCGCCGCCGCCTCCACCTCGAACGCTCGGGCAAGCCGACCCAGGAGCGGCAGGAGCGCATCATCGCCATGCTCGACAAGCTGATCAAGGAGGCGGAGGACCGCGAGCAACAGGGCGGCGGGGGAGGTGGGTGAGGGGGCGGGGGTCGCGGGGGCCAGGGTGGCCCCCCAAGCGGTAATCAGCAGCCCTCCGGTCCCGCCAGCCAGTCCTCCGTCTCACCAGGCCAGGGCCGCATCGGCGCCCTCGGCCGCCTCGCACGCGGCCGCGCCGACGAGGTGTGGGGCAACGCCCGCGCGCGCGAGCGCCAGGAGGTCCTCAACGTCCTCAAAGCCAAGTTCCCCGAGCGCTACCGCGAGCTGCTCGAACAGTACTACAAGAGCCTTCAGGAAGGCGAGCGCTAGGTCACTCTTGTTGCGGACAGCCAGGACTGCCTGAAGGCGGGACTCCGAACATGGGCAGCCACCCGTTTGGAGTCCTGCCTTTAGGCAGTCCTCGCCTCGACGGGCAGGACCGCTAAGTACAGCCCCCCGCAAGTAGGGGGACAAGATCGGAGTCCCGAAGGGACAACAGTGGGTTGCCGGCGGCTTCAGCCGCCGGATTGTGGCGCACCCACGGCCCAGTCCCGAAGGGACGGCAGTGCGCCGGGCCGTGGGGACCGCTCTTTTCTGCCGTCCCTTCGGGACTGGCTGGTTCTAACGCCTGGGTCCGGCGGCTGAAGCCGCCGGCAACCCGCTGAGCTCCCTTTGGGAGCAGCGAACCAGAGTTTGAGCGAGTTTGTCCCCCTATTTGTGGGGGGCTGTGCCAAGCGTCCGAGGTTCCCTGCACTATGTGCCGTACCGCGGGTGTCTCTCTGAAGGCTTTCGCAGCGGCCTGCGCCTTGGCCGCTGTTGCAGGCCAGGCCGCCGACCGGCTCGTCCTCCTCGACGGCACAGCCGTCCAGGACACGGTAGCGGCCATTGACGCCCAGGGGGCGGTCCGCTGCCAGGGGCGACCGCAGCCGCTCGACCTTATGGGCCTCCGCCGCATCGAGCGCGCCGACGCCCCCTCACCCGCTCCCGCGCCCTGCGACGTGTTTCTCAACGGCGGCGGTGTCCTCCGAGCGCAGAGCGTCGCCTTCGACAGCCAATTCTTCACCCTCAAGTGGGCGGACGCCGACAGCCTGACCCTCCCTCTCGCCCTCGTGCGCGCCGTGCGGCTCGGCACCCTGCCGGGGCCGGTGCCCCCCGCCTTCGAGGCCAGCATCGCCGAGGAAGAGAGCCGCCTCGACGAGCTCTTCGCCATCTCCGAGGGCACGGTGCAGGCGGTCCGCGGCGGCCTCCAGGCCATCGGGGCCGACGAGGTGCGCTTCATCTGGAACGACGCCGAGCGCAAGATTCCCCGCGCCAAGGTCTACGGCCTCGTCCTCGCCCACAAGGCCGAGCAGCGCAACCACATCGGCGAGTGCCTCGTCCACCTCAAGGACGGCTCCTCACTCTGGGCCATCGTGAAGAAGCTGGAGAACGGCCGCCTCGACCTCCAGGTGGCAGGCAAGGTGGACCTGGCCCGCCCGTGGGACGCCGTGTGGCGGCTGGACGTGCGGAGCACCCGCTGCGCCTTCCTCTCGGACCTCGATCCCATCGAGGCCGTGGAGGAGCCGCTTGTGACCTATGCCGGCCCGTGGCGGCGCGACCGCAACGTCCTCGGCCAGCCCCTCACCCTGGGCAAGACCGTGTTCGAGAAGGGCCTGGGCGTCCACTCCCGCTGCCGCCTCAGTTTCGCCCTCGACGGTCGCTTCGACCTCTTCGCCGCCACAATCGGCATTGACGCCACCGCCGGCGGCAAGGGCGACTGCGTGTTCGTGGTCCTGGCCGACGGCAAGGAGCTCTTCCGCAAGCAGATGCGCGGCGCCGACCCGCCCGCGAACGTCGCCGTGAAGGTCACGGGCGCCCAGCGCCTCACGCTGCTCGTGGACTGGGGCGACGACCTCGACCTGGCCGACCGCGCCAACTGGTGCGACGCGCGGGTGATTCGGGAGGGGAGATGAGCAAGCCACAGATGGCCACAGCCATGCGCACGCGATCCTCCCGTCCCTTAGGTCCCTTGGGTCCCTTGGGTCCCTTTGGCGTCAGGGGAAAGGGACCCAAGGGACAAAAGGGACCCAAGGGACCTGAGGGACGGGGGCCTCTTCCTCTCGGGCGTCGCCGGCTGACGCCGCTCGCCGCGCTCCTGTGCATGGCCGCACTGGCCTCTGCCGCGGCCCCGCCCCTCTCCCCCGAGGAGCTGGCCCGCGTCAAGGCCGCCGAGGCGGCGCGAGTCCAGGCCGTCCAGAGCGTCTACGGCGCCGTCGTCGCCGTCTACGGCCCCGCGACCGACCGCGGGGGCGGCTCGGGCGTGCTCTACGACGACCAGGGTTTCGCTCTCACCAACCACCACGTCGTCCGCGCCGCTGGCCGCGCAGGCAAGGCCGGCCTCGCCGACGGCCAGGCCTACGACTGGGACATGATCGGCACCGACCCCGGCGGCGACGTGGCGGTCATCCGCCTCAAGGGCAAGCCAAAGTTCCCCTTCGCCCCTCTCGGCGATTCGCGGGCCGTCCGCGTCGGCGATTGGGCTATGGCGATGGGCAACCCCTTCGCTCTGGCCGAGGACTTCGCCCCCACCGTGACCCTCGGCATCGTGAGCGGCATCGAGCGCTTCCAGCCCGGCGAGGGCGGCGGCCGCACGCTCGTCTACGGCAATTGCATCCAGTTCGACACCTCGATCAACCCCGGCAACTCGGGCGGCCCGCTCTTCAACCTCGCGGGCCAGGTCATCGGCATCAACGGCCGCGGCTCCTTCGAGGAACGCGGCCGCGTCAACGTCGGCGTCGGTTACGCCATCTCCATCGAGCAGATCAAGAACTTCCTCCCCGACCTCCTGGCCACGCGGGTCTGCCAGCACGCCACCCTCGACGCCACGTTCCGCGACGACGCGGGCAAGGTGATCTGCGACGCCATCAACGAGGACGCCGCCGTGGCCAAGCTCGGCCTGGGCCTCGGCGACCAGCTCCTCGCCTTCGACGGCGTCCGCATCCGCACGGCCAACCAGTACCTCAACCTCATCACCACCTACCCCGCCGAATGGCCGGCCTCCGTCACCTTCCGAGTAGCCCGCCGCTCCGCGGCGGAATCTGCCGCGACGGAGTCGCGGCCTACTTCGCCGAACGCCGGCGACGAGCGAACCGTCTGGCTCCGCCTCCGCGCACTCCCCTACGGCCAGATGCCCCAGCGCCAGCCCGACATCCGCCGGGTCCCCATGCCGAAGTCCAAGGAAGCGGAGAAAGGCGGGGAGAAAGAGAAGGCGGCTGACCCGAAGGAGAAGGCCAAGGCCGTCCCGCCGCGGCCCGAGTTCGAGCCTGGCAAGATCATGAGCAAGGATCTCAACCGCCAGGAGTGCGAGCGCCTCCTCCGCCGCTGGAACGCCTTCCGTGTTGGTGGCACAGGCGTCCCGACTGTGGCGGTTCGCTCCGAAGAGAACGTGCTCGTGGATGGCAAACCCGTTGGCCGCCGCCGCGTGTTGCGCGCCGCCGACGGCCGCTTCCGCGTGGATGTGCTCGAAGGCTACAACGACCTGCCGAAGGGCTACGCCTGGGCCTTCGACGGCAAGACCTTCTGGCATCAGGCGCCCGGCAAGCCGGCCGAGAGGAAGAGCGAGGCCGATTCGGGCAAGGACGCCGAGGTGGCCCTCGCCCGCGCGCTGGCCGCCTTCGGCCAGGAGAAGCCCCTCGACGCCTTTGCCGCCGTCGAACTGGAGAGCGGCGATAGGGCGGGTGGCGAGCGGGCCTTCCGCCTGCGCGTGGAGGACAAGGCGGGCAACAAGCTCCTCTTCTGGTTCGCCCTGTTCGGTGACGAATGGCCCGCCGCCCGCCTCCTCAAAGCCGCCGTGGACTCCCCGCAGAAGGGCGCCGACGGGGCCTGGGTGTTCAGCGACCACGGCCTCGTCGCGGGCGTGCGGGTGCCACACCGCACTTGCCGCGTCGTCGGACTCGACGAGCGGGTCGTACTGGAGAGCGTCGTGACGTCCGCCGAGGCCGTGGCCAAGCCCGAAGACAACGCCTTCCTCCCTGTGGCGGGCGGCCAATGAGGATGCCCCACCAACAGCGCGAGCTCTGTGTCGCACACCAAAGCAGCCCGCCCAACGGCGGGCGACAGGTGGTAGCCACGGGCGTGAGCCCGTGGGACGCCGTTCCCGCCCCCGGCTCAGCCCCCGCAGGGGGCGGCAGAGACCAGGGGAAGTGCGCGCGCCGCGGATTCTCCTTCTGCCGCCCCCTGCGGGGGCTGGGCCGCTTGCGCCCCGGCGATCCACGGGCTTACGCCCGTGGCTATCTTCTGACGCCCTTGCGGGCTCGCGTTCAGACCATCGGGAAGCTGCCCCCAGTCGCCGCGGGCATGCTCCTCTGCACCTTTGCTGCCGTCGCGTGGGCCGGCGAGGCGACGGGCACGCTGGCCTTCCGCGACGCAATGGACTACGCGCAGAAGCGTTGCGTCCGTCTCTACGGCGGCGGGGCGGGGCGCGAGCACGGCTATGCCACGGGCCTCCTCGTGTCGCCCGACGGGCTGATCCTCACCGCCCAGGGCATCTACCTGGGGAGCGACTCGCTCCGCGTCGTCCTGCCCGACGGCCGCCGCTGCGAGGCCACCGAGGTCCGCCGCAGCGAGAAGCTCCAGGCCGCACTCCTCAAGGTCGAGGCCAAGACCCCCCTCTACTTCAACCTGGCGGATGAGGCCAAGGTGGACCAGGGCGACTGGGTGTTCGCCGTGAGCAACACCTTCAACGTCTCATCCTCCAACGAGGAGCCGCTCTCGGTCAATCTCGGCATCGTGTCGGTCCGAGCCGAGATGGAGGCCCGCCACCGCACGCAGGATGTGCCCTACGAGGGCGACATCCTGCTGGTGGACGCGGTGACGAGCAACCCCGGCGGCCCGGGCGGCGCCGTGTGCACGCTCGATGGCAAGCTCGTCGGTATGATCGGCAAGCTCTTCCAGAGCGTGAACACCCGCACACGCATCAACTACGCCGTGCCCGTGGACATGCTCCGCCGCTTCGTCGAGGGCAAGGACGACAAGGAGGAGTCGCCGCCGCCCAGGGAGACCGATGAGCCGAGGCCGGCCGGCGGCGGGGCCTATGTCGGCATCCGCCTCTTCAAGCTGAGCGGCGACAAGGCGCCCGCCTACGTGGACGGCGTGGCCCCCGGCTCCCCCGCCCAGGCCGCAGGCGTCCGCAAGGACGACCTCGTCCTCTCCATCGGCCAGGAAGTGGTCCGCAACTGCCGCGAGTACGACGAGGCCGTGGCCGGCCTCAAGCCGGGCCGAGAGGTCCGCCTCACGCTCAAGCGCGGCATGGCCATCCTCGCCGTCACCCTCACCCCCGCAGCGCCGGAGGGCAGGAAATGACCTCCTTCTGGGTTCGGAGTCCTGCCTTCAGGCAGTCCTCAGTTCGGAGTCCTGCCTTTAGGCAGTCTTCAGTTCGGAGTCCTGCCTTTAGGCAGTCTTCAGTTCGGAGTCCTGCCTTTAGGCAGTCTTGCTCCCGCGGAGGCGCGGCGGCCACCCAGGACTGCCTGAAGGCAGGACTCCAAACCAGGATTCCCTTGCTGTTGCGCGTTCTGCTCCCGTGCGCGGCGGCCCTCCTCAGCGGGCTCCCCCTTCGGGCAGCCGAACCCGAGGCCGACCCGCGCCTCGTCTCCAAGGCGTTCCGGGCCGCGGCGGCCAAGGTGCTGCCCTCGCTCGTGACCATCGAGAGCTATGGCGGCGTCGTTCCCACCCCGCCGGCGCCCAAGGCCAAGGGCGGCCCGGGGCCGCGCCGCAGAATGGGACCCGTCAGCAAGCCGGGCGAGGGGCCGACCACCGGCGTCGTCATCTCACCCGACGGCTTCATCGTCACCAGCACGTTCAACTTCCTCCGCCAACCCCCCATCATCACGGTCGTGCTCCAGGACGGCTCGCGCCACGTGGCCAAGCTGTGCGGGCGGGACGAGACGCGCGGCCTGTGCGTCCTGAAGCTCGAAGGGGTGAGGGACCTGCCCGTGCCCGTCTTCGCCCCGCGCGGCGAGCTGAAGGTGGGCCAGTGGGTCGTCTCGATGGGCGTCGGCTACGGCGGCGACGCCCCCGCCCTCTCCGCCGGCATCATCAGCGCCCTCGAACGCTTCTCGGGCAAAGCCATCCAGACCGACGCCAATCTCTCCCCCGCCAACTACGGCGGGCCGCTGGTGGACATCGAGGGCCGCGTGGCCGGCATCGCCGTCCCGCTTGCCCCAGGCGGCGGGGCGGCAGGCGAGGGGGTCCAGTGGTACGACTCCGGCATCGGCTTCGCCGTCCCTCTCTCCGACATCGAGCCGCTCATCGCCCGCCTCAAGAAGGGCGAGGTGCTTCGCCCGGGCAAGCTCGGCATCATGCCCCAGCCAGGCTCCGCCCCAGGCGGCGGCGTCGCCGTGCAGGACGTCCAGAAGGACTCCCCCGCCCAGAAGGCGGGCATCCAGGCGAAGGACGTGATTCTAGCCATAGGCGACAAGCCCGTCCGCGACCTCCTGGCCCTCCGCACGCTCCTCGGTCGCTACATTGCCGGCGACGCCGTATCCATCAAGTTCCGCCGCGACAAGGAGGAGAGGACTGCCTCCGTCACCCTCGACGCCGGCGCCGAGCAGTTCCCGCAGCCCAACCCGCTGATTCCCGACCATCATCCCCCCGCCCCCAAGCAGCCGTGAGGGATAGGGCCGATGGAAGGCGCGAGTTGCGGGGCCGACGACGGATCGGCCGGATCGGTCGGATCAGTCGGATCCGTCCGATGTTCTCTGGCGTGGCCATTGACATCAAGGAGGTATGTTGCCATGTCGAAGCAGAGTCTGCGGCTTTGCGTCGCGACGTTGGCTCTTGGGCTCGGCGCGGCCTTCGCCGCCACCCCCGGCGAGGAGCTGAAGCCCTTCGTGGGCGACGAGGCGTTGGCGAAGATTCAGGCCGCGGCGCCCGACAAGGCGGCCGCCAAGCCCGAGAAGCCACGCAAGCTGCTCGTCTTCACCGAGGCCGCCCGCGACCTCGATGCCGCGAAGAAGAACCAGGGGATGAAGTTCGTCCCCCACCCCTCCGCCCCCCACTGCGCCCTCGCAGTCGAGGCCATCGGTAGGAAGACAAGCGCCTTCGAAGCCGTCGTCGCCACCGACCCCAGGGTCTTCGACACCCCCGACGGGCTGAAGGACTTCGACACCATCGTGCTCGCCAACATCTACCTCGAGCGCAAGCTCTACAGGACGCCCCGCGACCTGGCCCCCACCGAGAAGCCGCTCTACGAGGCCCGCCAGAAGGCGCTCCTGGACTTCGTGAACGGCGGCAAGGGCCTCGTGGGCATCCACAACGCCACCTGCACCGCCCTCGGCTGGCCCGAGTACAACGCCCTGATCGGCGGCACCCACGCCGGCCACGCCTGGTGGGCGCACCAGCCCGTGCCCGTGAAGCTCGACGACCCGCAGCACCCCCTGGCCGCCGCCTTCGCCGGCCAGGGCTTCACCGCCAGCGACGACATCTACGCCTTCACCGCCCCCTACACGCGCGAGACCCTCCACGTCCTCCTGAGCGTGGACGCCGCGAAGGCCCCCGAGAGCATGACCGCCGAGCGGTCCGATGGCGATTACCCGGTTAGCTGGGTCAAGGCTGCCGGCCAGGGCCGCGTCTTCTACACCGCCCTGGGCCACCAGCCCGCCACCTTCCAGGACCCCAAGTTCCTCCGCCACGTCCTCGATGGCATCCAATTCGCCGTGGGTGACCTGAAGGCCGACACCTCGCCTGGCAAGCCCCTGCCCGCCAAGCCCGACTTCACGACGATGGCAGGCTGGACGCCCCTCTTCGACGGAAAGGACCTGAGCGCCTGGACAGTCAACGACGCCCAGGCCAAGTCGTGGCTCGTCGAGGACGGCATCATCCGCTACGACGGCAAGAGCGGCACCCTCCGCACCAAGCAGGCGTTCGAGGACTACATGCTCCGCGTGGACTGGCGGCTGCCCCGCCAAGCCGACAGCGGCGTCTTCGTCCGTGATAGCTCCCAGCTCAACATCTGGACCTGGGCGATGGGCTCGGGCGAGATGTGGGAGCACCGCGGCGGCTGGAAGGCCACGAAGCCGGACGAGAAGAACCCCTATGTCCCCCTCTCCTGCGAGGACCGCCCCGTCGGCGAATGGAACACCTTCGTCGTCACCGTCAAGGACAACAAGGTCACGGTCCTCCTCAACGGCAAGGAGGTCATCCGCCAGGCCGAACTCAAGAGCAAACCCCACCCCAGCACCCTCGGCCTCCAACAGCACGGCGACCCGATCGAGTACAAGAGCATCTACGTCAAGCAGCTTGGCGGGGAGATGTGAGCCACCCTCCGCGGGCTGTGAGCGGCCCAGAGCGACTACGAACCGACAGCAGACCGATTCTTGAGAAACTCTTGCGTCGAGGCCTCCCGCCCGAAGTGTCGCAATTCCAAACCCTTGCAGCCCACCAAGTCGCCATAAGCCCCGGAGCTACTGGTGAGGCGTCGGACGCGGTGCGTACACCGGGGTGGAGGGAGAGTGGGACAGGTGAGACTCGTGGGACGGGTGGGACGCCACGAACCGGATGGCCCCACGTGTCCCCCGGGTCCGACACACCCCACGGGTCACGGGTCCGTTCTCAGTAGCGGTCGATGGCGAAGGTTCGGGATTCGCCTTTCCTGAGGGCGAGCCAGACGGTGCCCGTCCAGCCGTTGAAGAGGACGTGGCCGCGGCTCAGGCGGTGGTCGTTCTCCTTCGGCTCGTCGGTCACGTTGTCGGCGGCGCCGCCGTCGAGGGGCACGATGCCGGTGAACTCGCGCCAGAGCTTCTCGACCTTGACGCCCAGGCGGGCGAGATCGAGGTCCAGCTTCGCAATCGCCGGCTTCTTCTCGTCGCCGCCCGTGTTCGCCACGTGAATCAGGACGCTTCGGGGCCGCGTCCAGGCGCGAACAGCGACGCCCTGGGCAGCCGTCTTGATAGCCTGGGCGTCGGCCAGCGGCTTCGCGGTGTTGATGCCCCAGTCAAGCGCCCGCTCCCGCGCGGACAGGTCCTTCCACGCCGCATCGGCGATTGGCCTGTCCTCCCAATGGAGGGCGAGGTAGCGGACGTCGTGGTAGAAGACGCTGAAGCCATCGAGCACGCCGGCTGTGGGGTCGAGCTTGGGCTGGAGGGGCGGCACGATCTTCTGGCGGGCATGCTCGTGCTTCTTCGCGTCGTCGCGGTCGCCGGGCAGCTCCTCGTACCACTTCAGGTGACCGAGGTAGCGATATTGCGCCGGGTTGTTGAAGAGCTGGCGAATCCGCAGCCGCTCCCCTGAAAGGCCGGCGGGGACGCCGAGGGCCTTGAGGTCGAGCTTCGCGCGGAAGGGTCGAGTCTGCTCCTTGCCCGCCTCGCCTGCCCTGAGCGAAGTCGAAGGGTCGGGGCCGTAGTTGCACACGGCCAGGACGGCTGAGCCGGGCCGCTTCCACATGCTCAGGAGGAGGCCGGGCGTCAGTTCCTTGACGACGTGGGCGTTGCGCCAGTAGGGGATGAACTCGACATCGGGGCGGCTGATGCCCCAGTGCTTGAATGCCTGGTGGTTGAACACGCCGCCGCCGCCGCCGCCGCCCATCACGGCGTCGTGCATCGAGGGCCAGGTGGGATTCATGAAGCCCAGGTGGCTGATGTTCACGCCGAAGTTGTGCGAGCACGACCCCGCGATCATGCGGTCGCTGGGGTAGACGCTGATCGGATCGAGCATCGGGTATTCGGAATCGAGGATGGAGTCGGCGAAGGGGAGGGCCTTGAGGCAGATGGAGTTCGTGGCGTGGCCGCTCACGCCGCCGGGGTATTGGCCCGTCTCCTGCATCAGCGCCCAGACGCGCTTGTACCACTGGCGGAGGTTCGAGGCGTCGGATTCGGGCTGGATGCGGCCGTCGGGCAGGCGGTAGCCGAAGCCGGCGGCGAGGGCACGGGCGAAGTGCCCCGTGAAGCTGATGTCGTAGTAGAAGTGCGTGCAGCCGCCCTCGCGGATGAGGCGGTTCTGAAGCCACATCATGTAGTCGCGGTAGGTCGCCGACAGGATTTCGCCGCCGGGCACCCAGTCGCCCGCGAAGTAGTCGTAGACGCCTGGCTCGATGCTCTTGTTCATGTAGCCGCGGAGGGCGATCTGGTTGTTGGTCCAGAAGCCGAGGCGGGCCTGGCCGTCGTAGAGGCCGCGGAGCGAAAGCTTGTCGCACTCGGCCTTGCAGTAGGCATAGTACTCGGGCCACCGCTTCTCGTCGGGGAAGGGCGGGCTGAGGATCGAGAAGAAGTCCTGCCCAGTGTCCCAGTTGACCTTGTACTTGCCGCCGGAGAAGCCGTTTGCGGCGGAGACCTGGTTGAGGCGCCAGCCGGGGACGAGGCGGCGGAAGGGCGTGGCGTTGTAGCCGAAGCGAATCGTGCGCGGCCCATCGAGCTTCAGCGGCTTCTTCCCTGGGTAGCTGCCGACGATGTTGTTGCGGAGGATGACGGTGGTGCCATCGCGCACAAGCGAGTGAGCGGGCATCTTGTCGTCGGGCTCCCAGCCGCGGTCGCTGTCGGCGGTCCAGAGCAACCCGCGCCTCTCGGTGCCGAGCCACAGGTTGTCGGTGAAGCTCCCCGTGGTCATGCCCGAG
>Ga0194125_10006910_pt1 | contig 16569 bp, 17 predicted proteins | sample TA2KigC250mmetaG_FD_148626 | JGI IMG/M metagenome (GOLD analysis project Ga0194125, IMG submission 148626) | Freshwater microbial communities from Lake Tanganyika, Tanzania - TA2015034 Kigoma Deep Cast 250m | ecosystem: Environmental > Aquatic > Freshwater > Lake | place: Tanzania: Lake... | reverse complement strand
AGTCCTCTTGGCACAGCTAACCTGAGGGGTGGGCAGGGTTGAACCAACGCTGCCTATAGTTAGTTGCTACGCTTTTGCCTAGACTATTACCTGACGTTACAATTGGGCGTTTTGTTTAGCTAGGTCACATTTGCCCATTTCGTAAAATTAGAGGAAGCAATTGGATCCTTGTCTTCAGAGTGATTGAAAGCCTGATACAAAAGAAAACTCTCCAATTCGGGAGGTCAAAATAGAGGAGCTATTGCAAAGGAAAATGAGTTACTAATCGTTAGATATTTACAACGTTAAACGACGCCGAGGCCTTGATAGAGCAATGGCGAAGGGAATATAATCAGGCACGACCTCATACTTCTTTCCGATACCAGCCACCAGTTCCTGAAGCTTTTTTAACTATGGCAACGAGGTAACAACTGGTATCCCTATGGGGGCAGATCAAACTGAAACGTGATTGGATAAAAACTTGAACGATAGTAACAAGGTAAAACGTAGGCCCAACTTGATTGAAGACCTAGTCTTCGGTTGCACACTGGGAGAAACGCCAGCGTTCATTCCCGGGATTGCACTGGCTGTTGCGCTGGTTGCAGTTTCAATACACATTACCAACCTGCTTAACTCTGCTCTAGGGCAGAAAGGTGTTATTAGCTATATTATAGTGGCCATACTTGCCGGCATCTTGATAAGGAACCTAGTTGGGCTGCCCGCCATTTTCAAACCCGGCTTGACCTTCTGTCTGAAAAAGATCCTCAGGCTTGGAATCATCATGATGGGTATCAGATTAAGCATTTTCGATGTATTGAAGCTGGGTATCTGGGGACTGCCTATTGTTATAATCTGCATCCTGGTGGGACTTATCGTCACAATTTATTTCACACATCTGCTCAAGCTTCCGGAGCGCCTCGGCACACTAATCGCCGTTGGCACCAGTATCTGCGGCGCTTCCGCTATAGTAGCCACGGCACCTGGCATCGGAGCCAAGGACGAAGAAGTCAGTTATGCCGTGGCCAACATTACGGTTTTCGGCCTGATAGCCATGTTTGTTTACCCCTACATAGCTCACCTTCTGTTCTCGGGGAGCACTACCATGGTCGGCCTCTTTACCGGGACTGCAATACATGAGACCGCGCAGGTAGCTGGAGCGGGCCTGATATACGATCAGACATTCCAGACTATTTCCAATCCAACGGCTGCCGATGCCGCCATGGTGACCAAGCTGGTAAGAAACGCCATGATGGCCGCGGTTATCCCCATTGTCGCTTACATCTATAACCGGCGAAATATTGAACCTAGCGAGTCAAAACGCGGAGCCAAAATCAATCCATTCAAGCTGTTCCCATTGTTTATCATTGGATTTCTCGTTATGGCCATCTTGAGGTCGATTGGTGATGCCCACATAAATGGTAGTGGTCAGGCTTTCTCGCTGCTTTCCAATGAGGCCTGGAAATCCGTAGTTAGCACTATGGGACAATGGTCAGGATACATACTGGCCACAGCCATGGCCGGGGTTGGCTTGGGCACCTCCCTGGCTACAGTTAGAGGTCTAGGCGTAAAGCCTTTTTATGTCGGTCTATTCGCCGCTACAATTGTTGGGGTAACCAGCCTGATTCTGGTATTGTTCATAGGCCCCTACGTAACACTGTAAACCACCAGTAATACTCAAGTCGAATTAATAGAATAACTCGCCTCTACAAGGTCTAGTTTCAGTTCATTTTATCCAATTCTCCATCGCCCGAACTTTAGGGCTTTAATCCTGCGCCAATTCCACTTTAGAATGCATTTTACTACCCTTTACCGTCGTGCCATAAACAGAGCAATTACTCTGTAATATTATTGTAAGTTTTTCTCAATTGAATGAATTGACGTTCATTAATGGTAGTTTGCTAAAATGATATTGTGCTGGAAGGTAGATGTCCAAAGTGTAATTATAGATGTTTCGGTTGGTCATTGCGATACCTGCGTAATCAATCATGCCCAAACTGCGGCACTGCCCTTGATATTTGCGACGAAGGGAAGCATGTCTCGAAAGGGTACTCACCTTTTACTGCCGAGAAATATGTTATTGATATTCTGAAGAGTGCTTCATCCCCCCAAGATGAAGTGACCAAAAGCAAAGAGCCAAAAAAGGCATCCTGAGCTAATTTCTACAGGCTTCAACTCAAATCACCATTCGCGTATCTTATTCAAGGAGCACTTTTTTCGCTTCATCAATCATGGCTAGGACATTTTCTATAGGTACATCAGGCAATATAGTGTGATCCCCACCTACGATGTAGCCCCCTCCCTTACCCAGCACCTTAATACGCTCTCTAACCTCAGCGCGGACGTCTTCCGGAGTGCCGAACGGTAGGGTTTGTTGCGTGTTAATGGCTCCATAGAAGCAAATATCTTTCCCGTACTCTCTTTTAAGCAACCCTGGCTCGTTTCCAAGCAGGTGCACTTGGGTGGTTTCCCAAACGTCCATGCCTATATCTATCAAATCAGGCATGACCTCGCGGAAAGTCCCACAGCAGTGGAACCACACCTTGCGCTTGTAGCTTTTGGCCAAGTCAAAAATCTTCTTATAGGTTGGTTTCAGGAATCTCCTCCAGTGCTCTGGGGACATCATCATACCCCTGGCTGTAGCGAAGTCGTCGCCAAACCAGAAGATGTCAGCCAGCCCCCCACTGGCCTCAAGCACCCGACGACTCAAATCTAGTATGAATGTTTCAAGGTTGTAGATTGCGGCCTCAATTAATCGAGGTCGGTAATGGAACTTGATCAGCGTCTCTTCAAAGCCGAAAAGCTCAAACAGGGTGCACACGAATGGAATCCACGCACCAGGCAACCCGACGGCGTCTTTGCGGTTTAATCCGGCTTCCACCACGCCAGCTCGGGGACCTACCCAACAGGCCTTATCAGGTACAGTTCCCAAAAGCTCGATCATGGCGTCGAACTCGAATTCGTCCGCACTAGGCCAGTGAAAACATTCAACGTCCTTTACGGACTCGGCTTTGATAAGAGGGTGGTCTCCCTTCTGCCGGCTATAGCCAACCCCCTGATAGCCAGCGACGTTTTTCTTTGTCCCCCAAATACTGAGTCCTAGGCTGGCATTGGGTCCCTTGTATATAGGCGGCGCCATGCGGATATCAAGTCCCAGTATACCTCGCAGCTCAAAGGTGTCTTTTGCCTGAAAGTACTCGAGCCAGCGCTCGACACCTTCAAAGCCCATTATGTGTACCGGCGTCACTTCGGGCTGAATGTGGTTTATTGCTTTGAGAACCCTTTCCCTCGAAGTCTCCATGTTAATTCCCCAAGTCTATATTCTTTCTCAATTTCATATAGTTGACTCTGTATTATTCCGTAGTTTAACAGAAGGGAATTTAAAATTCAATCTATGTTAATTCGATTGCGTGTGGAATTATATGTAAGATCAGAGGAATTACGTAATTTAGATCGAAGTAACAGAACGTCAGTTTGTGCAATAGGGCGATGCAGAAACTTCATACCTGAACTGAACAAAACAGACTCTTGTTACTTCGCAGAACGAAACAGACTTATCTATCCATCTTTATGGGTAGAAGCAATTATTCATTCGATGTTGTACTGCCATAATATCGCTCTACACCTGGCGGTAACTCCTGCAGTTCAATAATAACGCCGCCAATTTTATCAGTATCAAAGAAAGCCATGCCACCACCACCCACATTTTTTTGATATACGATGGCCTGAAATCCTGCTTCAGCCATTATTGAAATCGCTTCTTCGATATCATCCACGATGAAGGATATGTGGTTAATTCCTTCACCTCGACGCTCTAAAAATTCTTTATGGATATATTTCCCGGAAACGGGTTGAATTAGCTCAAGCCATATTGGCCCAATCTGCCCTCCTCTGGCAATGAGTTTAATATCAGATGGGGCAGGCTTGCCGTAAAGCATCCTGTCTGTGTGAACTACCTTCACGGGTTCAAATGGCCCCATGCCCAGAGCTTGATAATATTCCATGGCTTCGTCCATGTCCTTAACTATTACTGCCAAGTGGTGCAGCTTTGATAACAGTTCTCCTACTCTTTTTCTCTTCATGTTAATTCCTCCTCTCGGCACTATCAGATATCATTTCATTCGAATATATCTCACCTTGTTATTTCATTAGTTAGTCCATCACGATGCCGCCATCAACATTTATCGTCTGGCCGGTGATGTTTTTGGCGTCTTCTGAGGCTAGAAAAATGGCAGTGCGGCCGATATCCCCAACAGTCTGTTCTCTGCCGAGTGGCACCAGCCTTTTCACATATTCCTGAAAGACTTCCTCGGGTGCTTTCAGCGTTTGATAGGCGGGTGCTTTTTCAAGGAGTATTTTGGCGCCTATTTGCCAGGCCGGAGTATAGATAAGCCCGGGGCAGATACAGTTAACGTTAATGTTATCTTTAGCTAATTCCTTAGCTAGTGCCCAGGTGAAGTTTATTATCGCCGCCTTCATCGCACTATAGGGCATGCGGTAGGGGTCGCCGGTTTTCCCAGCGATTGAGGAGATATTTATGATTTTGCCGCTTTTCTGTGCTTTCATATGCGGTGCGACCGCCCTGCACATATACACTTGCGACTTAAGGTTTACCTCATATGAACCATCCCAATCATCGTCTTTAAGGTCAAGGATGCTGAACCCCCGTTTGCTGACTGCTCCACCTCCCACACCGACCTCGCTGCGGCCGCCACCAACGTTATTGACGAGTATGTCTATCCTGCCGAAGGCATTTATTGTTTTCTTAACCAGCTGCTTAACCTCGGGGAATCGGGTAACATCCGTCTGGACGGGCAGGGCTCTTCGGCCCATTTCCCTGACTTTTTGAGCAGTTTTCTCTACCTCATCCAGACTTCGCGAGCAGAGAGCCAAGTCAGCTCCTTCCTCGGCGAAACAGTAAGCGATTCCCTGGCCGAGTCCTCTGCCGGCCCCGGTTATTATGGCAACTTTTTTCTCAAGTTTCATATCGGAACTCAACCATTACGCTTTCGAGTCGCGCTCTCTAAGTCCACCCATCTTCATCATTCTTTCCATGGTTTAAGGCCCCAGTATCTATCACTCTCAAGGTGAGGCGGCAGTTCCTCAAGCTCAATCTGAACACCCCCCACCCTATCAGTGTCAAAGAAAGCCATTCCGCCACCGCCCTGGTTGTTAGAACTGGAGACTACATTGAATCCTGCTTCAACCATTATAGAAGTCGCCTCTTTGATATCCTCCACAATGAAGGCTATGTGATGAATGCCTTCACCGTGGCTCTCTAAGAATTTCTTCTGGGGGGACTCTCCCGAAATAGGTTGGAGTAATTCAATTCCAATTGGCCCCAGATTTGTTGCTTTTACCAAGTTTTTGATATCAGTGGGGGTAGGCTTGCCGTATAGTTTCCTGTCTATATGAACCAAGTTAGACGGTTCAAATGGCCCTATACCCAGGGCTTCATAATATTTAACGGCCTTGTCCATATCCTTGACTATTATTGAAATGTGGTGGAATTTGGATAATATCTCGCCTATTGTTTTTTTCTTCATGTTAATTCCTCCTAGCCTTAGTACTATCAGCTGAAATATGGCATTTAGATTGGGGGTAAGCCATGCTCCTTCCGAGTCAAGTTTACGGCCTCCTTTAGCCCTCGTTCCATTGACCACTGAGGACGATAGCCGATTTCCTTTTCAATGAGGCTGGTATCAAATTTAACCGGGTCACCGGTGAAACCTCCATGCAATACCGTTATGTCAGCGCCAGGAAGGAGCTCTCTAACATAATCAGCCGCTTCCTTCACGGAATGGACATCACCCATGATGGAATAAGACTTTGTCTTTGTATTGAGCACCTTGCTTGCCATCACCGTGGCTCTGGCCGGGTCATCCACGTAACTCCAGCCAATTACGGCGTCACCGTGGGGGACCCTGCCCGGCTTCCCCAGTGCCGGATTTATTATAAGTTCCTGCAGAATGGTGGCAAAAAAACCCCGGCGTACTCCGGCGCCATACACGTGCATATATCTTATTCCGGTGATATCCACACTAAACTGGTCGATATAGTAAGCACCTATTACCTCATTGAAAGCCTTGGTGCCCGCGTAGATATTTCGAGGATAGTGCGGGGCGTCGTTGGGAATATACTCCTCGGGATACCAATCCTGCGGCCCGAAGCAGGCGTTGGAGCTGGCATAAACCACTTTTTTCAGCCCCATAGTCCTGGCCGCCTCGAAAACGTTGATTGTCCCCTCACAATTGACCCTCACCGCCATCAAAGGATTCGAATTTGAATCAAGTACCAGAAGGGAAGCGGTATGGATGACCTTCTCCACATTATTTTCTTTGATAGTGCGGAAGAGGTGAGGTGCATCAGTTATTTCACCCGGGACAATTATTACCGATTTTTCTATTTCCTCTTCGCTCATCAGCCGTTCCAAGGAACTTCTGGCGGGGAGAAAGTCATAAACAACTACTTGCTCACCTTCCCGAACCAAATCGCGGACAATGCGGGAACCTATAAGACCTGTGCCACCGGTAACCAAATAAGTCATACCTATTCTTGCTCCTGATATTTTACCGCGCTAATGGATAAATGCCTGAAAGCATTTCCTAACACCTGTTTACTTAATCATTTTGCTTGGAAGCCAGGTTGCTATTGGCGGGTATACCACACATAGAATCCAGGCTATCGTGATAATGACAACATAGGGTAAAACAGACCGATAAACATCTGTCATAGTCACGCCCGGATGACCTAACCCTTTGAAATAAAACAGGTTTACCCCGAAGGGAGGGGTGATAAAACCAATCAACAAATCCATAGTAAAGATGAAGCCAAACCATAACATATCAAAGCCAAGCTCCGCGACTATGGGAGCAAAGATGGGGATACAGATTATGGCAATAGCGGTTGCATCCATAAACATTCCCATAAAATATACTATGGCCAGCATTAAGATTAAGACAGCCCAGGGGCTTGCCGCCCCTGTTACCAGAATTTCAGCAATGAAGTCATTAACTCCTGTCAGGTTAAGCATTACAGAAAAAGCAGAGCCTCCAAGAATGATCCAGAAAATCATGGCATTCACTCTTAAAGACATAAATAACGCTTCCTTCATATTTCTCAAGTTCAGGTTGCGGTAGATGGCAGCAATTACCAAAGTACCAAAGGCGCCTACACCACCGGCTTCACTGGGAGTGACGATGCCGCCATAAATTCCCCCCAGAACTAATATGATTAGGAGGACAGGAAGCAATACACCGCGAAGGCTGATAAATTTCTCTCTCCAGTTCGCCCGCTCGTCAAGTGATATCGGCGGGCCAAGGGACGGATTACGCAAACATCTGGCCCCGATGTAAAGAATGAAAAGGGAGGATACCAGAAAACCGGGAAAAACCCCGGCAAAGAAAAGTTTCCCTATGGAAATGCCGCTAAGCCCGGCAACGATAATCATGGGAATGCTCGGCGGAATCAGTGGGCCCAGACACCCACTTGCCGTAATGCATCCCATGGCCATGTCTTTGCCGTAGCCCCGTTTCCTCATCTCGGGATAGGCCAGTATTCCCATGGTCACCGTAGATGTCGCTGCTACCCCGGTCATCGCTGCCATTAGAGTGGAGATAACCACCGTACCCATCGCCAGCCCGCCCCTTAAACCAGCCATCCACTTATACATCGTATCATACAGGGCGCTGCCTACACCTGAGACTTGGAGAACAGCCGCCATGAAGATAAACATGGGAAGGGCTATAAAGTAGTCCGTGGTTGTGGAGACCAAGGCGACCGAGGCCAGTGAAGTTAGTGACGCCGGTCCAACCCAGGCGGCAATACCTAATACGGCAACGGTCAACAAACAGAAAGCAATCGGGAATCCTGTGGCTACCAGTAATAGAAGGGAGGCCACTATTATTAGGGTTATCGTTCCAATGCTCATCACTTGCTTTCCAGTTTGGGATGTATCACAAACAGGAGGTCGCGGATGAACTTGACCGTTCCTTGGAGTAGAAGCAGGAGAACTCCCAGAACTATTATAGTTTTATAGGGGTATATGGGGGGTAAAAGGGCAGAGAAAGAGTAACGCTCTTTCCATATCCAGGAATCCCAGGCTGCCACACCTGTTTTCCATAGCAGAGCACCAATACTGCCAACGAATATGGGAAATAGTATCAGATCTATTATTGTCCTAGTTCTTTGAGAAAAACGCGACACTACTGTGTCAACTCCGATGTGACTTTGGTGAAGTAGGCAATAACCTCCCCCCAATACTATCAGGGTACCCATAATCTGGATATTCACATCTATATAAAACCACGGTTTCCTCAAGACATATCGGGTGAACACATCCGCTGCTACCAGTAAAGTGAAGGGGGCAAACAGCCAGGCAACTGTTCGGCCTGTCCAGTCGTTAATCGCATCAATAAGACGACAGAAGGCGCCTAGTTTTTTATGCTCAGTAATCTGCACTGAATCCACAGTCCTTTATCTGCTTTGTCATACCTCAATTATACTTGCATTGCGGATAAAAAAACCACGTGACAGGATAAAATGATTTGGAAGTGGAGACATAAGCGGGATTTAACCCCGCTTATGTCTCCCTCCTAATCACTAGCTTATACTTACTATAACTTGCCCTCGTCTTTCAGTTGCTCTTTTATCGAGTCAACCAAAGCTTGACACCTTGGGCTCGTCTTAGCAAATTCAGGCCAGATTTTCTCCTCAGCCATCTTCCTTAGCTCAAGCACTTCCTCTTCAGGCCAATTGTAAAGTTTCACTCCAGCTTGCGCGGCAACATACAGCATGCTCTGGCGGGAAAGGTAAGTAGCTGCCGCCATATAGTGTTTGCTGTCTCTGCTGATGATCGCCTTTATGTCGTCAGGTAAAGCTTGATACGCGTCCATGTTCATAAGCACGCTATCGTTGACGATGAAAGTGCTCGGATAAGAGACATAACCTTTGGCGACCTCTTTCAGCTTTGAGTCCTCAAGGGCGTGGATACCCAGTGTAGCCCCCTCAACCGTACCCAGCTTCAGTGCCTGATACACCTCGGCATAGGGTATGGCGACTGGGAGCCCTCCAATGGCCTCAATATATTTTACCTGGGCACCATAAACCCTTATCTTCTTGCCCGCTACATCCTTGTAGCTATCGCAAGGGAACATGACCGCCATGTTTAGAGGGAAGTCTTCAAGAGAAGGTATATGAGTTAGGTTGTATTCATTCCATATCTTCTCTGCCGTCTCGTACCCGCCCCGCTGATAATACCATTCATACCCTTCGGCGGCATCGGTCCAGGCAAAGTGCAGGCCTCCCAGTATGTAGGCTTCCGGCATTACCCCTCCAGCATAACCTGTGCTGGTAAAGGCAGCCTCAATGGTACCCTTGCTTATATTGGTAACCACCTCGGCATTCGGAAAAGCCGAGTTAGGTGCTACTACATTGATTGTTAGACGCCCGCCGGTAGCCTCTGTGACCCAGTCAGCCCAGCCTTCCTCATGCCAGCCTTTCATTACATATGGATCATAAGGCCCAAAAAGCGGGGCTTCTGCTAAAACCCGTTGCAGTGTCCACACTATTTTTTCTGGTGGCGCGGCCGGTGCGGGTGCAGGAACTGGTGCTGGTGTGGGAGCTGGCGCTGGTGCAGGAGCTGGTGCCGGGGCCGGCGCTGCGCACGCCGCAAGAAGACTTCCAATCAAGAAGACCAAGGCAAATAATACCACTATAGTCCTTCTATACATTGCAATCAACTCCTTTTATTAATAAGTTTTGAGCATATAATTCTGCTTGTCGAAATCGCTCACCCCCTTTTCAATCAATTATGTTGGATAAATCTATCTTAAAATTCGTTTTCTCTAAGTAGTTATCATTCAGGTTGCTTCCAGAGTGTAATCATCTTCTCAATATCTTTAACAATCGGGTCCCCTTTCATATAGCCCAGCCGGTAACTGATAAGACTGGCCCCCAATTTCACAAGCTTGTCTAATTTGAGGTTTTGTATCTTAGACTCCCCAAGTATTGGCTCTGCTATGACCAGAGAAGCTATTGCTTTGCCATTTGTACTCCGTATGACGGAAGCGACTGATTCAATTCCATCAATATATTCCTCACTTGCAAATGCTAAACCAGTTATTTTAACTTCTTTTAACTCACGTTTTAATCTTGTCTTACTTGAAATCGTTTTAGCTGTTAATTGTTTTAATCGTTCCTCAGGATAGAGATTGTCTATTTCTTCTTCGCTCAGTTCGCTTAGTAAGGCTTTGCCACCTGCTGATGCGTAAGCGGGAAAAACGGAGCTTACATGTGCTGCCCACCGAAACCCAGTTTTCCTTTCTTCTCTCATAAGGAGCATAATACCTCCCCTGCTATCTGATACATTGATAGCGATAACCTCCCCCGTTAATTCATTCATCTTCTTTACCACCGGGCTTGCTGCCTTATATATATCGTTATTCTCAATATATATACTTCCCAGCGCGTAAAGTTCAATTCCAATGGTATATACACCTCTATTAGGGTCTTTATGCAGTAGATTTGCCTTCGCCAATGTTTCAAGTAAGCGGTGCGCAGTAACCCTATGTATGCCGACCTTACTTGCCACCGCGCTTGTTTTAAGTTCTGGAGTTTCCGGTGTGAAGCATTTCAGCACTGCTATCGCCTTGTCTAACGATTTAAAGTGTCGTTGTATGGTCATCTTGTTCTGCGTAGCATAAACGGATACTAAGTATCTTAAATGGATACAATATAATAAAAATTTGTCCTTTTGTCAAGTATTCCGGCCTGTATTTTAGAATAAGAAAAATGGCTTGAAAAATTTAGCGCAAAAGCTCGTTACCTGAACTCATCACCTTCTTACCTTGAGATGATGTCTAGTGTTCAGTCCAAGAAAGGCCGTAGTCATAGAATGACCGCTCAATCCCGGGGAAGAACTGGAAGGCATCCAGTTGAGAGACCAGTCCAGCAATAGGAACAAGCTGCCCCACATCTTTAGCCATTTTCAAAACCAATGCCATATCCTTTTGCATCCCCAACCAAAGTGGCCCCTTTTTGCCCTCGCAATATTCCTTAACAAGTTCTTGTACCAATTCCCAATTATGCACTGCCCAGCTGTCACCTGAGCTTACCCTAACTACGTTGAGAAAAGTCTCGGTCTCAAGGCCAACTCTACGTGCCAGCGCAAGCCCCTCTGACAGAACAGCTAAATTGAGAATATGAAGGAAGTTATTAACCAGCTTGCAAGTCTCTCCCATTCCGGCACTGCCAAGATAAAATATGTTCTTCCCCATCGCTTCGAATATAGGGCGGCATTCTTGAAAAGTCTCCTCTTCCCCACTTGCCATAATAGTTAAAGTTCCAGCCTCTGCCCCGGGCTTTGCTCCACTGACCGGAGCGTCTAGAAATCGAATGCCCTTTTTCTTGCAATCAGCCGCTATCCTCTGGCAGTGAAGAGGATCAATAGTGCTACAAATGACGAAAATCGACTCTTCTCTTGCCCCTTCCCAGACTCCATTTTCCCCATAGACAATCTCGTCGATTTGGTGGTCATCACGAACCATAGCGATAATTACGTCGCTTACTCTTGCCGCTTCTTTGCATGTATTGATACTCTTGGCGCCTAATGCCTTCAACTCCTGAACGTGTTTCTCCATTACATCGTAAACTGTAAGGTCAAAGCCCTTCTTTACCAGATTCCGGGCCATACGTGCTCCCATAACGCCCAGCCCAATAAAACTCACCTTTTTGTTAGCTATCACCTTCAGGTACCTCCTCTTGACTGTATTAGTATTAGTTAATTATAGCCATGTGTTGCCGTTTGTCAAAAACTCCTATACTCCAAATAATAATTCAAGGGACTCGAACTTGAAGATAATAGGCAATCTGGCTCTTACAAACGGAAACAATCGGCCGGAATGTTGAGTGCGGAAAGAAGTAGTTGACCTGTTCCCCGAATTATACTAAATGGGCAAAAGTTACCAGGGTTGAACAAATCGCTTTATTGTGACCTTTAAGCCGAGTTAACGGAATAACTAAGAGAAGAGGCCAGTTTTTATTCAACCGGCCTCTCCTTATATTACGCGCGGTGGAGATAATGCAGAGGGTGGTCGGGGAGCTGGAGGCGGCTCTGGAGCCGATGATGCTGCGGCGCCACATACTCTGGACCAGGTGCCGCTTATGCCCCGCGTGGTTTATAGATGAGGAACGTGGAGACGTAGTGAAGTGAGAGGCCATATTCGACAGCGGTCTAAGGGGTCATGGGAGCTCTTCGTGGAGCTTCCCCGGGACCCGCGCACGGGCAAGCGTCAGCAGCACTCCGAGACGGTGAAGGGTACCAAGAAGGAGGCCGAGCACCGCCTCGCCGAGCTGATCGACCGCATCGAGGGCAACGACTTCGTCCGCCCGGAGCGCATCACCTTCGGCCGGTGGCTGGACCGGTGGTACCAGAGCTACGTTGCCACCAACACCCGCAGCCGGACTGCCGCTTCCTACCGGGATGAGATACGCGTTCATATCGCTCCTGCCCTGGGGCAGATACCCCTGAGCCAGTTGACCGCGCAGCACCTCGAGGACTACTACGTCCGGGCCCTCTCCAAGGGGAGGGTAGATGGCAAAGGAGGGCTATCAACCTCGACGGTCCTCTACCACCATCGCATCATCCACAAGGCGCTGAAACACGCCGTGAGGAAAGGTATTCTGACCCGGAACCCGGCCGATATGGCCGAGCCACCCAGACTGGTCCGTCCCCAGATGGTGACCCTGGCGCCGAGGCACATCCCCAGGTTCCTCGAGGCGATACGGAAGAGCCAGTTCTTCGCCCTCTTCTACACCGCCTTTGCTACTGGCTTGCGCTTGGGCGAACTCCTCGCCCTCACCTGGCAGGATATCGACTTGGAGGGCGGCTTCATTTCCGTGACCAAGGCCCTGACCAAGCGCAGCGGCGTCCTCGAGATAAGGGAGCCCAAGACCGACTACAGCCGGCGGCGCGTCGACATGTCGGCCTCGCTGGTCCGCGCGCTGCAGGAACACCGCCGGGGGGAGCAGGGCCGGGGGCAGATGCTGGGCCGGCCCCTGGAGGAGACCGACCTGGCCTTCTGCCACCCGGTAAATAAGCCACTTGACGGGACCACGGTAACCCGCAATTTCACCAGGGTTATAAAACAGGCGGGCCTGCCCTACCTGAATTTCCATGGCTTGAGGCACACCCATGCCTCGGTGTTGATTGCGAATGGCGTGGACATCAAGACGGTAAGTGCCCGTTTGGGCCATGCCTCGGCCAGCTTTACCCTGGACATCTACGGCCACGTCCTGCCCGGTAACCAGGCAGCCGCGGCCGAGAAGTTCGACCTGGTGGTGCTATCGGAGCTGGTCAAAGGCCGTGACGTTGGTGAAAACCCCGGGGGGGAGCCCCGGCCGTTAGCAAAATGTTAGCAAAGATTAGCAAAGAGTCGGGATTTGAACGTGAGCCGCGGAGGACTCGAACCTCCAACCGGCTGATTAAGAGTCAGCTGCTCTGCCAGTTGAGCTAGCGGCCCATACGTTTTACTGACAAGCTATATTCTAACATCCCGTCAGCTTCAGGGGCAACCTGGTCTATGATATGGGAATGGACTATACAAGCGGGCTACCTTTGCCAGGTCTTCATCTCCTCATACTGAACGCGCGATTTAATTTCCCAGCCACCAGATTTCCAGGTCTCCTTCATTTCCGCCCTGGCGTCAGCCAGTTCCTTGCTTTCTGAATATGCCTGGTACTGGGACGGGCTATCAAATTCGTAGATGCAGAGATATGTCGGGAACTCGCCGGTTTTATTCAGTATCTTGTAGCGGGTTACTTTCTTCATTCCCTTGTACTTGAAAAGCAGCGGGATATGGACTTCGTTATACCATTTGTTGAATTTCTTTTCCACCTCCGGCTGACATTCGGTTGAGACCATGTTGATTATCTTCGCCATGCTGACGTCCTCCTTATTGATGATTATTTAAACGACATTAACGCTGGAAAAGAACCTGTTGGCAATAAGCCCGGCAATGGGCGGGAAGAAAAAGACACAGGCCATTCGGATAAGAGCGAACCTCCAGCCCAGTATGCCGATTTCCATGGGCAACCGGGCAAGGGCAATTAATGACCAGGAGGTGATGAGGGCGACCATGGTACCAATGCTGGCTCCGGTGCGCAGCAGTCCGGCAATAACGGGCATGCTGACGTAAGGTCCACCGGGCATAATGCCGCCGATTGCGGAGCCGATGAGCAGGCCGCGGAAACCGGATTCGGCACCCACCCATCTGGATATTATTTCCTGTGGCACCAGGATTTGAATCATGCCACCGACGATAAAGGCGAAGATAAGCAGGGGCAGAATCTGGAGCAGCAGGTTGCCGGCTGATTTCAGGCCAACAATGTGTGCCCCACCCCCGCGCTGATAGCCGATGTAGAGCAGGACAACGGCAATCACCCCCATGATGATAGTCGGGATAAGCATTGGCGGGAGCCTCCTTCTTCCCTGGATAACTTGGCTGCGATTGTTCACAAAGAACTCCGGTCAGTGCAAAGTGGCAATCAACAGTATAGCGATAAAATGGCTGTTCTGGCAAACGGTGGGGGAACCGCGCCCTTTCTATCTACCCGGAAACTGCCGTTTGAACTTGTCCTGGAGGGCCTTGATTTCCTGCTGCTTCTGAAACTCCTCTTCGGTGAGGGGTTCGCAGGACATGAGCTTATTGCTCTTCAGCACGATAGTGAAAAGCGCCCGGCATTTCCAGCACTTGTATGGCCCCTCATAGTTTGTTTCAAGCAGCGACAGGCTGCCCTCGGTCTGGCAGGCAGGACATTTGATTTTCACTAGCATACTTATATCTTACACCATTTTTATTTTGTTGGGTAAGGCTTTTTCAGAATGAGGCAGATATTCCGGGAAAAATATTTCAGAGGGAGCCGGTAGCCGTGTTCCGGAAAAGATTTTGTAATTTCAAAACCCGCTTCCCTGGCCAGGTGCTCCAGTTCAAAATAGGTGAACAGGTGATAATAACGATAGACGGTCTTCTCCTTGCCGTGCCAGGGCACAGCGACCTCTCTGCCCTTGAGCCAGAACCTTGGCTGCCAGCGGTTCCAGACAGTGATGAAGGCTTCGCCGCCGGGTTTCAGCACGCGGCTGAGCTCCTGCATTGCTTTCAGCCTGTCCGTCTCGCCTTCAATGTGGTGGTACGTGGCCACCGAAACAGCCTGGTCAAAGCTGTTATCAGAGAAGGGCAGGAAACAGACATCAGCCTGAGACAGGTTTACTCTGAAAGAGTATTTCTGTGAATACTTACGGGCGAACCTCAGCATCTCGGCGGACAGGTCAATGCCGTACAGTTCAAATTTATTTTTAAAGGGCAGAAAATCGGGGCCGTGGGCGCAGCCCAGATTGAGCAGCCTGCCCCCGCCCCACCGCTCGGCCAGGGAAGCAAGCTCGTGCCGGAAGATGGAATGGTGCCGGAAGTTGTACCAGCCGGGCGCAATCTGGTCGAATACATCCCTGACTGTTGCCATCAGCGCAAATCTGATAAACTGAAACTGATACTATATTATAGCAGGGCAGCGATGAAAAAACTCGCCAGGACAATATCCGGAGTGACGCCGGTGGCGGCGATGACCCGGCCCATGAAATGCCCGGGGCAGTGCCTCTACTGCCCGACTTTTGAAAATACGCCGCGCAGCTATACCCCGGAATCGCCGGCGGTATTCCGCGCCCGGCAGTACGATTACAACCCCCGGCAGCAGGTGGCAGCGAGGCTGCGGGTGCTGGCCGAGATGGGACATGCCACCGATAAGGTGGAGCTTATCATCATGGGTGGCACCTTCCTGGCGCAGCCGCGGGACTACCAGTATGAGTTCATCAAGGGGTGCTATGATGCCTTGAATGAACAGGAGTCGGCAACGCTGGAGGAGGCGAAGCAGCTTAATGAAACCGCCCGCCACCGCTGCACCGGGCTTTGCCTGGAGACCAGACCGGACTGGTGTGGACCTGAGGAGGTCGAGCGCATGCTTGAGTTCGGCACCACGCGGGTGGAGCTCGGCGTGCAGACGCTGGACGATGATATCTACCGTCTGGTGCGGAGGGGACATCAGGTTGAAGACGTGGTGCGTGCCACCAGGCTGCTCAAGGAACACGGCTTCAAGGTGTACTATCACTGGATGCCCGGCCTGCCCGGCGCGACTCCGGAGAAGGACCTGGAGCTGTCACGCAAGCTGTTTGATGACGACCGGTTCCGACCTGACGGGCTGAAGCTGTACCCGACCATGGTGGTGGAGGGGACCGAGCTGGAGAGGTGGTATCGGGAGGGTCGCTTCATCCCGTACGATTTTGATACCATGGTTAACCTGCTCGTTGCAATAAAATCGGTAGTGCCCAAGTACGTCAGGATTTCACGGGTGCTGCGGGATATACCGCCGCAGTTCATAGCTGGAGGCCCCCGCGACTCCCTGCGTGGCCTGCTCAAGGAGCGATTGCAGGAGCAGGGACGGGAGTGTAAATGCATCCGCTGCCGGGAATACGGGCACCGGGCGAGGGATGGCCGGCAAATTGGTGAACCTCGTCTGGTGCGGCTGGACTACGGGGCATCCGGC
>Ga0194125_10006908_pt1 | contig 16572 bp, 14 predicted proteins | sample TA2KigC250mmetaG_FD_148626 | JGI IMG/M metagenome (GOLD analysis project Ga0194125, IMG submission 148626) | Freshwater microbial communities from Lake Tanganyika, Tanzania - TA2015034 Kigoma Deep Cast 250m | ecosystem: Environmental > Aquatic > Freshwater > Lake | place: Tanzania: Lake... | reverse complement strand
TGCCAGACGTTCCAGAAGGTCGCTCCGGTCCTTATCCGTCCTGAAGATGTTGGTTCCTTCTATCCCCCGAACCATCACATGATGTAATGTCCCCGGGGCATCGAGTCTCGCTTGTCTGGGCATTTTCCTTTTAGGCTACTCCCTCCCTCTTCCAATGTCAAGTTGTATTTGAACCAACGTCCCCATTTGTCTTTTATCATGCTCCAATGCTATTGTGTTATTCCTGCTTGAGATATCTGGGCGGTTAATGGGTGTTTGTGTTGTTTTTCTATAGCAGCAAGGTTAAAAAGCGAATTTGCTGCCGCGGCAACCTTATCGGCTCCGCCAGGCTGAAAATATATTTCTCCACAATCAGTGCAAACCAAAGCAGCAATACCCGAGAGTTTAACTTTAACCCCTTCACGCTCAAACTCCTGAGTGATATGTTTCCGTTCAAGTCTGCCGCCACATTCAGAGCATGGTTCTTTAGACATATCTTTTTTTCTCATGGTTTCCTGCCTCTTTGTGTTGGTGAAATCCACCAAGGTCTTTGTGGAATATACGCTGTCACAATATCTATAAGTTTTCTATTTGAATAATCACAAACCACATGGATTGGCGAATCTATTCTAATATCCCATAAAAAACGTCCTAATATCAAGCACCTTTTATCCTCATCATAAATTTCGATTGTCCTGCTTTCTCCGAGTATTGCAGCAATTATGTCTTTCTCTGAAAACCCCTCCTCTATCATATGCCTAACAGCATGAATTTTTATACGGTATCGTCCCCGTTTAACAAGCTTCTTAATTTTTGCAAGTAATTCATCTTTCGAGACCTGATCTCTTGCCCTGCTTTGGTACTTAAAGAAATCGGCATGTTTTTTCAGCATCTGGATTCCATCTTTTTAAAGATATTGTCTTTGATCTTTCCCTTGAAGATCTCCCGGTCCCACCGGAGGGTATGATTTCGGATCGCCAACGGGTCGAAATCCATCTCTATTTTTTCGAATTGTTTTATGGCCTCGATGAAAGAATCGACATTCTGCTCATGGAAGAATAGACCCGTAGGAGCATTTTCACCAGCTTTGTCTTTTTGACCATAGGGAACGATTGTTTCCAATGCGCCTCCCCGTCCGTAAGCAATTACAGGTCTTCCACTGGCCATTGCCTCCAAAGGGACAATCCCAAAATCCTCCTCCCCAGGGAAGATGAGCGCCCGGCATCTTGAATAATGATCCGAAACCACTTCGTCGGGCTGGCTTCCTAAAAATTCAATGTTCGACCTGGCCAGTGACCTGAGCTTTTTCCCTTCAGGCCCTGAACCGATAATTTTCAAAGGATATTTCAGACGATTGAACGCTTCGATGGCCAAATCAATCCTCTTATAAGGTGAAAAGGAGGAGACGATGAGAAAAAAATCTTTCTTTTCGTTACGAAGTTTAAATCGTTTCGTATCCACGGGAGGAGGGATCACCTCGGCCTCTCTTCTGTAATACTTTTTGATTCGATTCTTCACATGGCTTGAGATACAGAGGAAATGGTCAACCCGCTGGCTCGACGTCACATCCCACATCCTTAAATAATGAATGAAAAAGGGAATCAATTTGCTGCTCTTTTGTTCAAAATATTCCCCATACATATCCCATGCATATCGCATGGGCGTTAAAAGATAAGAGATATGAAGCGCATCCGGCGGGGGGATGATCCCTTTGGCAACGCAGTGACTACAACTAAGGATGAGATCATATCCTTTCAGATTAAAACGCTCAATGGCGATTGGGAAGAGGGGAAGATACTTCCTGTACCACTTCCTCGAAAGGGGAAGGCCCTGAATGAAGGAAGTTTTAATATTCATACGTTCAATGATGGGAGATACAGAACCCGGGATATGTAAGAGGGCGAAAAGGTCCGCCTCAGGAAAGAGTTCACAGAATACCTCAAGGCATCGCTCCCCTCCCCTCATCCCTGTGAGCCAATCATGAACAATAGCAACCTTCATAGTTTGGAAAGTAATTTGAGAATCCTATAGGATAGGTGTTTAGTTTTTTAACACAATATCTTTTCCTTGACAAGAAATATTAATTTATATAAACTCTTGAAACTACAACTAATATTTTCTTATCTTTTGAGATGGGGATGTCTTCCTGATGGCTTATTTCTTTGCGGTCTTTTCGGCAGTTGGTCTTGATTTATTCTAAAGATAACCCTATCTATAAACGATGGTTTAATGGAAAGGAATGAAATTCTATGAAGACTGCATTGATTACCGGAATTACAGGCCAGGATGGCTCGTACCTGGCTGAGTTTCTTTTGGAAAAAGGTTATAAAGTCTACGGAATGGTCAGGAGATCGAGTACGGTTAATTATGAGCGGATTAGTCATATTCAGAATCAGCTTACTTTGATTCAGGGAGATCTGCTGGACCAGAACTCTCTCATCGAGGCGATAAGAACTTCGGAACCTGAGGAGGTATACAATCTTGCTGCACAATCCTTTGTTCCGACCTCATGGAATCAGCCTGTTCTTACAGGAGAATATACAGCTCTCGGTGTAACAAGAATGTTGGAGGCTATCCGAACTGTTAATCCAAAGATTCGATTCTATCAAGCCTCATCAAGTGAAATGTTTGGGAAAATACGAGAAACTCCTCAGAATGAGAAGACACCTTTCTATCCAAGAAGTCCGTATGGGGTGGCCAAGGTATATGGTCACTGGGACACAGTTAATCATAGAGAAAGCTATGGAATATATTGTTGCTCAGGCATTTTATTTAACCATGAGTCTCCCCGCCGGGGGTTAGAGTTTGTGAGCCGAAAAGTGACCCATGCTGCGGCGAGAATAAAGCTCGGACTACAAAAAGAGTTGATGATGGGAAACCTCGATGCCCGGAGGGATTGGGGATATGCCGGAGATTATGTGGAGGCTATGTGGTTAATGCTTCAACAGGATGAGCCGGATGACTATGTGATTGCCACGGGAATTTCTCATTCAGTCAAAGACCTGATTAAAATTACATTTGATCATCTGGGACTTGATTGGGAAAAATATGTGAAAATCGATCCCACACTTCTCAGGCCTGCCGAGGTAGACTTCTTAATGGGGGATTCCACAAAAGCCAAAACCAAATTGGGTTGGAAACCGAGAGTAACCTTTTTAGAATTGGTGAGGATGATGGTTGATCATGATATTAAAGAAGTTGAGATATCATTTTTGGGCGAGAGAAATATCGTTGAGCAAAATTTCGGAAAGAGGACTCAAACAATTAAAAACATCTGATTTAGACTAATAAGATGGGATACTTCACAGATCTTAGAGTTTTAGTGACAGGGGGAGCGGGGTTTTTAGGATCTTACGTGGTTGACAACCTCAGAAGGAAAGGGTGTAAAGATATTTTTATACCCAGAAGCAAAGACTACAATCTTGTTGAGAACGAAGCCGTCATTAAATTATACCGTGAGACCAAACCTGATCTCGTCATTCACCTGGCGGCAAATGTTGGGGGAATAGGTGCAAATCGGGCCAATCCTGGATTATTTTTCTACAATAACCTGATGATGGGAGTCCAGATGATGGAACAAGGCCGAATCCATGGAGTTCAAAAAATTGTAGCCGTCGGAACGATCTGTGCTTACCCCAAATATGCTCCAGTGCCATTCAGGGAAGAGGATTTATGGAATGGTTATCCGGAGGAGACCAATGCCCCTTATGGGTTAGCGAAGAAAATGCTTCTCGTTCAGGCGCAAGCTTATAGAGAGCAATACGGCTTTAATGCCATCTATCTCTTACCTGTGAATCTCTATGGCCCAGGGGACAATTTTGACCCTTCGTCATCCCATGTGATTCCAGCGCTCATTAAGAAATGTCTGGATGCGGTGGAGAAGAGGGAGAAATATATTGAAGTTTGGGGAACTGGAAAGGCCACCAGAGAATTTCTTTATGTGGAAGATGCTGCAGAGGGTATCGTTCTCGCTACTGAGCATTATAATGGCGCCGAACCCGTGAATCTTGGAGCCGGGTCCGAAATCTCTATTGGTGAGTTAGTCAGTTTGATTGTAAAATTAACCGGATTCCGAGGGGAGATCCTGTGGGATGATACGAAGCCGGACGGACAACCGCGGAGGTTGCTCGATACAACGAGGGCGGAGAAATATTTCGGATTTAAGGCAAAAATGGACATTGAAGAAGGGTTAAGAAACACCCTTGATTGGTACCGGGAAAAAGTTGGGGAAGGACTATGATTCGGGTTCTCTATCACCATCGGAAATACATATTGCAGAATGCCTGGAATGACATGCGGCATAGGTATGCAGGTTCAGGTATGGGAGTCATCTGGAACGTCATTAGCCCCCTTGCACAAATTCTTGTCTATACCATCATCTTCACTAAGGTCATGAGCATCAAATTACCCGATATCAGCTCTCAATTTTCTTTTCCCCTTTATCTGTGCTCAGGTTTTCTACCGTGGATTGCCTTTTCCGAATGTGTATTGCGTGGTGCCAATTCCTTCCTGGAAAATGCTAATTACCTTAAAAAGATGCCAATTCCAGAACAGGTCTTTGTCGCACAAACTGCCATGTCTGCCACCATGAGTTTGTTCATTTCATTGGGCCTATTATTCATTTTGGCCGCAATCATGGGATACTGGCCGACCTGGCTCTGGTTAATCTTGCCATTGGTGGCAGTCCTTTTTCAAGGTTTCGGCTTTGGACTTGGACTCCTGCTCTCTTCGATTAATGTTTTTTTTCGCGATATCGGCCAAATACTTGGCATTTTCCTCCAGATCTGGATGTGGATGACTCCCATTGTTTATCCAGAAACGATCTTGCCAGAGGGATTGCGTCTTTATATGAAATTCAATCCGGCTTACCCTTTCATCCATACGATCCGGGAGTTATTTCTCTACGGTCGCCTGCCTGAAGTTTGGATGTGGTGGGCGATGATAGTGTGGGCTTTCGGACTCCCTGTTCTGGGATATCTGGTCTTGCGAAAACTACGGCCCGAAATCAGAGATGTGATATGAATGATATTGTTGTAAGGGTAGATAACCTGGGTAAGCGTTTCAAGATTTATCACAGCCCATGGTTGCGTGCCTTGGAATGGGTTAGTAACGGACAAAAAGTTTATCATCGGGACTTCTGGGCGCTCAGGAATATTTCGTTCGAGTTGAAGAAGGGGGAGTGCCTGGGCATTATAGGCCCTAACGGAGCTGGGAAGAGCACCCTCCTGAAGATTTTAACTCGATCTCTATATCCTACGATAGGCACATTTCGAGTTGAAGGCAATGTCTTATCCTTGTTGGAACTTGGTACTGGCTTCAATGGGGAACTCACTGGCCGTCAGAATATTTTTCGCAGTTCCCAGCTCCTCGGATTCCCAGAGGGCTATGTGTCCGAGCGTATTCAGGAGATCGAGGAATTTGCCGAGATCGGGGAGTTCTTTGACCGCCCCATTAAGACTTATTCGTCGGGGATGTATGTCCGTTTGGCTTTTTCGATGTTCGTCTTCCTCAAGCCGGAAGTCCTGGTTGTGGACGAAGCGCTGAGCGTTGGGGACATCTTTTTTCAACAGAAATGCTTTGCCAAGATGCGGGAGATGTTATCTTCGAATACCACCTGCTTATTTGCCTCCCATGACACGGCTGCTGTTCAAAATCTTTGCCACCGGGCGATCCTTCTGAACCATGGAGGGATTGATTTTCAGGGGTTGCCGGAAGAGGCGGTGAGCCGTTATTACAGCAAAATAGGAAGGCGAGTTTCCGGTTATAAGCCTCTTGAAAAAAGGATGGAGAGTGAATTGGACCAAGGGAGTTTCATGTCTCCATCAGAAATTATCGAACACAACATTCTGAATTCGACGTCCTCGCGCCACGGAGCAGGTGGAATGAAAATTGTGGCGGCAAGAGTCCTGGATCGTCATGGAAAAGATACGTTAGTGGTACAGATGCTTGAACCACTCAACTTTTATTTCTTGCTCAGGGCAAAACAGGATATTTTTAATCCAAGCGCTGGCATCCATCTTTACGACCGACTTGGAAATCTTGTATTTGCGACCGGGACAAGACAGCTTCGACAGAGATTGCCGGATTTGACCCCGGGGCAGGAACTGATCATCAAAATCACAGTCACCTTAAGTGTCCAGCCCGGAGAATACACCTTCAGCCTGGGGGCCGGTGAACCTTCCGAAGAAGGGCCCAATATAGGATATATCCACGACCGCCATGAGATGCTCGGCCCCATTGTCGTAACGGCTGATCCGAGTGACATCTTCCCATTTTATGGCATTGTGCAATTGCCGACGACCGTCTCCTTTTTCATACAGAATAATTCTTGACAATGACTTGAAATGAATTCATCCATCAAAATAGCCTTTATGACCAGCCTTGGCGTGAATGTGGGAGACGAGTTCATTAGGGAAGGGATCTTTTCCTTTCTGGATGAAACTTTCGAGAATTGGGAGCCCTTCTATGTGAACAAAGTGGAACTGGAGAGTCTTTATAAGCCCCTGGAAGGGGAGAAAGGTGTCCTGAACGATAAATTCCGGAACGCCGATCTCATTATCCAAGCCGGAGCTCCTGTTTACTGGAACCTGGGAACCAGCACGAGCTATAATGTAGAATGGGCTGAAGCATTGTGGGAGAAACGTATCTTTAAGCTTGGGCCGGAAAAGCCGATATTGAATATCGCCGCGGGGGCTTGCCAACCTTATCCCGACTTTCCGAAAACGTTTCTTGCTGATCCCCTGTGTGCTCAATTTGCCAAGAAAGCCGCAACGGTATGCCGGTGGACCTCTGCAAGGGATCCCCTTACCTCTCATATCCTTTATTCCCTGGAGGTTGATCATGACGTACTTCCCTGTACCGCATTCCATGCGGCACGGAGAGTGAGAATCCTCAAAAATGACAGTAATCTCATTGGGATGAATCTCATGCCCCTCGGTGGACACTATAAACTGAAAGACGATATTGAAGAAGGTTCATGGAAGAACAAGATAGGGGTTCTATTGTCCCAACTCAGAAAATGGCATCGTCTATTATTCATCGCCCATGATCCGGCGGAGAAGGAATTTATGGGGAGATACATGGATACGGGGGAAACCCTCTTTTATTCTTCGGATTTTCGTGAATACGTGAATGTCTATGCGCAATGTGCCGCAGTGATCGCCAACCGAGTTCACGGTGCGGTCTGTTCTGCCGGATTCGGGAACCCAAGCATCATATTAGGCAACGACACAAGGTTGTTGATCGGTGATTATATCGGCATTCCGAGTTATTACATCAGTCATATTTCACCAGAAGAGATTATTGAACAACTTGAAGAGAGCATTTCATCGCGGAAATTTGAAAAGCAACGTTTGCTCTCTCTCAGAGAGGAGAGCGCCTCTCGTTATCGAGAAGCCATCCATGAAAATTGCTCAGAACTTTTTGGTGAAAAAGAAATGAAACATCCTAAAAAAGAGAGGATTTCTGTAAAACAAATGAATCTAAGTCTGGGGTCTGTGAAAGAGCTATCTTCTAAGTTGTTTGCAGATTTTATGACGTCCTTGAACTGTTTTGCCCAGAGATGGGGGCTCCGCCAGTTTACAAACTGGTCAAAGGTATGGGAATACCCATGGCTCTGGTTCAACGGCCTTTCTCAAGCGGATTGGAAAGAATCTTCTCTGCTCGACATTGGAAGTGAGTTGAGTCCCATGACCTGGTTTCTTGCTTCGCTGGGGGCTAATGTAACACTGGTTGAAATGGATCAACAATGGGTCCCAAAATGGGAACGTCTTTGTACCGAAACAGGGCTCCAAGTGAAGTGGCAAATTGTTCCTGCTGAGAAGTTACCTTTCGAGGATGAATCTTTTGATGTGGTGACGAGCTTTTCAGTCATTGAGCATCAGAAGGACAAGGGGATGGCGGTAAATGAAGTTCTTAGAATCCTTAAACCCGGTGGACTGCTTGCTTTGTCCTTTGATATCTGCGAACCTGAAATGAGTATGACTTTCCCAGATTGGAATGGAAAGGCATTGACAATGGCTCAGTTTGAAGAACTTATCTGGAACCACCCAGAATTCGATACTATGGGACAAAAGCCAGAATGGAACGTGCGGGATATTCCAGAATTTATAAAGTGGCATTTGCAAAGTGCCTCCCATCACAATTATACGGTGGGGGCTGCGGCATTAAGAAAAAGGCTGAGTTAAGCATGGTTCCCTCAAAACAAATAAGGAAAATCCTTCTACCAAGATTTGACACCCTTGGGGATATCGTCCTTTTGGAGCCTTTTCTCAGGGCATTGCATGAAGTCTTCGACAGAGCTGAGATTACCATTCTTGTAAGAGAAGGATACGAACAACTGGCTCTTCTTTTCCCTAAACAACTCCAGTGGCAGGTCACAGGAGTTAATCCTTCCTCTCGCCCCATTGATCCCATTTCAGTGAAGGGTCTTTTGACCAGGCTTGAAAATGAACAATGGGATCTGGTTCTCTTCACAAAGTACGAGTGGACATGGCTTGAACACCTCATCGGTGCCAGGCTGAAAGGTGTTCGACGAGTTGCGGTCAGTCATTCAAGGGAAGTTCCAGAATGGCTTAATCGTTATTCCCGCCACCCGGGGATAGATCTCCAATTCTATTATGATGAGTTAGTACCTGTCGAAGAGAGGATTCATGAAACCGAGAAGTACCAGATTCTGCTCAACTATATGGCAGGAGAAAACAAAGCTTTGCCAAACCCTAAGCTTATCGTACCTGATAGAATCAAAAAGAATTCGAGAGAAGTTCTTCGTGCCTTAGGATTGGATCAGAAAAACTTTTTTGTCTGTCTTCCCGGAGGGACAGAGCAAATTGCCATTAAAAGGTGGCCTACCGAAAAATTCGCCAAAATGATCACCTGGCTAAAATATAAATATAAGATAGAAACCCTTTTGGTTGGTAATGAAAATGAGCGTGGGATTGTTGAAGAAGTGGCGGGCCTTGCAGGGGGGGAAAGCTATCAGCCACCCATCTGGTTAGGTAAGGATGGGGAAATTCCATTACTTGCTGGGATATTAGAGCAGGCAAAGTTTTATTTTGGGAATGATACAGGTCCCATGCACATGAGCGCTGCTCTCGGCATTCCAGTGGTTGCCTTGTTTGGAGGGGGCACCTGGCCAAGGTTTATCCCAAAAGGTTCAGAAGGTCATGTGATTGTTCGAAAAATGCCCTGTTTTTACTGCCATTGGAAATGTTCTTTCGGAGATGCTCCTTGCATTACGGATTTGCCAATATCCCTTGTTCAAGAAGCTTTGGAGACTGTTGTGAGGATGGATAAGTTCGATGGAAGTGGGGTCAACATCCGCGAAGTTAAAGCCTATCCTGAGATCGCAAGCGAATTCATTAAGAAAGCAGGTGAAACCTTTAGAAAGAGTGAGGCCGATCGTGAAGCTCGTCTGGAGGCAATTCATGAATTCGGTCAGCGGCTTGATGCTTGCGAGGCAGATAATACAGCAAGGCTTGAAGCCATTCACAAAATTGCTGTGAAGCTTGATGCTTGTGAGGCAGGCAGTGCTGCCAGACTTCAGGCAATCCAAGAACTGGGTTTGAAGCTTGATGCTTGTCGGGCAGATAGTGCAGCGAGGCTTAAGGTGATCCACGAGCTCGGCATCAAGCTCGATGCCAGTGAGGCAAATAGTGCAGCAAGGCTTGAAGTCATCCAAGTTTTAAGCGAGAAACTTCAAGTGAGCGAGGGGGACCGTGCAACCTGCCTTGCGGTGATAGAACAGCAGAAGAATGAGATAAAAAGCCGGGCCGAAGAGTTAAAGCAGGTGCGACATAACCTTGAACTTATGAAATTATCAAGAAGCTGGAGAATAACAGCCCCCCTCAGGTGGGTTCACGACAAATGGAATAGTATTTTTGAAAAACATGGTTTTACATGATCGTGTAAAATAGATCTTCTCATTTTATGCCGGACAAAGGAGTAATCGTTTTACTTTGGAAGGACAGATTACAATTAGTGTAGTAACGCCCTCATTGAATCAGGGGAAATACCTTGAGGAGACGATCAGAAGCGTGATTACCCAGCAGGGGGATTTTTTCATTGACTATATCGTTATGGATGGGGGGTCAACGGATAATAGTGTGGACCTATTAAAAAAATACCAAACATTAATCAGAACGGATGAATTCGAATCGCGCTGCCTTGGGATTGAATTCCGGTGGACTTCCGAAAAAGACTGGGGGCAGACTCACGCCATCAACAAAGGTTTTCAGATGGCCCGAGGGGAGATTGTCTCATGGATCAACTCCGATGATCTGTATTATGATAACGCGTTTTCTACGGTGGCAGAACACTTTAAAAACAATCCTGAGAACGACTTTCTATTCGGCGACGGAGATGTAATCAACGAAACGGGCGATCTCAAATGGGAATGGTTATCCCGCCCTTATGATTTTAACGTATTGAAGGGTTATCATTACCTCTGGAACGATTTTACAAATTACATTATGCAGCAAGCTACCTTCTGGAGAAGAAGTGTCCTCAAAAAGATTGGGTTGCTGGATGAGTCTTTGCACTATGCTATGGATATTGAATATTGGCTGAGGATTGGCAAGGCAGGTTTTAAGACCGCCCATGTTCCCACCAAGCTTGGGAAATTCCGGATGATTCAGGGCACAAAGTCGCTATCTTCTCCAACGATATTCTGGATGGAACAGCTTGAAATATTTCGTCGGTACAATGGTTCGAAGGCCATGGAGCCGTTCCTCAGGTATTATTTTTATAATGAGGGACTTCACAATGGACTCAATCTGGATGAGCTAAGAAAAAAGAAGTACCAATTATTTCATCAATGGGGACATTTTGATGCTCACGAGTTTTCTGTACTCGAAAGTAAATCACAAGAAGCCTTGGTTAATGCGTCTTTCATGCTTGCCTATGAATCCGTGGTAAATGGAGAAAGCAAAAAGGCAAATTCCATATTCAGGGGGGCCATCGCTCAAAAACCATGGCACCTGTTTTCCTACCTTTCACTCTGGTTTCTACTCAGTAAGGTCCTGGGCACTTCATTGTCCAGGAGTTTAAAAAGGTTTGCTCAGAAGGTCATCCACGTGTACCGGATGAGGAAATATCTTTATCGATACACTTAGGAGAAAAAGATGAAGAACGTTAAAAGTTACGCGGATGATTGGGATGAGTATGTAAGGTATTTCTCAGAATATGCTAAGAATGAACCTACCAACGTTGGGAGAACAGATTTGAAATATCCCGGAGATGAATGGGGTACTCCAGAAGAATGGACAGCTTACGCCGATACGTTTCTAAGACCTTTCCTGCCGGATGATCGGAGTGGGATTGCGGTCGAAATTGGTCCCGGCTCAGGTAAGTATACCCTGGAGGTTGTTGAGAAAGTAAAACGGATGATCTGTTTTGAAGTTTCAAAAGAATTCATGAGAGTAGCCAAAGACAGATTATCCCAATATATCGCCCAAGGAAAGGTAGAATTCGAATTACTAAAGTTGTGGAACTGTAATGAGATCCTCAAAGGCTTAAAGTCCAAGAGTCTCTTAGGGGAGGTCCATCTTTTCTTTTCTGTCGACTCGATGATACACGTTGAACTGCATACATTGATTGCATATTTCATCAATGCCGCCATGTCGTTAAGAGTGGGTGGGCACATGGCAATGGGTGTAGCCAGTTGTACAAATGGAAAAGGCTTCCGCAGGCTATTAGACGAAACACCTTGGTGTTATGGAGGGATGAGGCCTTCGCATCAATTCTATTTCTTATCCAAAGATATTGTCCATTTTGTCACCCAACAGTTAGGCTTTGAGATCGTTTTGTTTGATGAAAAGCGCGATATCAATTTCGTTGCGAAGAAAGTTAAAGAAGTCTCGATAGAGGCGTTTGAATTAGACTGGGAGGCCAAGCTCAAGGTGATAGAGCATCAAACAGGAACGCTTGCGGATAGGATAACAGAACTTGAGGCTGACCGAGCCGCAAGATTGGAGGAGATCTACAAACTTAGTGAGAAGCTCCATGCATGTGAGGCCGACCGGGAAGCGAGGCTTAAGGTGATAGAGCGTCAGGCTAAAGAATTTGGAGAGAAGATAAGAGAGATTGAGGCAGACCGAGCGGCAAGGTTGGAGGCGATCCACGACCTCAGTAGGAAGCTCCAGGCGTGTGAAGCAGACCTTGTAGCCAGATTAGAGATCATAGACCGCCAGCAACATGAGTTAGTACAGGTCCATAATATTTTGGAGGCCATGAAGGCATCGAGAAGCTGGCGATTGACAGCCCCGCTCAGATGGCTTCATATCCAGTGGCACAATTTTTCAAGAAAATTTTTCAAGGTGGATTGAGCGTCGAGAAAATAATCGCTCATTAGTCTCTTAGCAATATTCCTGTGCACTTCGTGGCGAAGTGCAATAGAAGGATGTTAGATGGATAAAGGCGCAGACAGAAATCACCTTATCACTGTGATTGTATGTACATATCAGCGACCCCTGTTTTTGAAACAATGCTTAGAAAGCCTTCTTTCCAATACGTATAAAAATTATGAAATCATCGTCGTCGGTCAGGGCCCAGATCAAACACCACAAGTGGTTGTCGATGATCATTTCAAGAACAATCCAAAAATTAAATGTATTCACACCGAAACCGTGGGGCTCAGCACGGCTCGTAATATTGGCTGCCATTATGCGAGAGGTGATGTGATTGCATTCATTGATGACGATGCTATGGCGTCTCCTGAATGGATGAAAGGATATGTGGAAATTTTTCATCAAATTAAACCCATGCCGGGAATGGCGGGTGGAATGATTGAGCCGTTGTGGGAAACTCAAAAGCCCATCTGGTATCCGAGCGAAAGGGAATTCCTGCTCGGGATTTACAACATTGGCGACGAGATATGCCCATTTCCGGAAGGAGACTTGCCTATCGGAGCTAATTTCGCAATACTCCGGTCAGCAGTTGAGAGACTGGGAGGATTTGATGAACGCCTTGGATTTAACATAAATCGAAAACATTCCATGATTGCAGGGGAGGATTCATTATTCGCTTTGCGTATCAAAGAAGCGGGATACCGGATCTATTATCAACCCAAGTCTAAGGTCTATCATCACATTAGCTCGGCAAAGTTAACTAAGAAATATTTTTTAAAGCGGCATTTCTGGGAAGGGGTGACCCATGTCGCTGTAGAAGCATGCGGGGGCATCGCCAACGGAAGGCGCCTGCGGGGGCATCTCCTGTGGAATCTTAAGAAAGCATTGCTGACTGGAACTGATATTTCAAAAATTTATTTTTCTCCGAACGAACAAAGGTCGCCTCAGGTAATGCTCAAGCTTTCAGAAATGGCATGCAGCATGGGCGCTTGTATCAAGTCGTTGGAACTCTTAATGAAGAACAGACTTGCTTAGGCAAAAATCTGACGTGGTCATTAGATTTCTGCAGATAACATGAGGAAAAGATGCGTATCGGTGTGAATTGTTTTTTGCTTCAAAAGAACATTGGTGGCTTGAGGCAATACTTTCACACCCTTTTTAGAGAATTGCTGGCGACTGACAAAGAAAATAGCTACATCTTTTTCTATTTTGAACACAACATTGAGGAAATGGGCCTTATTGGAAACGAGAGGTGGAAAGAAGAGGCAGTTTTACTAAAGGACCAGAGAGAGGTAAGCCATCATCTGGCAAAAATTGACCTGTATTTTTGTCCTTTTGGTGCCATCTGGCCTCGCCCTGTTCCTGTGCCAAGCGTTGTGACACTCGTCGATATCCAAGAGAAGTATTATCCTCAGTTCTTTACGAAGCAAGATTTATGGAGCAGAGAATACCATTTTGACGGGTCAACAAGTGCGGCTGACCAGGTGATTACAATCTCAGAATTTTCAAAAAATTCTATTGCTTTCCACCATCGAATCCCAAAGGACAAGATCCACGTGGCTTACCTTGCAGCGGATGAGTGCTTTTATGAAAGCGTTGAAGATGACCCGGTAAATCTGGAATTGCCCGAGCGCTTTGTCTTCTATCCTGCCAATCGATGGCCCCACAAAAATCACGATAATCTGCTGAAAGCCTTAGCGATCCTTAAAAAGGAATACCATTTGGACATCAATTGCGTGTTGTCCGGTTTCGATTACGAAAACGGATATCCTCTCAACAAGAAAATTGATGAGTATGGCTTAAATGGTCAGGTTAAGATTCTTGGCTATGGAAGCAAGAACGAAATAAGACATATTTATAAGAAAGCAGTCATGCTCTGCTTTCCTTCACTCTTTGAAGGTTTTGGATTACCCCTGGTGGAGGCGATGACGGTCGGGTGCCCCGTTGTTTGTTCGCGTGAGACGAGCATTCCTGAAGTGGTGGGCGATGCAGCCTTGTTGTTTGACCCCCTCAACCCTAACGAGATGGCAATGAAGATTCATCGAGTTTGGACGACCCCAGAACTGCGAGAGACGCTTGTCAGCAGGGGCAAAGAGCAAGCAAAGAAATTCTCTGTAAGAAACCTTGCGACACGCCATTTGGAAGTGTTTAGACTTGCTGGCCAATCCCATCGTAAAAGACGGTACATGTATTATAAATATGTTTACGAACCTTTGCATACACTTAAGATGTATGCCAAAAGAGCGCAAATACAAAAAGGCTAATTCGCCAAGGTTGTGGTCAATGCTTCTCAAAGCGCCACTGCGTACCAGGGCACCTCAAAAGATACCGCTCTTTTGTTGCGGATAAATAGCCTCGATGTGCACCTTCAATCGCTCTGCTCTTGAGATGCGAAGCTCGCGAGTATTGCTGCCATCTGCCGTGTACCAGTTGTGCTCGAAACCCCACTCGGGCAACACGATGCCAAATTCATCGTGTTGCTCGTACAGAGCCGACCCCTTCAATACCATGCATCCCCCACCGGGATACACGGTGTCGATGGAATCGTGATTCCTCGTGATGAATTGCAGTGTCTCTTCGAAGTCTTGCTCTGTCTCGTTGACATATCCAGCGATGAGGAAGCAGCCGACGCTGATCCCGGCATGCTTAGTATTGCGAAGGACTTCCTCAACTACTTCGAGCTGAGCATTCTTACGCATATGGTCGAGTACGCGTTGAGAACCGCTTTCAACGCCGAATATGAGCTGATGACAACCGGCCGCATGGACTTTCCTCATCAACTTCGCGTCCATAGCGCGATGAGTGCGAGCCTTGCCTGCCCAGCTGACCTGCAAGGAGCGCTCGAGTATCAAGTCGCACATGCCTTCAAACTCTTTGATATTGCCGTTGATCAGCCAGTCCGCAAGATTGAAATGGTGAATGCCATAGATCCGAACATTACGTTCCATCTCGTCTACGATGTTCTCGGCGGTTCGGAATCGGTAGCGCCCCCATTGCGGACTGTCGGCGCAGAAGGTGCAGCGGTTGTAGCATCCACGGCTGGTGAGCATGGGTAACGACCTAACGGAATAGTTCTTGAGCTCATACTCGTTGAAATCGGGAAACGGTATCTGATTGATGTCGGCGATCATGGGCCTGGCGGCGCTAGGTACCGTGCCCGAATCATCTCGGTAGGTGACGCCCGCGCATCCCTCGATCGTTACCCGATCTTTGAGCCGCTGCATCACCTCGCAGACTGTCTCCTCGGCTTCTCCATGAACCAGGAGGTCAACGGTGCCGTCATTGAAAAGTGGCGTCTGGTCGCAGGAGGGCCCTCCAAAGACAAGACAGGTGTCCGCAGACCGCTTGCGGATCTCCTTCGCCAACAGTTGCGTGACCGAAATATTGGATAAGTAGGTCGAAAAGCCGACTACCATTGGGTAGTCCTCCAAAATCCTATCAGCCCAGTGTTCGACCAATGCCTCCAATTCCAGTTCTTTCTTCCAGTGATCAAAGTCCGCATACCATCCATTCGGCAGGTAGGTCTGCATGACCATGGCCTTATGGCGCTCAGGGATTGCGTCGATCAATGCCACGCTGAGATCGTGGCAGCGGACGCTGAAACCGCCCGCGCGTAAAACCGAACTGAGGTAGGAGATTGAAAGCGGAGGTTCGTATATGTTCCAGATGGGGCACATGACCAACGAGATATCGGTCTTTGCACTGGTCTTCAGAAACGACAACGTTTGCATGGGTTAGTATCCGGTTCGAGGTCGGGTCTGCTGGCAGCCAAGTATGCAGATGATGCCTCTGCAAACGACTGAAATGTCCTCCCAAGCTGTTTGTGCTTATCTCCCACAATACAAGTGCCGCTTTAATACCCCTCGCGGGGGCTTTGGGCGATCCGATCGCTAGTGATCTCCTGGCAATACTGCCCCAAGTCCTGCATTGTGACTTGTGGGTATTTCTTTCCCCCCGAGCGTCCTCGGGTCAAACGTCCCTTCCCAAAATGATTTGAGCTGAGCTTCGAGCGCTCACCCTCGGTTATTTGAGTTGACCAGAGCACGCTTCATGGCCAATCATAGTTAGCGGAATTTATAGTTTTGTTTGTGCAAATTTACAATAGCAAACTTCGGCTTGGGTGTCAATAACGTTTAGCGAGCCATTTGCGATGTGATAGCGTCCAATAAACACGGGGGCTTGGTGATGGGAAGAAAAGTCTTTACCCCGAAAGGAAGCAGTGTTTACGGGCTCATTGTGTGCAGAGGGA
>Ga0194125_10006898_pt1 | contig 16588 bp, 9 predicted proteins | sample TA2KigC250mmetaG_FD_148626 | JGI IMG/M metagenome (GOLD analysis project Ga0194125, IMG submission 148626) | Freshwater microbial communities from Lake Tanganyika, Tanzania - TA2015034 Kigoma Deep Cast 250m | ecosystem: Environmental > Aquatic > Freshwater > Lake | place: Tanzania: Lake... | reverse complement strand
ATCACCGTCGTCGGCAAGGCGGCCAAGATTCCGGAGGGGGTCAAGATAGGCCGCAACTGTTCCATTGCCTGTAATGTCACCGAGAAAGACTTCCATAGCTCTATTGTCCAGAGCGGGGAAACGATACGGCCAAAGCGGCAGCGTCCGGTCCATAAAGAATAAAAGTACCGCCGGCGGTAGTCTGGACTGTCCCCAGGGGGCTTGAGGAGAAGATGTCAGAGCTTAGGCAAGACCCGACTACCAAGGCCTGGGTGATACTGGCCCCGGAGAGGGCGAAACGCCCCCAGCCGAAACATCGGGTCAGGCCCGCCGATGAGCTGCCCAGCTTTGATTCATCCTGTCCTTTCTGCCCGGGCAATGAGGAGATGACGCCTCCGGAGGTATTCCGGCTTCCCGTTTCGGACAAGGGGGCTCCGTGGGAGGTGAGGGTGGTGCCCAACCGCTTTGCCGCGCTCTGCGCGGGTGAAGATGGAAATATCGTGGAGGAGGGACGTCTCTTCCGCAAGATGGACGGCACCGGGGCCCATGAGGTCATCATTGAAACGCCCTCGCACAATACGCCCATGGCGTTGATGAGCTACGAACAGCTGGAGAAAGTGCTGATAACCTATCAGGAAAGATATAACGCGTTGAAAAAGGAAAAGTACCTGAAATTCATCACCATCTTCAAGAACCATGGCTGGGCTTCAGGCACTTCGCTGATACATCCGCACTCGCAGGTAGTCGCCACGCCCATCGTGGCGCCTTCTTATCACCATCAGTTTGACATCGCCCACGAGTATTATATGGACCGGGGCCGGTGTCTGTACTGCGATTTACTGGCCGGGGAACTGGAAAAGGACAGGAGAATCGTGGCCAAGACCGAGCAGTTTGTGGTCTTCCATCCTTATGCCTCACATGCTGCCTATGAGACGTGGATAATGCCCAGAGACCATTGCGCTTCCTTCGGCATCTTCCCTGATACGTATATGAACCAGCTGGCCAGGGCGCTGAAAAATGTTCTCCTCTGCCTGCATGAATCGCTGGACAATCCGGCCTTTAACCTGATGGTCGACAGTACGCTTACCGAGGATGAGGAAGACCCTTACTACCACTGGCATATCCGCATTGTCCCCCGCCTCACCACTATCGCTGGCTTTGAAATGGGTTCCGGCATTTACATCAGCACTGTCATGCCTGAGGACTCGGCAGGCCATCTGCAGTCCTGTTTTAAGAGGCTGATTAAAGAGGGAAAAATTTCCTCGGGATAGGCCTCCAACACTGCTGGTGCAGCGGCCAGAAGTCCCGCGGCAAAGGTATTATTTGTCTATAGCCGTTCTTTTGCTCACCCCCTGTGTCCCCCTCTCAAACAGGTTTATCTTTTACGCTCCATCTTTATAATGTTTGAGAGGGTGAAAGGATTGGAGAGGGAGCGGAGCCCTCTCTCCTCTAGACTCCCCTCTCCAGCCATTTATGCCTGTGGTTACTTGCCAGCGATTCTGGCTGGAGAGGGGTCAGGGGTGAGGCATCAACTGCCAACCAAAGGCAAATAAGAACCCAGGAGGCAGCGCTGGTTTATTCCATCCTGCTTTAGGTCAGGCGTTAAGTTCCTTTAGCGGTCGCCACCTGCCCAGGCTGAATAGCCGGGGGAAGAGCACTTTTCTGGTTTCCTCAATGATGAATAATGAGCCTCCGGCGAGCAGTGCTATACCCCATTTCTCCGCCGACAGAGGCACCGTGCGGAAGGCTACCTGCATGAACGGCGCGTAGACGGCAATCAGCTGCAGGGCTATGGCGCCGGCGATTGACAGGAGGAGCCAGCGGTTGCCTAAGATGCCCAGTCGGAAGACAGTGTACTCGTCCGAGCGCGCATTGAAGACGCGGAACCATTCAAAGGAGACCATGGTGCAGAAGGTGATGGTGCGCGCTTCTTCTATGCTCATTCTGGGCTCGGCCCAGCGAAAAACGAGAAAAGCACCGAGGCCCATGAATGCGGCCATGAAGATGACGCGGAGAAGCAGGCCGGGGTAGATTATGCCCACGCTGGGGTGGCGGGGTGGCTGTTTCAGTTCATCGCCGGCTTTAGGCTCCAGCCCCAGAGGCACGGCGACTGCGGTATCGGTGACCAGGTTCAGCCAGATAATCTGCACCGCCAGGAGCGGCGCCCGGCCGACGAAGAGGAGCGCCAGGGTCAAGGCAAGTAGTTCACCTATATTGGTGCTCAACAGGAAAAAGAGTACGTTGCGCAGCCGGTTGAAGATGGACCGGCCTTCCTCCACCGCCGCCACCACCGAGGCGAAGTTGTCGTCGGCCAGTATCATATCGGAGCCTTCTTTGGCCACATCGGTGCCGGTGATGCCCATAGCTATGCCGATATTGGCCGCTTTCAATGCCGGGGCATCATTCACGCCGTCGCCGGTCATGGCCACCACATGGCCGTGGCTCTTCAAGGCGTTGACAATGCGGAGCTTGTGCAGCGGCTCAATGCGGGCAAAGACCGATATTCCCTCCACCTGTTCATGCAGTTCATTATCGGTCATCTGCTGGAGTTCCAGGCCGGTCACCGTTTTCCCTGCTGGCAGGTCAAGCTGGCGAGCAACTGACTCTGCGGTAATCTTGTGGTCGCCGGTAATCATCACCACTTTTATGCCTGCCTGTTTGCACATTCGTACCGCTTCTCTGGCCTCTTCCCGGGGCAGGTCAGCCATGCCCGCCAGGCCGACAAATACCAGGTTGCCTCTGATATGCTCATCTTTCAGGTCCTCAAGCTCTGGCGGGTGTTCGGCATAGGCGGTGGCAATGACCCTCAGTGCCTGGCTGGCCATACTGGCGTTGGCCTGCATTATAATTTCAGCGTCCTTTTCGGTGAGGGGTAAAACCTGCTCGCCGTAAAGTTTAAACTTGCTGAGCGACAATATCTTTTCCACCGAGCCCTTGACATAAGCTACCCTGCCGCCATTGCGCGGGTGAAGGGTGGCCATATACTGTTTTTCGCTCTGAAAAGGTATCTCGTCCAGGCGGGGGTAAGCCTTTTCCAGCTTCTCCTTTTCCAGGCCCGCTTTGGTGGCCGCCACCAGCAGTGCTCCTTCCGTCGGGTCGCCGTAAATATCGCAGCACTCATTATTGTCTCTCCTGGTCAGGAAAGAATCGTTGCAGAGGGCACCTATGCGGAGCATCAGGTTGAGCGGGGGCTGAGTTTGTGGGTCAACAGGCTGACCGTCGCGGCGGAACTCACCTTGCGGGATGTAGCCTTCGCCGGTAACCTCAATCCACCGGCCGTCAACGAACAGGCGCTGCACCGTCATCTCGTTGAGGGTCAGCGTGCCCGTTTTATCCGAGCAGATGACCGTCGCTGAGCCCAGGGTCTCCACGGCCACCAGCTTGCGGATGATGGCATTGCGCCGGGCCATAATGCGCATGCCCACCGCCAGCACCATGGTCACCACGGCGGGCAGGCCCTCCGGTATAGCGGAAACGGCGGCGGCCACGGCCAGCAGGAATACCTCCAGCTTGTCCAGCCCCTTGAGCAGCCCGACCACCACCAGCAGGGCACAGATGCTGAGGAAAAGGACCACCAGATATCGGCTTAACCGGCTGATATTTTTCTGAAGAGGTGTTTTCTCCGTCTTGATTTCCTGAATGGCGGAAGCTATCCGCCCGATGTCAGTAGCCATACCGGTCCTGACGACCATGGCGGTGGCCCGACCGTAACTGACAATGGTGCCCATGTGCACCATGTTTTTTCTCTCCGCCAGCGGCACGTCTTCACCGATGGCATCAGTGAATTTGTCAACGGGCATTGACTCTCCGGTGAGCATGGCTTCATTTACTTTCAGGTTGGAGACTTCAATAAGTCTGGCATCGGCGGGGACACGGTCGCCCGTTTCCAGGAGCACGATGTCGCCGGGGACGACCTCGCGGGCGGAGACCAGCCTGATATCGCCATCGCGCCGGATGCGGGCTCTGGGGGCGGCCATCTGGATGAGCGTCTCCATCGCCTTCTCGGCGCGTGTCTCCTGTATGAAACCGATGATGGCATTGAGCACCAGCACGCCGAGGATTACGCCGGCGTCAAGAAAGTGCCCGACGATGAGGGAGATGATGGCGGCGACCATCAGGACGTAAATCAGCGGGCTGAGAAACTGCCGTAAAAAGACTATTACTGGCGGTGTCTTCTTCTTGCCCTTCAGCTCATTGGGGCCATACTGCAGCAGACGAGACCTGGCCTCGCTGGCGGCAAGGCCGGAGCGCCGGGAAGCAAGCGACTCCAGGGCTTCACTGATGGGGAGATTATGCCATAACACGTTCATGCTAGATAGTCAGGGTTTCCTGGCGGCAGAATTTAAGCAGCTCGGCGAAATTGCTGATTCTGGCGGCGTTATTGGTCTCCAGGAAGCCGTCATAGGTGAGGCTTATCCAGGGCTTCTGATAGGTGGCGCTGAACTTCTCTGACATGGCAGCCACGATGCCGCCGGGCATGCAGCCGTGAGGCATCACTGAAATTACGCCGGCGAACAGGGGAGATTCCATCCATTCCACGCCGCTGCCGATGCTGAGGACCGCCTCGCTGCCGCAGCGAGGGGATAAATATATGTCTGACTTGGCCAGTATGGCTGCCGTGGAAGGCTCTCTGCCGTTGAGTAGTTCGTGGTAGTGGCTGGAGACCCGGTGCTCATCGCGTTCCTGAACAAGTTTCTTCAGGTAGCTGGACAGCATTTTCCGGAAGTTGCGGTCTTTCACGGCGTCCTCAAGGTTGCGGTGCGCGGTGTACTTCAGCCACTCGCCAACCGGGGAAACGATGACTTCAAGGCCCGCCGCCTCGCATTCTTTGACCAGGTCGCGGTTGCTGAACCGGTTGGAGCGCAGGTATATCTCGCCATTGATGCCAATGAGGGGTCGCGGCGGCAGTTCTGGGTCAATGAGAGATTTGAAGGCGGCGGTTGCCTGCTGCAGCACGTCGTAGAACCGCTCTTTGCGGCGGACCCGCGCGGCAATGTGTTTCAGGAATTCAGCGAACAGGACTTCAGCGGCTCCCTTTTCCTTCTCATAAGGGCGGGTGCGCCAGAGGAGACGCTGCAGGCCATCGACAGCCACGATGCTGTTCCAGGCAAGGCGGGTGAAGCCCGGCTCAAGGTTCAGGTCGCGGTAGGCGTTATTGGAGACCGAGGCTATCATGGGCAGGTCAAAGCCGAGCTCTTTCAGTATTCGCCCTTGCTCGACCACATATTTGCCCAGCCGGCATGGCCCATAAGCGCCGGCCATGAACCCCTCATAATCTTTCAGGTTATCGCCGCAGTCGTGGCAGAACTTTATAAAATCACCAAGAGTGACGCGATAGGGAAGACATTCTGTTCCCGAGGTTACCTGGTTGCTGAGAAGGAGGGTGTGTTCATCGGGTTCGGGCAGCACCATGGCCCGGGCGCCGGAAGCATTGACCGCCTCGGCGATGACGTCGGCGTGGGGGCACATTCTGGGGAGGAGCAGCGTCTTCTGCGGATTGATGATGGCGGAAGCGCCGCGGTATACGTAACGGCCAGTCTCTGGAAGATGCTTTGTAGACTGGGCATAGCTTTTAATCGTGTCCACGTAGGCCTCAAGTCGGGTAACAATGCCCGCCTCGGCGGCATGTTCGTCGATTTCCAGCTCGCCGAGCGGCTTGCCCCCCATGATGTCGGCCAGCATGTTCAGCATGAAGGAGTTGGGGCCGCAGCCGAAGTTGGTGAGGGCCAGCCCGTAAAGCTGCCGGTCCTTGACTGTTATCTCACCGCCGGCAATGAATTTGCTCTCGTAATGCCAGTAGGGGCGGTCGGAGTATGCCTTGGGGTTGACGGCTTCCAGGGGCAGGAAGTCGAGCGGCACAGGCACCACGCCGAGCTGGGCCAGCTTTTCGGCGATGCCCAGATTGGCCCCCGAGTCCTGGGACATATAGGCGCGGGAGAAAAGCACCACGCCGAGATGGTCGCTTTCATGAAGCTGCTTGAGCAGCTTTTTCCCCATGGCCAGGCAGTCGGTCTTGAACTGGCGCTGCGTCCTGATGCCGGCGAGGGCGGCCTTTTTGCCCTGTTTGCGCCCGAATCCCAGCTTTGCCGCCACGCTGGTCAGATTCTTAATCGTTTCCTCATCACCCAAGCTGAAATCAATAATCGGCGTCAGCAGGCGGTCGCCCAAATCCAGCACATGGCGCACAATGAACGGTGACGCCTGGACCAGAGGGCAGGCATATTTCTGGTTTTCGGCACCTTCTTTGTTATCCAGGCGCAGGAAACAGGGGTAGAGAATATAATCAACTCTGTCTTTAATGGCGGCGATATGCCCGTGGAGCAGCTTCAGCGGGAAACAGCTGTCAGTATAGCTCAGCTCCGCGGCCTGCTCCATGATTTCCTTGGTCGTCTTTGATGACAGGACAACTCTGGCGCCAAGCGTGTTCAGGAAACCAAGCAAAAGCGGGGCATAGTCATAGGCCAGAAGGGCGCGGGGGATGCCCACCACCGGGCCAGTGCCCGCACCTTCTTTATAATCGCGAAAGAGCAGTCTCTCGCGTTCATCAAAGGCAGTTTTCTGGCGGGCGTGGCTGGCGGCGCTGTCATAGCGGTCACAGCGGCTGCCATAGAAAGTGGCCTTCTCATTGGCCAGCTGCATTCGGGTGATGGTGCAGTTGTTATCGCACACCTGGCAGATGAAGGTGGAGAGCTGGCACTGGCCATCGACCGCTTCTTGAAATCCCTTGAATTTTGAAGGCTGGCCGTTCATTCCTTCCCGGGCCAGCATGGCAGCGCCAATGGCGCCGCTCACCTCGCGGTGCTCGGCCACAGTCAGTTTTCTACTTTCAAGCTGCTGATGGAAGGCGGACACCACCGCCTGATTGTAAAAGACGGCACCGGTAAGGATGACCTTCTCGCCGAGCTTGCGGTGCCCCACCACTTTGGAAAGGTAGTTCTTGGCGATGGAGTTGGCCAGGCTGGCGGTGATGACTTCAAGGGGCACGCCTTCCTGCTGGGCAGAGGCGACCGCCTGCCCCATGAAGGCGGCGCACCTTGTCCCCAGGTCAATAGTATAAGGGGCGTTGAAAGACAGGCTGGCGAACTCGCCGTTGTGCACCGAGATGTCCAGCATCTCCGCCAGCTCATCAATGAAGCTGCCGGTGCCGGCGGCGCAGGCCTTGTTCATCTGGTAGTCAACCACCACCCCATTGCGCTTGATGACCAGCTTGGAGTCCTGCCCCCCAATCTCAATGATGTCGGCTTCGGGGTCTATCTCAACCGCTGCCCTGGTCTGGGCGGTGATTTCGTTCTTGATAAGGTCGGCGCCGATGAAGCTGCCTACCAGATACCTGCCCGAGCCGGTGACGCCCACGCCGGCAATTTTGATATGGGACGCGCCGTCAAGGAGCAGGTTGCGGAAGACCTGTTTCACCGCTTCAATGGGCCGGCCGGCGGTCATCAGGTAGTTCTTGGCCAGCACCTCGGTGCCGGTCTCATCCAGGATAACCGCCTTGGTGCTGGTGGAGCCGACGTCAACGCCGAGGTAGCCGGAGCCGGGCTCGGTGATTTTCAGGCCGGCGCCGTTGCCCGGCACCGCCACTTTTCCCAGCCCGGGCATTTCAAAATAGTCCTGGCGGGCATCGGCCTCGGGGAGCGGGCGTATTGTGGAATTCCTTTCCTTTGCCAGCAGGGCAGACCCGAGCGCTTCAATATGGCGGTAATTTTCGGGAACGGTGACCCGGGCCTCGTGGCCGTTTCGCGCCGAGATTGCCTCATTGAGTGCCCGGACAATGGCCTTGTTGGCCGCCACCCCGCCCACAAAGTAAACAGGCTCGGCAAAGAAGCCTTTCTTCAGTGAAGCCACCATGCGGGCGATGCTCTCGCAGAGGGCATAGAGCATGGCTTCCACGGAGACACCTTTCTGCTGCAAATGAATGAGGTCGCTCTTGGCAAAGACGCTGCACCGGGCGGCGATGCGGGGCGGGTCGCCCTGGCATTTCAGGGCGAGGCGGGAGAAGTCTTCAAGGCTTATGCCGAGTCGGTATGCCTGCTGCTCCAGGAACCTCCCTGTGCCGGCGGCGCAGAGCGGGTTTGAGGAGACCTGCCACGGTTTTTTCAGCCCGTCTTCTAGGACGATGACCGTGGAGGTCTGGCCGCCAATCTGGACTATGGTCTTCACCTCGGGGAATAAGCTGAGCAGCCCAGAGGCGATGGCCAGTGAGCTGCTGTATTCCGCCCAGTTGAATTCTGCGGGGATAGAGTCTCTGCCGGAGCCGGAAACACCGGCGCCGCCGATGCTGTCCAGCGGCACCACCTCGCCGAGCCGGGAAAGCAGCGCATTGACAGCTGCCTTGGGGTTGGTGATTATCCTTTCGTTATCAAGTCGGGCGATACGGTTTTGCTCATCAATGAGGCAGAGTTTGGCGTTAACCGAGCCGACGTCTATTCCCAGTGAATATTTCATTTTGACAACAGCCAATTCTAGCAAAAGTCAGCGGTTTTGTGAAGGCAGAAGCCCGATATCTCAGCCCCGCAAAATCAGTCCACCACCGGCACGTAGATTTCACCCTTGAGCGGGTAAATCACCTCCAGGAAGACGGTAATCGATTTCTTGCTTTCATCTTCTTCAGCGGTGTTGCGGAAGAGCAGAGTATAGGTATCGCCCTGGGCCTGACTGGCGGTGAAGGAAAAGCGCTCGGCCTCGGCTGAGCGAAATACTTGCGACTTGCCGGTGATGCGGAAATCTACGGTATCGCCCTTCTCCAGATAGAAAAAGCCATCCACCTTATCGCCGTCAGCCAGCTTGAGCAGTATGGCCACTTCCTGCGCGGCGTCCACCTTGAAGCTTATCTGTTTCATCTGCCAGGAGGTGCCAAGTTGTACCGACTTCACGATATTGAGATTGGCCTGGGAGGATGATGTTGCCGAGCTCTGCGTTAGCTGGGATATTTCATTGCAGCCGGAGAAGGGAAGGAGAATGGTGAGCAGAATGATGGCGATGATGACCTTTTTGCGCATAGCTGAGACCTCACTTATCTATGTCCTGTTGACCATTATACACTGAACTGGGCAAGAAAAGAATAACCTTTACACCGGGTACTATTTGCCTGTGGTTGTTCTTTCGCTCACCCCCTTGCTCCCCCTCTCAAACAGGTTCGTCTTTGGAGTTCCATTTCAATAATGTTTGAGAGGGGGGAAAGAATTGGAGAGGGGGAGGAGCCCCCTCTCACTTATAACTCCCCTCTCCAGCCATTAAAGCCCGCGGTCATTTACCAGTGATTCTGGCTGGAGAGGGGTCAGGGGTGAGGCGCTAGCTGTCAACCAGAGGCAAATAGAACCTTTACAGCTTCTGGCTTGACGGGCGGGCAGGGATGAAATTAGACTTAGGTTGGCGCAGCGTGATTTGAATCGCTGGCCACAAGGAGGCTGCCAATGAAACCGCAGGTACCGATTATTTCAGTAAAGGGTAAACCATTTGAGCGTGGCAGGCAATATGGTTCGCAGGCACGGAACCTGATACAGAAGAACCTGGAACTGTATTTTGACCTGTGGGGCTCGTTGTGGGGTGCCAAGCGCCCGGAGGTGCTGAAGCACTGTGGCAGGCTGGTGCCGATAATCGGTGACTATGATGCGGAAATACTGGAAGAGTTGCAGGGCATTGCCCGAGGGGCAGGCCTGCCCCTGGAAGAAATCGTGGCGCTGAACGCCCGCTATGAGATGGTGTTTGCCCAGAGCGCCGTGGCTGGGACTGCTGGTGGCTGCACATCAATAACCGCCATGCCCGAAGTAACCGTTAACGGCCATACCTTACTGGGGCAGAACTGGGACTACAAGCAAAGGTTTCAGGGGTTGAGCGTCATTCTGGAGGTTGAGAGAGAGAACGGCCCGAACGTCGTGATGCATACGGAGGCGGGCGCCATTGCTCACAAGGGAATGAACTCGGTGGGGCTGGGGGTCTGTCTCAACGCCCTGGTGTCCAGTCGTGATAGGTTTGAGGTGACCACGCCTTTTCTCATCGTGGGGCGCGCCGTGCTGAATGCCGACAGCTTAAGCCGGGCCATAAAAGTCGTTCTGAACGCCAAGGTAACAGTGTCGTTCAACCTCCTTATCGCTCATGCCGACGGCGAGGCGATAGACCTGGAGGTATCACCGCTGGACGTCGGCTTCCTGCATCCCGATAGCGGCATCCTTACCCACAGCAATCATTTCATCGCGCTGAACAATCGACCCGATATGGTTGATGTTTTCAAGGCGACCGCCCCCGACACTTTATTCCGTGCTCAGCGGGCGCGACATCTTATTGAGCTGGAGCGGGGGAAGATTGATGTTGGCAGCTTCCAGCGCGTGCTGCGCGACCACTTCAGCTACCCCAATTCCATCTGCCGGCATGTTGATACGAGAGAAGAGGAGCCACGGCACCTGGCCACACTGTCATCGGCTATCATGGACCTGACAGCAAGGACATTTTATCTGACCGAGGGCACGCCATGTCAGAACGAATATTATAAGCTGACGCCGCTTTGCTTGTGGGAAGAATAAAAAATCATAGCCGCAGCAAGTATCAAGTGCGAACCTTCAGGGGGATATCAGGAAATATGACTACTAATGTCTCAGAAATAACGAGGCTAGTCTATTCGGGGCTTGAACAGAACGGATATAGGGGAAGAATTGTCTCTATCAAACATATTGCTGATTTGAAAGAGGAGATTGAGGCTCATTACAACGGGGGGGTTCTTGATAAGGCCCTCTACCGTGAATATTCTCTGGCGAGCTTTGAATCTGCGGCTCCGGAAGATTTTCCCGCCGCCAAGTCCTTGATAATAATTGCGGCTCCGCAGCCTCAGTACCGGGTGAAGTTCAACTACGGAGGAAGATTATTTCACCTTATCATACCTCCGACCTATTCTCACCACACCGATGAAACGGTGGGTAATTTACTTTCCGATATACTTAAAGCAAAGGGATTCCATCTTCGTCCCGCTTTTTTGCCTTTTAAATTGCTGGCGGTTCATAGCGGGCTGGCCAAATACGGGAAAAACAATATTTCCTATATCGGAGGCCTGGGAAGCTTCTACAGGCTCAGGGCCTTCCTTACCGACCTGCCAGCTTTTGAGGACAGCTGGCATGGCCTGCAGTTGTTAGAACAATGCAACCAATGCAAAGCTTGCATTAACAAATGTCCAACCGGGGCTATTGTTGAGCACCGCTTCTTGATTCAGGCAGAGAAGTGCCTTACCTTTCACAATGAAAGAAAGGGCGAATTCCCTGACTGGATTGAACCTTTCTGGCACAACTGTTTGATTGGATGTATGAGATGTCAATCAGTCTGTCCGGCGAATAAAAGACTCTTTAGCTGGTTTGAAGAGAAGGAAAGTTTCACCGAGGAAGAAACCGGGCTTATACTAAAAGGGGCTTCTCCCTATCAACTCCCCAGGGTGACCATAGGCAAGCTGTACCGGCTCTCTTTATTAGATGACATTAACGTACTGCCGAGGAACCTGAACGCTTTGCTCGGACAGTGTGAAAGCAGGTAACCGACCAGGTTCCTTCACCGCTTCTCGGCCTTGGCCTTGGCGATGAGCTCGTCCTCCTGCTTGACGTCTGCCAGAGTCTTAGCCTTGACCTCAGGCGGAGGCGTTTCCAGGCCGTACTTCCACTTCAGGAAACGCAGCCCGGTGATGGGATAGAGGGCGGCTATGAGCACATCACCGATATCGCTGGACAAGCCCTTGACCAGCTCCCTTGCCTGGTCCAGTTCCGGCTCAATTATGTCCGCCGGCCGGCCGGTTATCGGCTCCTGGCCGCGTTTGTAGTGTTTGAGGACCATCTTCTGCACCTCGGGGTCGATTGGCGCGGGCGGTCGGCCGTAGAGCCCATAGCAGTAGTCCATCACCTGCGTTGAGACCAGCTTGTACCTGCCGGCAAGGACGTTCTGTACCGCCTGCACCCCGACAATCTGGCTGGTGGGGGTGACCAGTGGGGGGTAGCCAAGCTCTTTTCTGACTTTGGGCACTTCCTCATAGACTTCGTCAAGGCGGTCGAGGGCGTTGGACTGCCGCAGCTGCGCTACCAGGTTGGAAATCATGCCGCCGGGAGTCTGGTGCACCAGGACGTTGGTATCTATTATAGACATCCGCGTGGTGTTCAGGAAATCGCGGTACTTGGGGGCGACTGACTCAAGGTATTCGCCTATCTTGAGCATCCGGGCCAGGTCCAGGCCGGTATCGCGGGGCGTGCCCCGCAGCGCCACGATGAGCGGTTCTATCGCCGGGTGCGAGGTGCGCAATGCGAAAGGTGCCACGCAGGTGTCAACCATATCCACCCCTGCTTCCGCGGCCTTGAGGAGGGACATGGAGCCCATGCCGCTGGTATAGTGGGTGTGCAGCAGAATGGGCACCTTGACCGTTTTCTTCAGGGCGGAGACCAGCGTGTAGGCGTCATCGGGGGCAATCAGCCCCGCCATGTCCTTGATGCAGATGCTATCGGCCCCCATGCCTTCAAGTATTCGCGCCTTTTTTAGATAATAGTCCAGGTTGAAGACTGGCCCGCCCATTTTGGGCTCGGTCAAAGAGTAACAGATGGATAGCTGGGCGTGCTTGCCGCATTCCTTTACCGCCTTGCAGGAGGTCTCCAGGTTGCGCTCATCGTTTACAGCGTCAAAAATGCGGAAGATGTCTATGCCGCATTTGGCGGCGTGCTTGACAAAGGCGATGACGACGTCGTCGGCATAGTTACGATAGCCAACTAAATTCTGTCCGCGGAGGAGCATCTGCAGGGGGGTATTTGGCATCAGCTTTTTCAGAGCGCGCGGTCTGTCCCAGGGGTCTTCATTTAAAAAGCGGCAGGCAACATCAAATGTAGCGCCGCCCCAGACCTCCATAGAATAGAACCCGGCTTTGTTCATCTCCGCGGCAATAGGCAGCATATCTTCGGTTCGCATACGGGTGGCCAAGTTAGACTGATGCCCGTCACGTAAAGTTAAATCAGTGATTTTCAGGGGGTTCTTGGTTGGTGTACCCTTCATTATGCGCTGACCTCCTAAAACTAGCAGTAATATTAAAGTTCCTTACTATTTTACATGGTTCGTTTATGATTGGCAAAAGATATGGCCGGGCACACACGCTGACGGAATTTTACAAACACGACGGCGATAACGTAGAATGCCTGAGGGGTTTGGGTTTGTTAGCTATTCTCATGAGGAGGGCTTCTTCTGATTCCCGACGGTCAGAGCAGATTAAGTTCAGCGCCAGACGGGCAAGCTATCTTTTACGGCTGGATTATCGTTGCCGCCAGCACCATTGTCATGTCAATGCACGTTGGGCTGATGTACAGCTACGGTGTCTTCTTCAAGCATTTGATTGCTGATTTCGGCTGGAGTCGGGCAGCCACCTCGGGCGTACACTCCCTATTTATGGTAGTCCACGGTGCCTCTGCCGTTTTAATGGGGTGGCTGGCGGACAGAATCGGCCCGGCCAAAGTAATGGCGGGGTGTGCTTTCATCGGCGGACTGGGGCTGGCGCTCACCAGCCAGGTAAATGCGTTGTGGCAGTTTTATGTGACTTACGGGTTGATTTTTGGCACCGGCGAGGGCGGTGGTTTCACCACCACCACCTCGACCACGGCCCGCTGGTTTCTCAGGCGTCGTGGACTGGCCCTGGGCATTGTCGCCAGTGGTGCCGGCATTGGCACCCTGATTATAGCGCCGGTTTCTGAGCGTCTCATCGACGCCTTTGACTGGTCAACGGCATACCTGGTTCTGGCGGCGGCAACCTGGGTGATTATGATTCCAAGTGCCCTTATGCTGCGGCGTGACCCGGCGGCAAAGGGACTTCGCCCTTATGGTTCGGATGAGGCCACAATCGCATTGGAGAAGGTTGAGCAGAGAACAAGGGGCGGCGCCGAAACCGGCATCACCCTGAAAGTGGCGGCACGTTACAAACCGCTGTGGATGCTGTTTATCATCTATTTTCTATTCAACTTTTGCCTGCAGATGGTGATGGTACATCTGGTGAATTACGCTACTGATATCGGCATTGCGTCACTGATTGCCGCCACCTTCATCAGCATAATAGGCATCGGCAGCTTTATCGGTCGGTTGCTCATGGGTACTGCCTCCGACCGCATGGGTGCCGATAACGCCCTGATGGCCTCCTGTATCATCATGATGTCTGCCCTGACTTTTCTTGTCTTTACCCGGGAGCTGTGGATGTTCTACCTTTTCGCCATGGTCTTCGGCTTTGCCTATGGCGGTGAAGTACCACAGATGCCAGTGCTGGTCGGGCGTTTTTTCGGTCTGCGCGCCGCGGCTGCCCTGGTCGGGGTAATAGTTTTCGGCTCCACCATTGGCGGCGCCTGTGGTGCCTGGGTGGGGGGAAAGGTCTTTGACGTGACGCAGAGCTACCAGCATGCCTTCATCATCGCCATAGCCATCAGCGTCATTGCGGTGATGTTGACCATCGTGCTGAAAAAGGTCAGGTCTGTGGTTCAGAAATAAATGCCTTGGCTGGCACTGGAAGGGTTTTGCTTGCTTTTAGTTGCTCCCACATACTCACCCCCTTGCTCCCCCTCTCAAACAGGTTCTTCTTTGCACCCCATTTCGATAATGTTTGAGAGGGGGAAAGAATTGGAGAGGGAGCTCCGCCCCCTCTCATCTACACTCCCCTCTCCAGCCATTAAAACCCGCAGTATTTTGCCAGTGATTCTGGCTGGAGAGGGGTCAGGGGTGAGGTAAGCACATAACAACCAAATACAAATAAAACTGCCGGACACGTTTCTTGTTATTACCGTGGGAAAGGTTTATAATTCTGTCCTGATTGCAGTTAATATAAAACTGATTGCGGCTCATATCTGACAGAAGTCGCCTTGAAAGGATAAGGTTATTAAAGGACGTGGGGTTCTGACCTGGCTGATGGGGCTTTTGCCTCTTTTCGTTATCGCTCACTTCGCTCATCATCTGATGATGGCGTTGCTTTCACCGCTTCTCCCTTTCATCCGCAGTGACCTTGCTCTCTCATATACTCAGGTGGGCGGGTTACTCTTTGCCTATAATATTTCCTATGGTATCAGTCAGCTTCCGGCTGGCTGGGCAGCTGACCGCCTTGGTCCCCGTATTATACTCACGGCTGGCGTGGCCGGGGTGGCTTTGGCCGGGCTGCTGATAGGTCTGGCGCCGAACTACGTGGTGCTGGCGCTTTTTCTGGTTATTCTGGGGCTGATGGGGGGCGGTTACCATCCGGCGGCATCACCGCTGGTCTCTGCTTCCGTCAAGCCCGAGCACCGCGGCCGGGCGCTCGGCATACATCAGATAGGGGGCACAGGGAGCTTTTTTCTGGCACCTCTCATCGCCGCTGGAATTGCCAGCGCCCTGGGCTGGCGAGGCTCCTTCCTGGCCATATCTATTCCGGCTATAGCCTTTGGTATCGCCTTTCACATACTCCTGGGACGGAGAGGGTATACGGCCGCGGCGCCGAAGAAGGCCACAGCTGTTGCTGCGGTGAAGCCATCTGAACCTGGCGACATGCGCCGGTTGATAGCGATTATTGCCATAGGCATTGCCAGCATGGTGCTGGTATATTCCACTCTCCAGTTCGTATCGCTATATGCTGTTGATGTGCTTGGTGCCAGTAAAGAGGCAGGCGCGGCGCTGCTTTCCATCGCTTACTTTGGCGGCATCTGGGGCGGTCCCCTTGGTGGCTACCTGTCCGACCGTTTCGGACGGATTCCGGTGGTAATAGCCGTCGGCCTGGTCGCCGGGCCAGCGATATACCTCTTAAATTACGTATCCATGGGCTTCAGCCTTTACGCCGTGCTGCTGCTCATGGGCACGGCGATGCATTTGGGCATGCCGGTGGTGGAGTCTTACATTATCAGCCACATCTCACCGCAGAAGCGCTCCACGGTGCTCGGCCTGTACTATATGGGCAGTCGCGGCGGGCCGGCCATCACTCTGCTGCTGGGCTATCTGATTGACACTTACCAGTTTTTTGCCACGTTGTCCGGGGTGGCGCTGGTCATGTTCGCCGTGGCTCTGGTCTGTACCGTTATGCTCTGGGGCAAGCGCGAGTCAGACGACACTGGTCAGGAATCCACCCAGAGCCATGCTGAACCTCCTAGCCTTCAGAAAATCAACCGCGGGCGCTACACTTGATTTCCCTTAGACTATCCATTGAAGATATCTTGCTAAATGCTTTTGGGCGAGAGGCTGGCTATTATTCCGGCTCTTTCATCTGCCCCCAGCGGGCGATGTACTTCTCTTTAGCCTGAGGGTTGACGATGGCTCTGGGCCATTCGCCGCGCATCACACGCGCCACCTCCAGGACGGGACGGTGCCAGCGCTCCGCCTCCGAGTCCGGGGAATAAAAGGCGGAGTGGGCGGTGCTGATGAAGTTTTCCAGCGCGAACAGGGGGCTGTTGGGGTCGGGGGGTTCCGGGTCCATGACATCCAGCGCGGCCATGGCAATCCTGCCTTCTTTGAGGGCCTGATAGAGGGCCGCCTCGTCAACGAAGCCGCCGCGGGCGGTGTTTATCAGGCAGGCAGTGGGCTTCATTTGAGTGAAGGCAGCGCGGTTGAATATTTTTCTGGTCTCACCGGTCAGTGCTGCGTGTATGGAAATGAAGTCGGCTTCACG
>Ga0194125_10006896_pt1 | contig 16589 bp, 13 predicted proteins | sample TA2KigC250mmetaG_FD_148626 | JGI IMG/M metagenome (GOLD analysis project Ga0194125, IMG submission 148626) | Freshwater microbial communities from Lake Tanganyika, Tanzania - TA2015034 Kigoma Deep Cast 250m | ecosystem: Environmental > Aquatic > Freshwater > Lake | place: Tanzania: Lake... | reverse complement strand
GCGTGACCACCCTGATGACAGGTTATAATCTCGAAGATATTGCCCAGGGGATCGACTGCACGGCCGAACGTCAGCCCATCGGTGTCTTCGGAGTCATTGCTCCATTCAATTTTCCGGCCATGGTACCCTGGTGGTTCTTGCCCTATGCGGTTGTCTGCGGGAATACCTATATTGTGAAGCCCTCGGAACAGGTGCCCATGACCCAGACACGGATTTTCGAGGTGATTGATGAGTGCGGATTTCCAGAAGGCGTGATCAATATGGTCCATGGAGCAAAAGATGCCGTAAACGGAATGCTTTATCATCCGGATATCAAGGGGATTTCCTTTGTGGGCCAGAGTTCAACGGCCCGGTATGTTTATAAAGTCTGTGGAGAGACAGGCAAGAGAGTCCAGTCGCTTGGCGGAGCGAAGAACTTTGTCCTGATCATGCCAGATGCGGAGCTGGATAGAAACATGCCATCCATGATCACTTCCTTTTACGGCTGTGCTGGAGAGCGCTGCCTTTCCGGTTCAGTGCTGGTGGCGGTAGGAGATGTTTATAAAGAATTGAAAGAGAAATTTGTTGCGGCAGCAAAGGCCCTTAAAGTCGGCAATGGCCTTCAAGAAGGGATTCAGATGGGGCCTGTCGTCTCAAAGAAACATAAAGAAAAGGTTCTCGGTTATATTGAAAAGGGAATTCAGGAAGGCGCAAAACTGATCCTCGATGGCCGGAATATCAAAGTCGAAGGATATCCAAATGGATTTTATATCGGCCCGACCATCTTCGATGAGGTTCGTCCGGAGATGGCCATCGCCAAAGAAGAGATCTTTGGACCTGTTGTTTCGCTGGTTCGCGTTAAGAATCTTGACGAGGGTCTGACATTGATCGAGAACAGCGAGTACGGGAATGCGACCTGTCTTTATACGACCAACGGAAAGACCGCCCGGGAATTCAAGTACCGAGCAGTTGCCAGCATGATGGGAATCAACCTGGGGATTGCCGCTCCGATGTCCTTCTTCCCCTTCGGCGGAGCCAAGGGATCGTTCTTTGGAGATATCAAAGGGCATGGAAGAGAGGTCTTCCAGTTCTTTACGGATACAAAAGTGGTGATTCAACGCTGGACATAACTCCCTCTCTCCCTCTCCCCAATGGGGAGAGGGGAAGGGTGAGGGGAAATTTCGAATATTTTGTTTAATAGCATTAAGGATATTACAGAAAAGAGGTCTGTTATGAGTTTGAGCACATTTGGTGCAATCATGGGATTTGCGGCTGACATGGTCGGACAAGCAGAGGGCGTCTATAAAACTTTAGTCGAGAAGGCAAAAAACACGGCTCTCAAAGATACACTTCAATCGTTACTGAGCGAAGCACACAAAAATTATTCCCTGATGGAGCAGACCCGGCGAGAGAATGTGACGGAGATGATCTTGGAGCCCATTGCCGGCCTTGACCAGGAGGATTATCGAATCGACCTGAAGATAGCTGATTCAAGGGAGGACGTTGACCTTCTTAAGATGGCGCTGAGGCTTGAGGAAAGAGAGAGGAAGTTCTTCCACGATGCATCCTCTAAGCTGCCCCTTCCTGAGGCAGCAAGAATTTTCCGAAAAATGGCCCAGAAGAAGGAAAAGAATTTAGGCCATCTTCACTCCATCAAACTCTCTCCATTCTAATATGTCCATCCTACGGCAAGAGAAGGAATGAAACATGACTCTATCCATTTCATACCCTCTTCTTACCATGAAGGAAAATTTAGGGAGGACCTATGAACAAAGCAACGGTATGGTTTATGGATGCCCGGTCAAGGCGTTTTCTCGAATCCACAGCCATTAAAGGCCGTCAGATCCTTGAACATTCCGGATGGCTCGACCATCTCAAACCTGGGGATATTGTCGCCGTCAAAACTCACATGGGGGAGGCATACAATGTGGGTTACTTAAGGCCAGTCATTGTTCGGACCTTTGTGGATGTCCTCAAAGAGCGGGGTTGTAAACCCTTTGTGACGGACACAACCACCATGCCCTATCACCCATGGATCAGCAGGACGTTGGCCCTGGATCATCTCGAAACAGCGAACCGAAACGGTTTTAACCAAGCCTCGATGGGTTGTCCGATCATCATCGCAGACGGGTGGCTGGGAACGGACGATGTGATCGTTGATCTCAAGGGCCGAGGAAACTATTTAAACAAACAGTTTGTCGCTCGAGCCATCGCGGATGCGGATGCTCTGTTTTCTGTAGCCCATTTCAAAGGACATCCTGCTGGCGGTTATGGAGCGGCGATTAAAAACATTGGTGTCGGCTGTGCAAGCAAACGGGGCAAGATGAACCTTCATGGCGCTCTGGCTGGTGATAAACCGGTGATTAAACCAGAACTTTGTCCAGGCCAGAAGTGTGAATGGTGGCAGACCTGCGAAGACTGTTGTCCGGAGGGGTCGATCAAGGTGACGGAGAAAGGGTTAGAGATCGACCTGGATTCATGCGTCTATTGTTTTGCCTGTGCCAACCTGTGTGTCAATATGGCTGGAGTGAATGGTATTCAGCGGTTTGATTTTCTGCCCACATTGGGCAGGCGAATCGCTGACTCAGCTTTGGCAACGATGATGACCAAAGAACCAGGGAAGACGTTCTTCATCAATTACGCTATGGATATCACACCTGCCTGTGACTGTTACGGATGGACGGATACGCCTTTTGTGAACGGCATAGGAGTGTTTGCCTCTTATGATCCGGTCGCTGTGGACAAGGCCTGTATCGATCTGATGAACCAGGCCCCCGGACTGATCAATTCTGAAGCCGAAGAATTTAATGCCCTGGCTCCGGGGTCGAAAAAGTTAAACCTCATCAAAGGGAAAGATATTGAAGTTCAGATCTATGGCGGGACAGAAAATGGTCTAGGCACAACCGATTATGTCATTGAACATGTTCCTCTCGATCGTAGCCAGGCGGCTATTGCAAAATTCTATCCAGAAGGGGTGAGGGCGAAAAGGCTCAAGCCAATGTACGAAAAAAACCATCCTATATCTAATCTGGACACCGCTTCATTCGGGCGGCCAACCGAAGGGGTGGTCAATCCAAAGTTTCCAAAAAAGTAAAGGAAAAGGATTGAAACATGATCATGGAGTTTAGGGGGAAGCAACCGAAGATTGACCCGACGGCATTTATCGCTGAGAATGCGATGATCATCGGCGATGTAGAGATCGGGCCGGGAAGCAATGTCTGGTTTAAAGCCTCGCTTAGGGACACCACTATTCTATCCAACTCCTAAAAAGCCTTTGATGTCGAACGTGCTCCCTTGACATTGAATTTTTGATCGATTAAGGATGGGGGAGTGTTTTTAAAACGAAATTTCTCCAATCACAATATACGATAGGGAAGGAATGACATAGAATGAAACGTTCCACGAATTTGATTCAAAAGGCCATAGCAAAAGGTCAAGCCGCTCTTAGTGAGTATGATTCAAAACGGTTTCTCTCATCCTTCGGGATTCCAATTTGCCGGGAAACCATTGTGTTTGACGCTGATTCAGCCGCGAGTAAAGCCGAAAAGATCGGTTTTCCTGTCGTTCTGAAAGCATGCGGAACGCATCTCACTCACAAGACTGAAGCAGGGGGCGTCGTCTTGAATCTCAGAGGAAAAGGAGAGGTTAAAAAAGAGGGCCAACGGCTTCTCAAGATTAAAGGATGTGAAGGTCTGTTGGTTCAAGAAATGGTACAGGGTCATCGAGAACTTGTTTGTGGCCTGACAAGGGATTCCCAATTGGGTCCATGCGTCATGTTCGGCCTTGGAGGAGTGCTCACTGAGGTTCTTGAAGATGTGGTCTTCCGAATCGCTCCTCTGACTCCTTGGGATGCCAAGGAAATGATCCAAGAAATTCGGAGCCGAAAAATCCTTGAGCCCTTTAGAGGAGAAAACGCTGTTGACCTGGATGCACTTTCTCGAACTCTAATAGTTCTTGGTGAAATAGGACTTCAATATGAGGAGGTGGCCGGGATTGACATCAATCCCCTAAAAATCCGGCAAAACGGCAAACCTGTTTCAGTAGATGCCTTCAGTAGATGCCCTCATTGTTCTGAAATCCGCTGGAACCATTGACCCTTAGACTCCTTTTGTGTAGAACCTTAATATCCCCTGTCAAATGAACCCCTCACCCCATCCCTCTCCCCAGTGGGGAGAGGGGAGGGTGAGGGGCGACGATATGGAGAATGAATGATGAAAGAGAGTTTTTTTGCGTTTTTCGAGCCTGATAGTGTTGTTGTGATCGGAGCCTCTGCAACCCCCGGGAAATCCGGAAACATCGTCATACGCAACATCTTGGCCAATGACTATAAGGGAAAAGTCTTTTTGGTTAACCCGAAGGGTGGAGAAATTCTAGGAATACCTGTGCATCCATCCATTGCCAGCTTGCCAGAAGGGATCGATTTGGCGATGATTGTCCTTCCCGCAAAAGATACCCCACAAGCCCTTCGAGAGTGTGCTGAAAAAGGCATAAAGCATGCCGTGCTCCAGGCAGGTGGGTTTGCTGAAGTAGATGAGTATGGAACTGAGATCCAACAGGAGTTGACCACCATCATTCGAGAGAAAGGGATTCGTGCGTTAGGGCCTAATACTTCGGGCCACACTTCGACTCCCCATCAGTTTTCATCCTCCTTGTTCCCCCAAGGGAAGATACGTCGCGGGAAGATCTCCTATATTGCTCAAACCGGAAACTTTGCCACTCACACGATGAAATATATCCTGACCGCTGAGCATTTTGGGGTTTCACGCGTGATTGGCCTTGGGAATAAAATTGATATAGAGGAGAGTGAAGCGCTCGAGTACTTGGGGAATGATCCAGAAACGAATGCAATCATCATGTACCTTGAAAGTATCAAGAGGCCAAGGCATTTTTTCGAGATAGCAAGAGAGGTCACTCGGCGAAAGCCAGTTGTCTTACTGAAGGGAGGGGAAACAGAAGCTGGGAAGCACGCTGCCGTCGCTCATACGGCTGCCATGGCTGCAGAGGACCGGCTCATGGACGGCCTGATTCGCCAGGCTGGTATCGTTCGTATTCGGGAATATTCACATCTGATCCTTGCAGGAAAGGCGCTATCGATGTTGCCTTTACCCAAAGGCAACCGTGTCAGTTTCTCCGCACCCTCTGGTGCGATGTTGGTGGTTCTTTCCGACCTTTGCACACGTCTTGGCCTTGAGGTACCCGAATTGAAAAAGGAGACCGTTCAGAGGCTCCAAGAGATCAGCCCTCCTTTCATCCGCATGAGGAATCCTGTTGATATATGGCCAGCCGCCACAGTTCATGGGGCGGAATTTGCATATCGAGAAGGCATGGAGGCAGTGCTTCAAGACCCTCACATTGATGCGGTTGTTCCCATCCTCATGCTCACCAAAGAAACAGGTGTCCCACCCTTCGATTTCGTTGTCACATTGGCTAAGAAGTTCCCGGATAAACCTATCTTGGTTAGCTTTAGTGCTGAAAAACAATGCATGGATGAATGTAAAGGATTTCTTGAACCCCTCGGAGTCCCAACGTTCCAAGAGATCGAGCAGCCTTTCGAAGCCCTTTCCATTCTATATCGCTGCAGAAGGGCGATGAATCGACCCCGTTCATGAGATCATTTCTTTTTGTGGCGAGCAAACCCCGTTAGAAAATCTTCAACTTTCCAACGGGATGACTCACATGGGGGCTTTAAACCCCGTGTTCTTTTAAAAGGAAATTAACTCATCTCCGCTGCTTGCAGCGGGGCTTTCTAACGGGGTAAACAGCCCCTAAATGAGAAAGACCTGGAGATGATCTAAGATGCCCTCCAGGTCTACCAGGAGTTAAAAGAGATCTATGGAAAAAGAGGAGGATAAAAATAACGAACACTCCCAGATTTCCTCGATTTGGTAATCAATGCATGAGGTTGGTTTTTTCTGAAAACGTCATCTCCCTCCAGTTCATCTTTACCTCGGTTTTCATGACTCAAGACAGATATCTTTCAAAAGGGTTGTCTTGATTTAAATATAGGAATATAATAGCGACAGTTTATTACATTCCTTCCCTCTTGGCAGAGGTATGAAGGAAGTGTGACTTTCCGATTTATTGTACCGGGGAAGGAATGATTAAATTTGGTAAGGTTAAAGAATGAGAAAACTCCCTAAGGATTCAATGATTAAATCAGAAGATGAAAAAGAGTATGCAGGGCTTTTAACAGGCGTGAACGAATTACTGGAACAGGCTCGGCATGCAGCCGCTAGGACAGTTAACGCCATTCTAACTGCAACTTATTGGGAGATCGGAAGGCGGATTGTGGAGTTTGAACAGAAGGGGGTTGAAAAACCTGGTTATGGTGAGGAAATTATTGACAGACTTGCTTTTGATTTAACCCACCGTTTCGGAAGAGGTTTTTCAAGAAGGAACCTTTTCTTAATACGAAGTTTTTACATCGTCTATCGTAAAAGAGTGCAGACACCGTATGCACTTTCTAATATTACGTCTAAAAGAGAAAAAGGGATTGTGCAGACAGTGTTTGCACTTTCTTCTCCTACGAGAACCTTAGAGATTCTCCAGGCACTGTCTGGAAAATTTCCTCTCCCATGGAGTCACTACGTTCGGTTGCTTTCTCTGGATGAGCAAGAAAAGCGTGATTTCTATGAAGAAGAGGCACGTCGGGGAGGATGGTCGGTTCGGCAACTTGATAGGCAGATCAATTCCATGCTCTACGAGCGGGTTGCTTTATCCAAAAGGAAAGGAGAACTTCTAAAGCAGGCGGAACGATCCGGGAGTCCGGCTTCTGCTGAGGAAGCGATTAAGGATCCATATGTTCTTGAATTCCTCGGTTTACCAGAGCCCATCTCAGAACATGATCTGGAAAATGCTTTGATTCAGCACATGGCCGATTTCCTTCTTGAACTTGGCTTTGGTTTTACCTTTGTTGCTCGACAAAAAAGGCTTCAAATAGGTGCCGAGTCATATTACCTTGACCTTCTCTTCTTTCATCGTCGACTTCGCTGTCTGATTGCTATTGACCTCAAAGTGGGAAAATTCACCCATTCCGATGCAGGCCAGATGAATCTTTACCTTAACTACTTGGTGGAGAATGAGAAGATAGAGGACGAAAATAACCCCATTGGGCTTATTTTATGTTCCGAAAAAGATGAAGCCGTAGCTCACTATGCACTTGGAAGACTGACAAATAAGATTTTCGCTTCTCGTTACAAACTTCAGTTACCTGACCCGGAAATCCTGAAAAGAGAAATAGAGGCCGAACGAAGAAGATTGGAGATAGGGTTCCTAAAAGAATGACAAGATAAAAGGGGACAATAAGAGTATGCCGACGTTAGACTGGATTGGCAAGAAAGCTGTTTTGAATCATCACAACGAGGTGCCGTTTCACCTCCTGAAAGAGGTTCCCGATTTGTCAGTGGGGGAGCCGGGGAACGGTAACCTGCTCGTCGAAGGTGACAATCTGGTGGCATTAAAGGCCTTGCTTCCCTATTATGCAGGAAAGGTAAAGTGTATTTTCATCGACCCGCCATATAACAGTGGTGAACAAACCTGGACCTATAATGACTATGTGAGCAGCCCTGAAATTTCAAGATGGCTTGGCAAGATCGTAGGTAAAGAATCGGAAGACTTAAGCCGCCATGATAAATGGCTTTGTATGATGTATCCTCGTATGAGGTTGTTAGTTCAGTTTCTTTGCCTAGATGGAGTTATGTTTGTTTGCCTTGATGATGCAGAAATGTATCGATTTAAGCTTATGATGGAAGAAATACTTCCACCAAGTTCCTTTATTTCTGCGTTAATTTGGAAAAGCCGGCGAAATTTGGACAGCAGAAGCAAACATAATGTTTCAATAGATCATGAGTACGTTTTAGCATTCAAGCTCGGGGCAGGGCGTTTCAGGGGGGCGACCAAGGATATGTCTAAGTACAGCAATCCGGATAATGATCCCCGTGGCCCTTGGATGTCAGACAATCTAGTAGGTTTAGCGACAAAAGACCGTCGTCCCAATTTGCATTATGATCTTGTAAATCCCCAAACCGGCATTCTATATAAATGTCCTGGGAAAGGGTGGCGATATTCTCCAGAAACAATGCAACGAAAAATTGCAGAGGATCGGATTATATGGCCGAAAAATCGTTCGGGTAGACCAAGGCATAAAAAATTTTTGAGTGATTTGGAAAGTGAGTTTACAGGATTTTCATCATTTATTGAGTGCGGAAATACCAACGAAGGCACTGAAGAAGTTCAGGAGATTTTAGGTTCCGCAGGTTTTATCTTTCCTAAACCACGATCACTGATTGAACAGCTAGTCGGACAAATTGCCCTTAATGAAAATGACATCATTATGGATTCTTTTGCTGGCTCCGGTACTACAGGCCATGCAGTTCTTCAATTAAACAAACAGGATAATGGAAACCGGCGTTTTATCCTTGTCGAAATGGATTCCAATATTTGTCGGAATGTGACCGCCGAACGTTTGAAAAGGGTCTGCACCGGATATGATAAACCGGATGGTAAACAGGTCGAAGGATTGGGGGGAGGGTTTCGGTATTGTAAGCTGGGTGAAGCTTGTTTTGATGAAGTTGGGAGGATCAATCCTGAAGTGTCTTTTTCAGATCTCGCCCGACATGTGTTTTTTACAGAAACAGGTGAACCTATTATGAAGCAGGCAAAGGCTAATAATCCTTTAATCGGTGTATATAAGGAAACTGCGGTTTATCTGCTTTACAATGGAGTTCTGGGAGATAAACAAACCGATGGTGGCAATGTGCTGACGCAAGCGGTTCTGGATCATTTGCCAAAGCACGAAGGACCAAAAGTAATTTATGGAACCGCTTGTCGGTTTAGCCCTGGGCGGCTTAAGCGGGAGAATATTGTTTTCAAACAAATTCCTTACGAAATTAGGGTTCGCTGATGTTGCAACTAAAAGGTTATCAGGAAAAGGCGCTCCAATCCCTCCGAATGTATTTACACGCATGTGATGATCTCCTTGACGCCTCTCTTGCCTTTTACAAAGTGACAGAAGATTTTTGGGGACAAGGACTTCCATATCGAGCCATTAAAGAGCCATCAGAGTTAGCTGATATTCCTTATGTCTGTTTGCGACTTCCAACCGGCGGAGGCAAAACTTTGCTTGGGTGCCATGCAATAGCGCTAGCGAATAAGGAATTTTTAAAGAGAGATAATTCTTTGGTTCTCTGGCTGGTTCCCTCCAATGCCATTAAAGATCAGACGCTGAATGCACTTCGAGACCGAGACCACGCTTACCGTCAAGCGCTTGATAGCACCCTGGGACAAGTAACCGTGATGGACATAAGTGAAGCACTCTATTTGCAGCAAGGTGTTTTGATGGGTTCAACGGTGGTCATTGTTAGTACATTGCAGGCATTCCGGGTTGAGGACAAGGATGGTCGGAAAGTATATGAGAGTGCGGGGACATTGCAGCATCACTTCCAAAATCTTCCGTCAGAAATCTATGACAAGTTGGATCGTGATGAAAGCGGAATCGCACCTTACTCACTTGCGAACGTAATGCGGATTCAACGGCCACTAGTGATTGTTGATGAGGCCCATAATGCACGGACAGACCTTTCTTTCGACACACTGGCTCGGTTTCGACCATCGGCCATTATTGAATTTACAGCCACCCCTGCCAGCAGCAAAAACCCAAGCAATGTTCTACACAGTGTTTCAGCTGCAGAGTTAAAAGCAGAAAACATGATCAAACTACCAATTCGACTTGAAACCCAGATGAACTGGCAGGCGCTTTTAAGCGATGCAATTGCCCAACGGGTTGACCTTGAGAAAAAAGCAGATATTGAGCGAAGAAAAACCGGTGAATATATCCGTCCTATCATGTTGATTCAAGCCCAGCCACGACGTCATGGGAGGGAAACTTTAACTGTTGATGTAATCGAAAAGAGCCTTATTGAGGATCATCACACTCCTGAGAATCATATTGCACGGGCGACCGGGGAAGAAAAAGAACTTGCGGGTATCAATTTGTCAGACGACCAATGTGAAATCCGCTATGTGATAACTGTCCAGGCCTTGCGCGAAGGCTGGGATTGTCCGTTTGCATATATTCTCTGCTCTGTTGCAGAGCAACGGTCTATTGGTGCTGTTGAGCAAATACTGGGACGCGTCTTACGGTTACCCTACTGTAAGCCGCGAAAGATGGAGGAGCTTAACCGAGCTTATGCTTTCGTGGCTTCGCCAAACTTTGTAGAGGCAGCGCAGGGCCTCGTTGATGCACTCGTTGAGAACGGATTTAACAGGCAAGAGGCAAAGGATTTCATTAGGCCTGTTGAAGTTGAGCAAGGAAGTCTCGGGTTGGAACTCCTTCGGTTCATTCCACCGTCCAAAATTATAAGTTTGCCGGAAGTTCCGGACCCGGAGCAACTCTCCTCGGAATTACGATCCAAGATTGAAATTGATCAAGATAATAAGACGGTGACTTTGAAAGGTGTCCTCTATCCGGAAGAGCAAGCTGAAGTGATGAATCTGTTCGTGGCCCACGATGTCAAAGATACCTGGATAAAGGAGGTCAGGCAATATAATGCAGAAGTAGCAGAGGTTCTAAAAAGCCCGTCTGAGAGAGGGTTGCATTTTCATATTCCTGTCTTATGCATTAAACGAGGAGAGCAACTGGAGCTTTTTGAAGAAGACCACCTTCTTGAAAAGGGATGGGATCTGAAAAATTTTGATGCAAAATTGACCTTTCAGGAATTAAGTTTCCTGAGTGGCGAAGGAGGGCAATTTGGTGAAATTGATGTGGGGGAGGAGGGGAGAGTTAAGAGCAGGTTTATCCCTGACCTAAACCGCCAATTGCAGTTGATCGAGGTGGTGGAGAACTGGACAGATGCACAACTCATTCACTGGTTGGACCGAAACTTACTTTTTATGGAACTTGCATCACAGGAAAAGGAAATTTTCCTCACGGAAATGATAAGCGACCTGCTGGACCACCGTGGGTTGAATCTGAGCCAACTTGTGCGGAAAAAATTTGAATTGAGGAAGATTGCCGAGCAGAAAATAAAAACATACCGATATGAGGCACGACAAAGAATCCATCAAGAGTTACTTTTCGCTGAAAATGGAGAGCAGGCTGTCGTTTCTCCAGAGAAATGTTTTACCTTTCCCCCTGATCAATATCCGACGAGATCCGTTTGCCCAGCATCAGTCACTTTTAACAAACACTATTACCCCAAGGTGGGTGAACTCGAAGGCGAGGGAGAAGAGTTTCTTTGTGCTCAGTTTATTGATCAGATGGAGGAGGTGGAATTTTGGGTTCGGAATCTCGATCGACAGGAGAGGTTTTCATTCTGGCTACAAACTGCCACCGATAAGTTTTATCCCGATTTTGCCTGTAAACTGAAAGACGGACGTTACCTGGTTGTTGAGTACAAAGGGGCGGACAGATGGAGCAACGATGATTCTAAAGAAAAGCGGCGTTTAGGTGAACTATGGGCGCTTAAGAGTGATGGAAAGTGCCTATTTGTTATGCCTAAGGGAAAGGATTGGGAGTCGATTAAATCAATTGTGAAATAAATGATTTGGGATGGATTTCTCTATTTTTTCAGGTATCATATGGAGCTTGGAAGAAACGTTATAGCAGAGTATAATACCCAACGGCCATGACATAACGACCAAAGGAGAGCATATGGGAGAACAAAAACGTGGTGCACTCCGGTTTGCAAAGATTCATTTAAGGAATTGGCGGAATTTTCTAAGTGTTGATGTTCCACTGCAATGGAGAGCTTTTCTGGTCGGGCCCAACGCTTCTGGGAAATCAAACTTTCTTGATGTCTTTCGATTTCTATCTGACATTGTTACGGTTGGCGGAGGGTTTCAGGAGGCTGTTCTGAAGAGTGGCAGGGGTGGGGTTTCCAAACTGCGATGTCTGGCTACGCGCAGAAATCCTGACATCGTTATCCATGTCTGCCTTGGTAAGTCTGACAGCGAATTTGAGTGGGAGTATGAACTTCATTTTTCACAAGATAAACGTCGGCAATCTATCGTAAAAAAAGAGAGGGTTGTACACAAAGGGAGAGAGATATTAGGGAGACCACTTGAAGAAGATCGAAAGGACCCGGCACGTCTGACCCAAACCTATCTTGAGCAGATTAACACCAACCAGGCGTTCAGAGAGATCAGCAACTTCTTTGCGTCAGTCCGATACCTTCACATTGTACCTCAGTTGGTTCGAGACCCGGACCGCTCATTGGGACGTAAAAATGACCCCTATGGAGGTGATTTCCTGGAGCAAGTTGCCCGGACTCCAGAAAAAACACAGAAGTCCCGGCTGAAACATATTCGTAATGCTTTGCAAGTAGCCGTACCGCAGCTTGCTGAAATCGAACTCTTTCGTGATGAGAGGGGTACCCCGCACCTAAGAGGTAAATATGAGCATTGGCGACCTCAAGGAGCATGGCAGACGGAGGACTACTTTTCTGACGGGACATTGCGTCTGATGGGTCTCCTCTGGTCAGCATTAGATGGCGCGGGGCCACTTCTTCTCGAAGAGCCAGAGCTTTCACTTCATCCGGAAGTCGTTCGTTTCATCCCGCAAATGTTTGCAAGAATTCAACGCCGCTTGAATCGGCAGATCCTTGTCAGCACCCATTCATCAGATCTGTTACGTGATGACGGAATTGGTTTGGATGAAGTACTTTTGCTCCAACCAGGTGAAAATGGCACGATTGTTCAACCTGCGGGCAATTTGTTTGAAATCAGGAGTCTATTGGAAAGTGGGTTGTCCATGGCCGAAGTGGCGATAGCAAAAACGCAACCTCAGCATCCTGAACAACTTTCACTCTTTGGGGATTTTTAAATGCCAACTGTCACACCCATTGTCATTTCTTCAGCCGTGGAAGGAGTAGTTGATGAAGCAGTGGTCAAGCGTCTCATTGTTGAATCGGGTGGAGAGATTGGTCCTATCTATGGCAAGAGGGGTAAATCCCTTCTCAAACAAAGGATTAATGGTTATAACAATGCAGCCCGCCACACCCCCTGGATTGTCCTCGTTGATCTGAATCGTGAGGCAGATTGTCCCCCGCCTTTGAAGGCTCTCTGGTTGCCAAACCCGGGGCAATTTATGTGTTTCCGAATTGCTGTTAGAGAGATTGAGTCCTGGCTATTGGCCGATCGTGAACGTTTTGCATCATTCTTTAAGGTGCGTTTGTCGGATGTACCAGCACAACCTGAGTTATTGGATGATCCAAAAGAGGCAGTGATTGAGCTGTCACGAAGATCACGAGGTCGTGATATACAACTCGACATGGTGCCACGACCCGGAAGCGGGCGCAAGATCGGCCCGGCTTACGTTTCAAGGTTTATCGAGTATGTATCAGATCGTCAGAAGGGATGGAGGCCTGAACGAGCTGCTCGATCAGCAGAAAGCCTGAATCGCTCTTTGAATCGTATACGGGAATTGGTTGAAAGTTTGAAATGATTCCCACTCGATTACCCTAAGAGCCTATTCTATAAAGTTTCGACCCTAAACCTTCTCAAACATGTCTTTGGGGGCGCCGCAGGCGGGGCAGACCCAGCCATCAGGGACTTTAGCAAAAGGGGTGCCGGGGGAAACCCCTCCATCCTCGTCACCTTTTTCCGGATCGTAAATATAACCGCAAACCGTACATTTGTATTTTTCCATATCATCCTCTCCCTTAAGAAAATTCCAAATCCCAAACTCCCTGCCTACCGGCAGGCAGGCAAATTCCAAATAATCCCCAATAACCAAATTCCAATTCCAAAATTTTTGGTCATTGGTTATTGGAATTTATTTGGGTATTGGTGCTTGGTGATTGGTGCTTATTTCAGGATTTCATCATCATAGATTTTTTCGAGTTTCAGTTTGTGCTTGGCCTCTTCGTTGGCAAGCAAGGTGAAGAGTTTCTTCAAATCCTTGTCCGTGTTCGATTCCTTCATGTCGTTATAGAGTTTAAGAGATTTTTCCTCTCTCTTCATGGCAATCCGGAGTGTATCGGCATAGGAGAGATCGGGTTTCATTTTCATCTCGACCATATAGTCACTGATATGGAGATCGGGAACTTTCTCGATACTTTTTTGGGAAACCTTTTCCTTCTTCAGGTTTTCCAATAGTTTCCGATGTCCTTCCTCCTCTTTTGCAAGCGACAGAAAAAGTTCCTTTCCTCCGGAGTACTTTGCATTCTTACTAGCCTCGGTGTAAAAATTGAAAGCTTCAATCTCCTTGTCAATGGCGAACTTGATGATCTCCTTAAATTTCTTCTCGTCCATAAGCGCTCCTTTTCAATTTTTAATTGGCCTCATTTTAAAGAAAGTGATCTTCAGGGTCAAGATAAATTTAGTCGCATAGTCGATTAGTTTTTTAGTCGTATAGTCCTTACAGTGGAGGCGAGAGACCATGAGACTATCAGACCATGAAACTATGTGACTACTGTCTTCTCAGTAGCCTCATCGAATTGAGAATGACCAGCAACGAACTGGCCTGGTGTGCGATGGCGCCCAGAATCATGGTGACCCACCCCTGGGCAGAAAGGATGACCAGCGCTGTATTGAAGAAAAGGGCAAAGGCGATGTTCTCCTTGATCACCCGGAGGGCTTTCCGGGACAGCCGGATGGCTGCGGGAATTTTTTCGAGTTCATCGGTCATGAGGGCGATATCGGCTGTTTCGATGGCCACATCCGTTCCTGCCGCACCCATAGCGATACCAATATCAGCCGCGGCCAGCGCAGGCGCATCATTGATTCCATCACCAACCATGGCCACTCCATGACCCTTCCTCCTCCACTCCTTCACTTTTATCACCTTCTCTTCTGGAAGCAGGCTTGCTTCGAAACTTACCCCTAGCTCCCTTCCGATCCGTTCAGCCACACGTGGTGAATCACCAGTGAGCATCCAGATTTCTGAAATGCCCTCTTTGCGGATTCGATCAATCGTGACCCTTGCCTTATCTCTCAATGTGTCTGCAATCGAGATCAGTCCGAGAAGGCGATGATCCAGCGAGAGGAGAAGAGAGGTGGCTCCTTCCGACTCCTTCTGTTTTAAAACATCCATGGCGGATTCGGAGAGATTAACCTTTTGCTCTATGAGGAATTGGGCGCTTCCCAAGAGAATGGCCTTCCCATTCCATTTCGCCTTCACCCCTTTCCCTCTCAAACTCTCAAAGGACTCCGGGTGGGGGATGAGGAGGCCCATCTCTTCCGCCCTCTCCGCAATCGCTTTTGCCAGGGGATGTTCGGAGCGCTTCTCGGCAATGGCAGCCCAGTAAAGAATCTCTTTTTCATCCGATCCATCGAGTTGATGGATCCCGACCACTTTGGGCTTCCCATAAGTGAGGGTGCCGGTCTTATCCATCAAAAGGGCCTTCAATCTTCCCATCTGTTCGAGATAGATGCCTCCCTTGATGAGGATTCCCTGTCTGGCTGCATTTCCAATGGCGGCGACCACCGCCGTGGGCGTCCCCAGGACAAGGGCACAGGGGCAGGCCACAATGAGGATGGTGATCGCCCGGATAGCATCTCCCGTAATAAGAAAGGTTGCAAGAGCGATCAAGAGAATGGCCGGGACAAAGTAACGGGCAAAGCGATCCATTACTCGTTGAGTGGGCGACTTCTCTGCCTGAGCTTCAAGGATCAAGCGCTTGATCTGGGCGAACTTCGTATCCTCAGCGACCTGTGTGGTCTCAATCTCACAAGAGCCTGATTCATTAATGGTTCCGCAGTAGACCCGGTCCCCGATCCCCTTGTCAATCGGAATAGACTCACCGGTTAGCATGGACTGGTTGATTGAGCCACATCCGGAGATGATCTTTCCATCCACAGGGATTCTTTCTCCAGGCTTGACGATCACAATCTCTTTGGCTTTCACCTCCTCGATGGGAACCCGGATTTCTTGCTGCTCCCTTCTGACCCAAGCGGTCTTCGGAGCAAGCTGAATCAGAGAAGAGATGGCTTTGCGTGTCTTGCCAACGGTGAGATGTTCCAAAAACTCACCCAGAAGCATGATGAAGATGACGGTGGTAGCCTCCTGATAGGCGCCGACCGCTGTTGCGGCGATAGCTGCAATGGAGACGAGGGTGTCCACGTTTAAATCGGGAATCAAAAGGGCTTTGATGGCGCTTTTCAGAATGGGGTAGCCACCGAGAATCAAAGAGGTGATGGCGAAGGTAGTGGGAAGGTAGGTTGGACCTAAGTGGAGCCACCCTGAAAGATAGGATAGAACCAGCGTTATTCCTGAGGATGCCATGAAGAGGAAGGGCCTCATCTCGCTCCAGAAGGCGCGGGTCCTCTGGGCGAGGGTCTCCCTGACCACATAGCCGGGCTTGGTGATGGCTTTCTTGATCTTCTCCTCTTCCACCCGATGCGGGTCATAGTAGACTGTGGCCGAGGAGAGGACATAGCTCACCTCTGCGGAAAGAACTCCCGAAAGGTGTTCCACCGAGCGTTCGATATTGAGGGCACAGTCCGCACAATGGATGCCTTCGATATCAACAATGATCCTGGATTTGCCTTCGAACTTTTTTTCTACCATCGGTCATCTATCCCTCACCCCCGCCCTCTCCCACAAGGGGAGAGGGGAAGGGGGAGGGGAATTCCAGAATCCGCAATCCGAATTCCGAAATCAAATTAGTCGC
>Ga0194125_10006895_pt1 | contig 16590 bp, 7 predicted proteins | sample TA2KigC250mmetaG_FD_148626 | JGI IMG/M metagenome (GOLD analysis project Ga0194125, IMG submission 148626) | Freshwater microbial communities from Lake Tanganyika, Tanzania - TA2015034 Kigoma Deep Cast 250m | ecosystem: Environmental > Aquatic > Freshwater > Lake | place: Tanzania: Lake... | reverse complement strand
GAGGACGGCGGCCCGGTTGTATGAAGAGGCCTTCGCCCTAGTCCAGCGTATCGGCGAGGCGGGCATCGAGCCCGAACGCAACGAGACGGTAGCCGGCTTTACCGCGGTATACCTGGCGTTGGCGCGCAAGTCCTACAACCGCGCCCAGTACCAGGAGGCCAAGATCCAACTCGGCCGGGTGTTGCGGGCGGACCCGAAGAACGTCGAGGCGCAGCAAACGATGGTGGACGTGGACAAGGCGCTCAAGGAGCTCGAGGGGCGACTGCCCAGCAGGGACACGTTGGCGCTCTTGCCGGAGGTGGGCCGCGAGAAGGTCAACACGGGCACGCTCGTCCAGGACGGCAAGCTGCTCTACGAGATGGGCAAACTCAGCGAGGCCGAAGACAAGCTGAAATTGGCGATCCAGCAGGACCCGAACAACCAGGGCGCCTACTACTATTTGCGATTGGTCGCGGAGGCGCGCTACTCGCAGGAGGCGCGGCGGCGCGAGATGATGGCCAAGAGCAAGATGGTCGAGGTCGAGATGGCGTGGAACTTGCCGGTGACGCGCGAGAAACTGCCCGCGGCAAACCCGTTTGCGCGCACGAACACGATTCACACCGGGCCGGGCCGGCGGCTGATTGCGTCCAAGTTGGACAAGATCCGGTTGGACAAGTTCGAGTTGCCCGGTCTGCCGCTGATCGAGGTGCTCAAGTACCTGGATGACGAGGCGCTGGCGCGCGACCCGGAGAAGCAGGGGCTCAACTTCATGCTGGCGCCGTATGTGGACGTGCAGGCGGCACAGCCGGCGATTCTGGGTCAGATCGATCCCTTTACCGGCCAGCCCACGCAGGCCCAGCCGCAACAGGAGCAGTTCGAGTTGAGCCAGGTTCAAGTCCGGGTCGAGCCGGCGCTGCGCAATGTGCGGTTGTCGGAGGCGCTGGACGCCATTGTCAAGGTGGCCGAGCGCCAGATTAAGTACTCGATCGAGGAATACGCCATCGTCTTTTCTCGCAAGATTCCCGAGGCGGAGCAGTTGTTCACCCGCAGCTTTAAGGTGAACCCGAACACGTTCGTGCAAGGGCTCGAGGGCGTGATCGGCTATCCGTTCGAGGGGTATGGTCTCGGGAGCTCGGTCGGTGGGGGCGGCTTTGGCGGTCAGGGCGGTCTTGGCGGTGGCGGGTTCGGTGGCGGCGGGTTTGGCGGCGGCGGCGGCGGTTTTGGGGGGCAGGGCGGCTTTGGCGGCGGCGGCTTTGGCGGCGGCGGCGGGGGGTTCTTGCTGCCGCGCGTCGACGTCACGGGCGGCGGCGGCTTCGGCGGCGGTTTTGGGGGGCAGGGCGGCATCGGCGGCGGCGGTTTTGGGGGCGGTGGCTTTGGCGGCGGCGGTTTCGGTGGCGGCGGCGGCTTCGGTGGGCAGGGTGGCTTGGGCGGAGGCGGTTTCGGCGGCGGTGGCGGGGTGACGGCGGTCACGCGGCTGTCGACGATGGACTACGTGATTACGTTGGTCCGAAGCTATTTCACGGCGGCCGGCGTGGATCTCGGGGGCACGAACGTGTTGGCGGGAGGCGGCCTGGGCGGGCAGTTCGGGGCGGTGGGTGGCGGTTTCCAGAATGCGGCGGGCAAAGCGGTCTTCTTCAACGATCGGACGGGGATTTTACTGATTCGGGCCACGTTACAGGATTTGGACATCATCGACGCGGCGATCCAGACGCTGAACATGACGCCGGATCAGGTGACCATCGAGGTGAAGTTTGTGGAGATTGGACAGGACGACTCGAAGGCGCTCGGTTTCGACTGGTTCCTAGGCAACACCCTGCTGGACGGGGGCCGCATGGGGGTGGCGGGCGGCACGCAACCTTCTTTTGCGGGGCGACCTTCGCAGGCCAATCCGTTCGGCGTCTTCCCCGGCACACTCGGTTCGCCTTCCGCCACAGCAAACCCGACCACGGACCAATTGCTGACGTCCGGGCTGCGGACCGGCGATGTGGGCGGGACGGGGATTCCGTCGTTGGCGACGGTGACGGGGATTCTGACCGATCCGCAGTTCCGGGTGGTGATTAAGGCGCTGGAGCAGCGCGGGGGTGTGGACATTCTGTCGGCGCCGAAGGTGACGACGGTCAGCGGCCGGCAGGCCCAGATTCAGGTCATCGAGCTGCAGAGCATTTTGGTTTATAACCAGACCGGCACGGGAGGCGCGGGCGGCTTCGGCACCGTGGGCGGCGCGGGTGGGTTGGGCGGCGTCGGAGGCGTGGGCGGTGGGGGCGTGGTGGGCGGCGTCGGCGCGGGTGTGGGTGGCGGCGTGATTCCGTAAGCGACGGTCAGGCATTCCTTTTCGATGAGCGATATGAAGAGCAGGACGATCATTGTAGCGTTGGCGCTGGCTGCCGGCGCGGCGGGCATCGGTGTGCAGGCGCAGGTGATCCAGCAACCGAACGCCATTCCGTTTATCGTGCCGCAGCCGGCGCAGATCCCTCTGGGGCCGACCCTGGACGTGATCCCGCACGTCTCGGCGGATGGCTATACCATCCAGATGAACCTCATCCCCACCCTGACCGAGTTCCTCGGGTACGACGAGCCCGGCGGATTCAACGCGCGGGTGGGCAACTTGGTGGCGCCGCCGCCCCTGCCGCGTTTTCGGGTCCGACAGGTGACGACCAGCTCGATCGTGTGGGACGGTCAGACCATCATGCTCGGGGGGTTAATCTCGGAGAAGGTGACCAAGACCAAGGACAAGGTGCCGGTGCTGGGCGACATTCCCCTGCTGGGTCGCCTCTTCCGGAGCGAGGCGACCGCCAGTCGCAAGAAGAACCTCGTGATCTTCGTCACCCCGACCATCATCGATCCCGCCGGCAACCGTATCCACACCGACGACAACCTGCCGTACAATCCCCATACGGTCCCGCCGCAGATCCCCTTCGCGCCGTCGGCGCCCGCACCCGACGCTAGCGAGTGAGCCGGTCCCTCGGGTGGGGGGCGGCGATCGCGGGCGTGGCCGCGGCGGGCAGGCAAAGGCGAAGGGTCACGGGGCGTGCGTGGCCGGAGGTAGGCTGTGTCGAGGAGCGCCGGCCGCTTGTTGCGCCTAGCGCAGCCGGATTAGGGAAGGAGGCGACCCACGGATGAGTAGCTTGGCTGAGAGTCGACTGCTGGTCATCGACGGGCACGCCTACGCGTATCGGTCGTTTTACGCGATCCGCTCTTTGACTTCGCCGGCGGGCGCCCCCACGAACGCGATCTTCGGTTTCGTGAAGACACTGCAGCGGTATCGGAGCGAGCTGCGCCCGGCGCATATGGCGGTGATTTGGGACGGCGGCTTAGCGGCGGAACGGCTGGCCTTGTTGCCCGAGTACAAGGCACAGCGACCGCCGATGCCGGCATCTCTGGAGACGCAGATCGAGGAGCTCGGGGCTTGGCTCCGGGCCATCGGGATCCCCAGTTACAGCGAGTCTGGGGTCGAGGCGGACGACGCGATTGCCACGCTCAGCCGGCAGGCGACGGCGGTGGGCGCCTCGGTGCTAATCGCCAGCAGCGACAAAGACTTCATGCAACTGGTCTCCGACCGGGTGGGACTGCTGAACCCGAACGACAAGGACGGTGGTGTCTGGGGCGCAGCCCAAGTGCAACGCAAGACGGGGGTCGCCCCAGAACAGATCGTGGACTGGCTGAGTCTGGTGGGGGACACGGTCGATAACATCCCGGGTGTGCCGGGCGTGGGACCGAAGACGGCGGCGACGTTGCTCGAACGGTTCGGCACCTGCGCGGCCCTGTACGCGCGGTTGGAGGAGATCGAGTCGGCGCGGTTGCGTCAGGCCCTGGCAAACGCGCGCGCGCAGGTCGAGCGAAACCGACAGATGGTCCGGCTCAAGGACGATCTACCGGGCGATTTCGCGCTGGACCGGTTCAGGCCGCAGGCGCCGGACGAGGCGGCGCTGGCGGGGTTGTATCGGAGCTGGGGCTTCCGGGGTTTGTTGGCGGAGGTCGAGGCGCGGGCTTGTCAACGGACGCTGCTGTGATGAGGATCCTGGCAGACGAAATGCTTTTAGTCGTTGTGGGTACCGTGCGGCGGACCGGGGGCGGAAGGCGAGCGCGGGTGCGGCCTTGGTCGGCTCGAGCCTGGACCAGGCGCGATAAGCTTCTGCGATAAGGCGAGTTCAGCAGCGGAGTTTTTCGGAAGAAAACGTGGACAAAGAAAAAGTGCTTTGCTAGAAAGCCGCAACCTTATGTCATCATTGTTGAGTGCCGGCATGCGGCGGATTTTGCTGCTGGGCTGTGTGGGCTACGTCTGTCCCGCGCTCGTGGCGCAGACCGCCTACGCGCCGCAGGAAAGCGAGTATTCCGTGACGCGCGGTTTGCTGGGCGACCAGGTCAAGGCGCAGGTCAGCCTCAAGGCCAGCGGGGGTTACGTGGTCTGGCAAGACAATGCGATCGACGGCAGCGGCCTCGGGATTGGCGCGCGCGAACTCAACAGCTACTTCTCGCCCATCACGGTGAAGACCTTTCGGGTGAACGAAACCACCGCGGGCGATCAAGAGAATCCCGTCGTTCAGTTGCTCCCGGGTGGCGGGGCCATGGTCGCTTGGCAGGGCGGTCCGCAGGGGAGCCAAGACATCTTCGTGCGCGCGATCGGGCCGGCCGGCACATTTGCCGGCGGCGAGATTCTGGTGAACACCCATACGGCCAATCAACAGGGCGACCCCGCGCTGACGGTCTTGGGCGATGGGACGGTCGTGGCGGTGTGGTCGAGCCACGATCAAGACGGCAGCCTTCAGGGCCTCTACGCCCAGCGCCTCTCGGCGACCGGAGCGAAGCTGGGCGGCGAGTTCCCGGTCACGCAAGTCACGCTCTACAACCAGCGCACGGCGAGCGTGGCGGCGCTCGACACGGGCGGGTTTGTCGTTGCCTGGGTGAGCGAGCAGGAGCGGTTCCAGAACAGCGTGGATATTAAGGCGCGGCGATTCGACTCGAAGGGTGTGGCCTTGGGCGGCGAGTTCCGCGTGAACGCCACGACCAACGTGTGCGCTAACCCGGCGGCGATCGGAGCGGAGGATGGCCGGTTCTTGGTGGCCTGGAGCCAGCGGGACATCGGTAACTTAAGCAACGCCTGGGCCGTTTGGGCGCGGCCCTACTCGGCGACGGGCACGGCGCTGGCGGCGGAACGCCTGTTGAATGCTGCCCAGCCCGGGAACCGGTTCGCGCCCAAGTTGGCGCGCAACGGCAACGAGGTTATGGCGGTGTGGACCAGCGGTTGGCAGGACGGTTCTTGGGAGGGCGTCTATGGCCGGTTCTTGAAAGACGATGGTACGCCCAAAGGCGACGAGTTTCGCGTCAACACGACCACGATCAGCCGGCAGTACCAGCCGGCCGTGGCGGGGGATGGCGACCGCCGATTCGGCGTGTTCTGGTCGAGCTTCGTGGGCGTGGCTCCGGGCATCGAGTTGTTCGGCCAGCGTTACGCTTCCGACCAAGCGCTCTCGCAACCGGCGCCGCCTCTGGTCTCGGCGCTGGACTCGTTCTCGTTGATGGCGGCCTGGCCGGAGTTGTCGGGTTACCAGGCGCCGGTGACCTACAAGGTGTACGTGAACGATGCGATCACCCCGCTCTCGACCACGGCCAATTACTTGGTGATCACGGACCTGGCGCCGGCCAGCACCCACAACGTTCGCCTGGCCTATGAACTGAGCGATGGCCGCTTGTCGCCCAAGTCGGACTCGGCTGCGGCCACGACGTGGGGGCGAGATCGCAATTACGACGGGCTGCCGGACGACTGGCAGACGCTTTATTGGGGGGCCGACTCGAAGCAGTGGCCCGCGGCAAGCGCGGATTCGGACCGAGACGGCGCATCGAATCTCGAGGAATTCCTGGCCGGCACGCACCCGCTGGAAGCGACGAGCGTGCTGCGGACGCGGATCGTTCCCGTGACGGGTGGTCTCCTGATCGAGTGGAATGCCGCCCCCGGCTCGCTCTACCAACTGCAAGCCTCCGCGGATCTGGCGGCTTGGAGCGATCTCGAGGGCCCGCGGTTTGCGGCGGGTAACGTGGCCTCGACCTTGATTCCGGCCACGAGCGCGGCCAGTTATTACCGCGTGATTCGCATTCGCTAGCCTATGATGCGCCATTTGAAGAGAGTTCTATCGGCGGCTGTGCTTGTGGGGTTGGTCCAACAGGCCACGGCGTTCTCGATGTTGGGCCCCTTCGCCATCGATGGCGGGGGCGCAGTTTGGCAGACGCCGGTGGTGGGCTATGCAATCGGGGCAGACCTGGGCGGCCCGATGAACCTCGGGGAGGAGTACCGCTGGAACCAGCCGTTCATCACCTACGGCTTTGACGAGTCCTTCATCAATTACTTCGGCAGCCGCGGCGTGCTCGAGGTCGAAAAGGCGGTCCAGGTCTTCAACGATCTGCCTCCCTTCTCGAGCATGAGCGACACGCTCGCGGAGTACCCGCTGGACACGCGCCGGTTCAATCACCTGGCCGCCGCCCTGGCGCTGCACGACCTCAAGTCGTGGACCATGAGCGTGCTGCTCGAGGAGTTGGGGTTGGCCTGTCCGGAGCGGTATGTGTGGACGCTGCGGTCGGCGGTCGATGTGCCGCCCTGGTCGTTTGCGGTGATCCAGCGCAGTTTCGATCCGGTCACCTTGCGGCCGTCGAGCTATGTCAACGGCGCACTCTACACGTACCAGATTCTGCAGACCTACACCGACCCGGTTTGGGAAGCGGTCGAGTTCGAGGTGGACCCCACCATGCCGAGCGTGACCTCCGTGGCCGCCCTGAGCGGGCTGGACGCCGGCACCATCGGCGGCGTGGGCGGCTCCGCTTCCTTCCAACCGGGCCTCTTCTTCACCGGGTTGACCCGGGACGACGTTGGAGGGCTGCGCCACATCTATCAGTTCCGCAATTACAACGTCGAGAGCGTGGCGACCAACGCCGTGGTGGCGCCCGTGGGGACAACGGTCCCTGGGAACGGGATGTTGACGGGCGGCTCCGGCTCGCCTTGGGGCGCGCCCGGCGGGACGAATGTGGCCGGCACCAACATCTTCGGGACCAATGTGCTGGTGAACATCGCGCTGCGGCCGGGCATCGACAAGCTCACCTTTGTGCGGCTGGACAACGACTCGTTGACCGGTCTATGGCTGACCCAAACCAACGTCTGGCGCGACCAGTACATCACCAACTTCGCCCTGCGCTCGCAGGTGTTGCAGCGGACTCTGGCGCGGCCGGACATTGTGTTCACGGCGTCGGATCTTGGGCTGGCGATCTACGTGCCCCTGTGGCTCTCCCGCACGATTCCCTTTGTGAGCCAGGACACCATCAACGGCATCGAGACCCTCTCGGGGCCAGGGTTGATCACCCCGCCCATCGAGATCACCTATACCAAGCTGGGGCCGGACTTGTTACATGTGGGGCCGGGGGGCCAGACGGACGCCTTCATCGACATTTGGTGGAGTTCTTACGACGGGACCACGAACGCGCCCGTGGTCTATCCGGATGGCACCTTGATTCGAGAATTGGAGGCGCGTGTTTTGTCGGGTCGAGCGGACGAGGGCAGTAATCCTTGGCGGGCCCCGGGCACGCCGTAGCGTGGCGGGCTTGACGGTGGCGGATAGGGCGACTTGGCTCCGATGCGAATTCGAGACTCTATGAGAAAGTTCTTGCTGCTAGCGGTGCTGGGGGGGCTGGCGGGGTACGGCCTGCGCGCCGGGCCGTTCACCATCCCGCTCTACGAAAACATCGGCACGGTCGTCTTCACCAACGCCCCACAGATCGACGCCTTCGCCTTTGCCAATTACGGCATCTTTGCCGTCCAGAGCGCGATCCCGTACGACTTCCAGAATACCCTCAACTACACCAACCGCGGGTCCATGTACGGTTACCCCGGTTTCCGGATCGACACCACCGACGACCTCGGCCGGCGCCGTCCGGCGAAGAACTTTATCAACGAAGGCGACCTCTTCGCCCTGGGTTCGGCCGCCTACTTCGGCTACAGCAACTTGTTTGCCCCCAGCTCCCTGCGCATCTCCGCCACCAACATCGTCAGCCGGCGCACCATGACGGTCGGTAATTCCGGTCTCCTGCGTCTCGAGGGCCAAAACCTCAACCTCAGTCGCAGCGGTCTCGAGGTGTTATCCATCGAATCGTTCCCCTGGGCTAACGCGATCTACGACCTAAATGACGACCAGATTCCCGATTCCTTCGAGCCGGACAATGCGATCTACGACGAATGGTGGGGGGCAGGCGTGCAAGACCCGCCCCAGAACGGGCCGATCAACACGGCGAACATCATCCGCTTCTTTGGCGGGGATATCTTGGCCACGGCACCGCGGCATCCGGTAACGGCGCGGGGCGGGTTCAACGGGTTCCAGTCCTTCCAGACCCTGATCCCTCTGATCTATAACACCAGTTTTGGCAATACCGGCTTCGTCTCCGGGCTGAATCTGACCCTGACCAACTTCGATGGGTCGCTCTCGAACGTGTTTATCCCCACAAACACCTGGCGCCAAGCCGTCGCGGTCGGCGTCAACGACACCAATTTCCAGGTCCGCTGCCGATTCTTTGGCGGGTTCGGAGGCTTAGGCGGGTTCCGGACCGCGGCCGTCGAGTTCAGCTCGCGGACCACCAACGTGGTCCGGAACGCGCAGGAGGTGAACGCCCTTTACTTCATCGACAGTCTCGCGGTCAACACCAACACGCTGATCTTGACGAACATCGACGTTTGGACGCTGAGCGCCCGGCCGATCGCCTACGAGGTCTGGCGCGGGCCGCCGGAGCCCTTCGAGTTCGCTTTGGGCGCCAATGGGAACACCGAGCTGTACCGCAACTTAGTTTATGAGCCCGGTTTCTCGAACATTCTAGCCACCAACCTCTTTGCCGCTTGGGGCGGGTCAGTCGACTACCTCGAGGCGCGTCCGCCGCAGGTCCCGGGCGTCACGCCCACCAATCTCCCCGGGCGAATCGAGATCGTCGGGGACACGGTGGACCTGACTCAGACGCGCGTGCGGGGGATGGGTTCGGTTGCGGTCAAAGCGAAGCACTTGGTGAGCAGCGCGGGGGCGCGTGTGGATTGCGAGAACCTGATGTACGACCTGGCGTCGACCAACGGCCTCTTGACGGTGCAGAGTCTCACCAAGGAAAGCGTCGATCGCGTCCGAGGGCTCATGATGGCTTGGACTGGTTTGTGGACCAACCAATACGCGCTGGTGTTGTCGAACTGGTTCATTGACGCCAACACCAATTACTTCAACCCCGTTACCAACGCGATCGACGTCGGGATCCATGTCCTGATCTTGAGCGCCGACTTCTTCACGCGCACACAACAAGTCGTGGTGGATACCCTTACCCTCCGCAGCACGAACGTCGCGTTTAACGACGCTGCGGTCCTGGGCAAGAACTTTGTCGTTGACGGCGAGAGCTTCACGCTCAACGGCCGGATCTCCTTCACCAACGCCCTCGTGAATTGGGTGCACACCAATGCCCCCAGCCTGCGCTTTTTCACCAACGCCGGCACCCTCAACGTGCAGGACGTGGCGAACTACGGCAGCGATTACCCCAGCGGCCGGCACTGGACCCGCTTCGTCAACCGCGCCAACCTGAATGCCGTCTCGCACCGCATCGCCGCGGATGAGTACTTCGACAGCGGCAGCATCGCCAGCCAAGCCACCCACACCATGATCGCCGGCGCCGCCACCCTCGAGGGCGGGCGAACCGACTCCGGCGGCGACATCTTCCTGTTCGCCGATGACCTCAAGCTGCGCAACCACGCCGTCGTCGCCCGGCGCGCGCTCCATCTGACCGTCACCAACAGCCTCTCGGACACCGGCGGCGGCGCCAACAACCAATTGTCCGTCCAGGACGGCCTCCACCTCTGGCGCAAGCCCCTGGTCGGCGACCTCCTCGGCACCCGTGTCGACACCACCGCCCCCCGCTTCTTCAGCACGTTCCACAGTTGGGCGGCCGAAGATCGCGGCCCGTCGCGCACCGGTTTCAAGGATAACGCCGCCATCGGCCGGCTGATCCTCAAGGTGTTTCCTTTCGGCGAGCTGCGATTCGGCAAGCCGTTGGACGCGGGCGGGCTGCCTTTGCCCGGCAACTTCGCGCTCTACGTGGATTACCTCGAGTTGGATCCGTCCGTGCGAGCCGATCTCGAGGGCACGGTCGCGATCGACCCGGGTATGACCATTTACTTCGCCAACGCGAATGTGCCGGTCGAGAGCCTGGATGGCCGCTTCGAGGGCCGCTTGCGGTGGGTACGGGACTTCGCCGGGCCGGCTAGTTCAGCGGAGGTGGCGTCGCGAATGGGCGGCAACGTGATCAAGACGCTGCGGGTGAACCTGGCCCTCTTGGACAGCAAGGTGATCGACTCGGACGCCGACGGTCTGGCCAACGGGTTCGATAACTGGCCCTTCGACGGCATTAAGATCCGCAATGTCCGCGTGGCCAATCCCAGCCCGTTCACCGTCGAAATCACCTTCGACGCCGCGGCGCGCACGACCTACTTTATCGAGTCGACGTCGAGTCTATCCGCGCCCGATTGGCGATTGTTGCAGACGCTCACGAACAACTCGGACCGCATCGAGACCCGGACCGTGACCGAGGTGCTAAGTGCGCCGGTCGAACGGCAACGCTACTATCGCGTGCGGTATGATCTGTAGCAGAGGACGCACCGACGCCTGCGGCCGATGATCTGACGGCCCCGATTGTCGCGCGGGAGACGGCGGATGCGCGCAGTATAGTTGACCATGAAAGCACGATCCATTTTTGTCCTCGGCCTCGCGTTGGTGGCCAGCGGCTGGCTGGCGGCCTGGGCGCAGGTCGCCCCGGCCCGGCCGCCGCTGCCCAACTTCGACAAGCGCACCCTCGGCGGCGCCGCGCGCGCGTCTTCCTTTGCGCCGGTCCCGGGTGGCCTGGTGCCCGCTGACGCTGCCCAGGCGCAGGCCCTGAGCACCTTATACCAACGCGTCCCCGGCATCGCTATCGGAAGGGACACCCTGCTCAACGCCCCGCGCCATATTGTGGCCGATGACGGTTTCCTCACCGGCCCGGGCGGCCAAGGCCGAGCCCTCTCGGCGACGGCCATCGCGGCTTTCCCCCGCACGGACCAGCATCGGGTCGTGAAGGCTTTCCTGAATGAGCATGCTGGCTTGTTCGGCCATAACGCCGACGCATTGGCCTCCGCCCGGATCACCCGCGATTACGTCGCGGCCCACAGCGGTCTGCGCACCGTGATTTGGCAGCAGGAATTCCAAGGCGTGCCCGTCTTCGCGGCGCTCCTCAAGGGCCACATCACCGCGAACGAAGAGTTGGCTTCCCTCTCGAGCCAGTTCGTCCCCGATGCCGGCCGCTCCGCCGCCAAAGCGGCGCCGCACTGGGCGAACCTGCTCAGTCGCCCGCCCTTCAGCCCCGAGATGGCCATCGCCCGAGCCGCGGCCAATGTGGGGACGACCCTCGAAGCCACAGCCGTGAGCGCCCTGGGCGCGGCCGACGGTCTCGAGCTGAGACAGGAGTTCCAGGCGCCGGGCCTCAAAGGCTCGAGCTACACGGAACTGACCTGGCTGCCGCTGGACCGCGACTCGATGCGCCTGTGTTGGCAGGTCATCCTCGTCAGTCGGGCCCGGGCGGAGATGTACCGCAGCCTGGTGGACGCGGAGACGGGCGAGGTGCTGGTGCGCCACAACCTGACTCGGTACCAGGCGCCCCCGCAGGCCATTCCCGGCACCTACCGAGTCTTTACCAGCGATAGCCCCTCGCCCTTCAGCCCCGGCCACCCGCAACCGCTCAGCGCACAACCTCCCATCGTACCGCGCACGCTCCTCCAGAACCTGACGTCGCTCTCCGCCGTGGGCTCGCCCGCCGGTTGGCTCGATCCAGCTAACCCAGCCGGCCAATTCCGCACCATGGGCAACAACGTCGACGCCCATACCGATCTGGATGACGACGACCGGCCGGACCTTCCCCGGCCCTGGTCGAACGCCACACCGCCGGTCTTCGATTTCCCGCTGGACCTGGCCATTGCCCCCATGGCCTCCACCAACGCGTCCGTGGTGAATCTGTTCTACTGGAACAACTACATGCACGATCGCCTCTACGACCTCGGCTTTACCGAGGCGGCGGGCAACTTCCAAAACAATAACTTCGGCCGCGGTGGACGCGGAGGCGACGCCATCCAGGCCGACGCGTTGGATGGCGCGGCTCTCAACGACCCCTTCCACGTCAACAACGCCAACTTCTATCCGCCACCCGACGGCTTCCCGGGCCGCATGCAGATGTACGTGTTCGATGGGCCCCAACCCGACCGCGATGGCAGCCTGGACGCCGAGATCGTGTGCCACGAATACGTGCATGGATTATCGGACCGGTTGGTCGGCGGCGGCGTCGGCATCTACGCGTTGCAGACCGCCGGCATGGGCGAAGGCTGGTCGGATTTCTACCCCTTGTGCATCCTCAGCGAGACGACCGACGATCCGCACGCCTGCTACGCCGTCGGCGGCTACGCTACCTTCATGTTCTTCGACATGACGGAGAATTACTACTTCGGCATCCGCCGGTACCCGTACTCGACGGACATGATGAAGAATCCGCTCACGTTCAAAGACATCGATCCCACCCGCGCTGACCCGCACCTGGGCATTCCCATCAGCCCCTGGCTCGAGGCGTTCGGTGTCGCCCCCGAGGAGGTCCACAACCAAGGCGAAGTCTGGTGTGTGGCCCTGTGGGAAGTGCGAGCTAATCTGGTCGACACCCTCGGCTGGGATGAAGGCAATCACACCGCCCTCCAGTTAGTGACCGATGGCATGAAGCTTTGCCCGCCTAACCCCACCTTCCTCGAGGCGCGCGATGGCATCCTTTTGGCCGACCAGATCGCCTACGGCGGCGCCAACCGCAACGAAATCTGGCTCGGGTTCGCCAAGCGCGGCATGGGCTTTAGCGCCAAGGCGCCCCCGTCCGACACCACCATCGGTGTGGTCGAGGCCTTCGACGTGCCCGACGACGTCGTCATCGCGCCTCCGGACGGCATCTTCGAGATCAGTTTCATCCCGTCCAACAACTCGACCCTCCAAGCCGGTGTGACCGCGCCCGTCTTCGTCCGCGTCCGCGATGGCGCTGGGGTCACCAACGCCACCGTGCGGGGCACCGTCGATGGCGTCCTGCCCATCGCTTACGCCAACGCCGGTGTGTTCCCCGACGCCCGGGCCGGCGACTCGATCTACAGCGCTGAAGTCACGCCCGCCCTAACGGCCACCAACCTGACCATCACCGTGGCCATCACGGCGCCAGGCAAAATCCCCAGCACCAACACCGTCAATTACTTCGTCGCCACGCGCCCGCCCAACGACCTCTTCGCCAACGCCACCAAAGTGAAGGCGGAAGGATCGTTCATCGCTAGTAACAACCGCTACGCCGACCCCAACCTCGAGCCCGCCGAACCGCGCCATGCGAACGTGGCGACCGCGGGCTCTTCCTTGTGGTGGGCCTGGACTCCCACCAGCAATACCCCCGCCCTCGTGGATACCGGCGGCAGCAAGTTCAGCACCGTACTGGGCGTTTACACCGGGACCAACCTGACCAGCCTGAAGGAAGTCGGTTCGGCGCAAACGTCGCCGCAGAACCGCCAGAGCTATGTCCAATTCACCGCCAAGAAGGGCGAGACCTATTACGTGGCCGTCGCCGGCTCGAGTACCAACGCCACCGGCCAGATCGCCCTGCGCATCCTCCCCGGGGCGAACCCGGACCTGACCGCGCCGTTGCTGACCGTCAGCCAGCCCGTCAATGGCCTGATCATTAACCAGAATACCGTCGACGTCGTCGCCTCAGCCGTCGATCCCGAGCCCGGCAGCAGCGGCGTCGACCGCATCAACTTTGGCGTCAGCCCTCGTCAGTTCGGCGCCGTGATGAGCGTGGTCCCGTCGGCCACGGGCACGACCAACCGGCTTGCCCTCACCACCGGCCGCAACACCATTACCGTCACGGCCACCGACGGCGTCGGCAATACTTCTGACCCCGTCCAGATCACCGTCACTTACCGCCGTCTGCCCGTCCCCAACGACCAGTTCGCCCTCGCCACCGAACTCGTCGGCGACTCGGGCAGCGTCTCCGTTAATAACCTCGAGGCCACCAAGGAGGTCGGCGAGCCGGAACATGCCGACAACCCAGGTGGGCGCTCGGTCTGGTACTGGTGGCGGGCCGCCGCCGACGGCACCTTGTTGGTCAGCACGGAGAACAGCTCCTTCGACACCCTCTTGGGCGTCTACACCGGCACCCGGGTCGATCAACTCACCACCATCGCCGCCAACGATGACGCCTTCGACGGCTCCCGCTTCAGCAAGAGCCAATTCGCCGTCCGCGCGGGCCAGCAATACTACATTGCCATCGATGGCTTCAACGCCGCCAGCGGCGTGATCCAGTTGGCCTATACCTTCACCCCCATGAAGGTCTATGTCCTCACCGTCGAACAAAGCGCCGGCGGCCGCATCAGGGAACGTACCCCGGGCGCCTACCCCGTCCCGGCCGACTCGACCGAGACTCTCACCGCCCTCCCCGACGCCCACTTCGAGTTCGCCGGTTGGGAAGGCGATGTCATCTCGCCCTCGAACCCAGTCGCCTTTGCCGTGCGCCGCAACCTGACCGTCCGAGCTGTCTTCCGCCCGCGCTTCTACGCCGACGACTTCGAGACCGGCAACCTCTCGAAGCTCGCCTGGATCGGTGCCGGCGCCAAAGGCTGGACGGTCACGGACTCGACCGCCGCCGCCGGTAAATTCTCCGCGCGGTCCGGCGCCATCACTCACGCCCAGACCAGTTCGCTTTCCTTGACTGCTGCCTTCTACGGCGGGGACGCCTCGTTCGACCTGCGCCTCAGCTCGGAACCCACTTGGGATGCCCTCAGCTTCCTCGTCGACGGTGTCCTCGTTCAGAAATGGTCCGGCGACATCGCTTGGGGCACGTACGGATTCCGCCTGGCCGCAGGCACCCACACCCTCGAATGGCGCTACACCAAGGACAACCAGAATAGCCTGGGCCTCGATGCCGCGTTCATCGACAACGTCAACCTGCCCATCCAGCCTGCGATCGATGCGAGCAGTGCTGCCCGCCTCATGCTGGTCCGCCGGCCCCAGGGCCAAGTCGAGTTGAGGGTCCAAGGCAAGACCAACCAGGTCTACATCATCCAAACCACCACGACCTCCCCACCCACGCTCCGCTCCAACTGGGTCCCCTACTCGACTAACGCCGCCAGCTACGGCGAAATCCGCTTGACCGTGGATCCACAGGCCTCGACCGATCCGCAGCGGTTCTTCCGAGCGATCCCGCGATAGGCGTTGCGGCAACTGTTTGGTGTCGAGCCTTTAGGCTCTCGGAGGCCTTCGGACGCGGGCTGCAGTTGGCTCTTGTCACGACCGCGAGCACGCTAAGGCGTGTACGCCAAATGCTGGCCGCTAGCGCATGCACACCTAATGGGCGATGGGGTCCCTTGGCCGTTCGGTGTCCAGCCTGTAGGCTGTTGGCATGGGCGAATCCCGACAGCGCACACATGAGCTGGGTAACCCATAAGGTGCTTGGTAGGCGGGCTAGATTAAGTCGCTGCAAAATATATTAGGTATGACTAACTCGGCCAGCGGTGTGTGCTTCCCAGCCAAAGTATCGACGGGGCACCGGCCAGACCAGGGGGGTCAGCCTTGAACGGTCTTACGGACTTGGGCGGCTCAGCTCGAGCCTCGCCCTACTTGGATGGGGTTTTCAAAGAAGCCGCCGTCAGGCCGCTTTCTCTGGCCTTGGGTCGATTAGGGAACAGATCCTGCTATTGCTATTGACTGAAACCATGGCCTTATTCTCCCAAGAAATGAGGCGGCTGGCTCTTGCGCTCGCACCGCCTATTAAGCCAGCCAGGACGCGATCTCCAGTGCGCCCGGATAGGATGCCCATGGCGCCCATGGAGAAGGAGAATGTTGATATCCAACACGATGGATGCGCATTGGGCTATGAACCTGCAGCGCCGGTTTTCCAACCGGCATCGGGCCGACTGGAAAGTCGGCGGTACCGCCGGTTCATGGAGAATGCCCGGCGCCGAATCGGGCGCGGGCTTGTCTTGGCGGCTGTGGGGTCGGCTGTGGCTGGAGAATTGGCGTCCCTTCCGGTGGCAGTGACCTCGGAGATGGCCGAGCCGGGGCGAGGTGGGCCCGCGACGCTGTCGGTGCCCCTGCCCGACGTGGTGCAACTCGAATTGCAGGCCGCCCCTGCTGCATGGGAGAGGCGAACTGGGTCTGTGCGGTTGAGTTCGGTGGGCAGCTCGCCCAAGGGAAGCTGGGACCCGCGGTTCGGCGGTTCGGCTGTCGACGGGGCGGTGTACGCCTTGGCCAGCGACGGCACCAATGTCTGGGTAGGCGGGGAGTTCGTCTCGATCGGCGGGTTGGACGTGAACAACGTGGCGGTGTGGGACGGCAACCGGTGGGCGGCGTTGAGCAGCGGGACGGCCGGACCGGTGTACGCGCTGGCACTCGAGGGGACCAACCTGATCGCCGGAGGCGAGTTCGTCCGGGCTAGCGGTGTGGCCGCCACCAACATCGCCAAGTGGAACGGTGTCCGCTGGACCGGGCTCGACACGGGCGTCGACGGCCCCGTATATGCCTT
>Ga0194125_10006890_pt1 | contig 16594 bp, 13 predicted proteins | sample TA2KigC250mmetaG_FD_148626 | JGI IMG/M metagenome (GOLD analysis project Ga0194125, IMG submission 148626) | Freshwater microbial communities from Lake Tanganyika, Tanzania - TA2015034 Kigoma Deep Cast 250m | ecosystem: Environmental > Aquatic > Freshwater > Lake | place: Tanzania: Lake... | reverse complement strand
CCAAGAATAAAACCATAAGTCCCCTAACGTAGATTTTCTTAAGCATGTCCTTTTGGTTATCAAAAAGTTTTGCTGAAAGGGGAAAAAGCGCCAGCGCCAGGGATTGGGGAACTAAAATTCCCGCCTCGATGAACTTAAAGGCTGAGCCATAAAGCCCTGTTGCCTCAGCCCCCAGAAGTAAACCGACCAATATCACCGTCATGCGCAAGTAAAAAACCGCTAAAATTAAGAGGGCGGCAAAAACCCAAGACTGAGAGAGCGCCTGCCGCCAAAACTTCCCCTCAATTGCAAATTTAGCCGTGAGCCCAAAATCCCCCAACCTCCCCCAAAACCAAAGAAGAACCAATAAATGAGCCAAAAAATAAGCAAGCAAAACCCAGGCTAAGGAAAAATTTAAGAGGACAAAAATTGCTCCAAGGGTAACTGCCAACGCGTTCAGAACAATATTGGCCGCGGCCATATACCCCATCTTCTCGCGCGCATTCTGCAAGGTAATGATAAGATAAACAAGGTTATAGGGAATTAGCCCCAAGCCAAAAATAGCCAGATATTGAATCTCCTGCCGCGGTTGACCCAAAATAACGGCGCCCCCCAAAATCCCCAAGTACCCCAAAATCCCCAATATTAGTCGTAGCGGCAAAAGACGGGCAAAATAGAACTGCGCCTTCGAGAGACCTCTGGAAATATCTCTTAACACTAATCGCTCTAGACCAAAATCGGCTATCGGCGAAAAATTATAGACAAAGGCAAGGGTGAATGTATAGTAACCCAGGGTCTCCGCGCCCAAGCGGCGAGCCAGGAAAACAAAATAAAAAAAACCGATGGCTCTTGCCAGGACTTGCGAGACGGAAAGGAAAAACGTGTTGGTAATAACTTTCCTATGCACCATTTAATTTAATTTCGCCTCATCTTTCTTTTCAAAGCCCCACCCGGCCAAAAGTATCGGCCAGCCGCGCGGGTCGTTGTCGTGGAACAACGAGTCGTATTTGACAATCGGCTCCAAATCTCTCTCTATGTAGTCAACAAGATCGCGCGGCAAAAAACCCGCCTCTGTGTATTCTAGAACCACTACCCCCGGGCGATACTGCGCAACTATGTTTTTCATTTCCGCCTTGCTGCTTACATATTGACCCCCGGAATAAGGATCTTTCTGCCAGCCTTGGTTTCTATACCAATTGACAATGGCCGTGCTTTTCAAAGAATAAGAAATGCTTTTTTCTCCTAAGTACCATTCTCCTAATTCTGGATGGGCGTCAACAATCTTCATTTCTGGATATCCCCGCCGCAGGGCGGCGACTTTTTGGTAAATACCCTTATAATCTGTCTCTGGAGTTTCTCGAAATTCAAAACTTAAAGAATAATATGGTTTTGGGTAAAAAGTGAAGCGGCCGGAGCAAAAAAAGATGGCTAAAAGCAGAGGCGCAAAAACAAAATTTGCATGCCTGGGGAACAATCTTAGAGATAGACTTTCAATTCCGCTTACTGCCAGGAGGAAAATGACAGGGAAAAGAGGTAAAAAATAGCGAACGTAATGGTAAGCCGTAAAGAAAGATAAGTAAAAAAGGTGCGCCCCGATAATTATCGAAAGGAACCATAATGCCTTATTGCGGAAGTTAAGTAATAAGCCCGCTAGAGATAGCAAACAAAAAATAAGATAGTAATGGCGGAAGTACACCAGGTAATACGATAGGTAATTATTTAATCTTTTAAATTGGAGACCAAAGTAGGTTAGGTTATTTGTTCGGGAGGAAATTAGAAAGAGAAAGAAAACCAGGCACCAGCCAAGCATCGTCATAATAAAATAAATTTTCTTATCTTTGGGCCATTGCCAGAATCTTTTAATATTAAGTAAAAGGTATACCCCCATTACCACGGCCAACAGTTCGTATGAAACTGAACTGACCAGCAAAAATAGAGCACTGGCGGCGAGCAAAGAAAGCTGGAAAATATTAAAGTGCTTTATTTTTACTGTTTTCTCCGCTAGGGATTTTTCAAAAAGCCAAAGCGCCCATAAGAGCAAAAGGAGGCAAAACTGGCTTCCGGCATACCAGCGCGCCTGTCTTGACCATAAAATTTCTGCTGTTGAAAAAGTAGTTAAGAAAGCAGTCCCCAGGGCAACTTTTACGGAAAATAAACGGATGGCCAAAAAAAAGATTAAGATGATGCTGCCAATACCCAAAAAGACGGCGGGGAGACGCGCCGAAAATTCAGACACCCCTAAAAGTTTAAAGAACCCTGCCGTAAGATAATAATAACCTATTCCCCGATCATCAAGGTCGCCGGTTAAAAGGTGCGGCGTGCCCCGCAGTAAAACCGCCCGGGAATAAATCGAGGTTATCGCCTCATCTGACCAAAAAGAGCCATTTTTAGATAAGCCGTACAAACGGAAAAACAATCCCATAAATATACAAAATAATAAAATCAGGCTTGTGGCTATTTTTTTATTCATCGTATTGAAGTTCGACTTCTTCTTCCGATAAATAGAACCCGTTCAAAAAATAGTTTGAGGCAAAGTTATTCGCGCGCGATACTCTACTTTGCCAATACGGTAGATAGGATTTGGCTAACAGTAAGTATGATGGTGCCTGGCCCAATCTTGTCTTTACATAGTCATCCTTTATAAGTGTTTCGGTGGTCTCTAGTAATCGGCCACTGCGCCAGTTTTTACTTGTTAAGTAGTACTCTCTTTCTCCAGACGGCATCCTTTTACTGGAATAAACTGTTTTAGTCGATTCCGAATTCTGGCTCTTAAAGTATTCCAAGTTCTTATAATTCTTAAAGCGATAATTGAAATAGTTATCTGTTGTTAATAATTTATTATCGAATTTCGCTTCCCAGGAGGATAGCTCGGCGTGGTACATATCTACCGGAATAACAGAAAGTACATCTAGGCTTATAGATCTATCCTCGAGCATTTCTACTATCAGTTTGTTAAAACTCCCCCGGGATAACACAACCTTGCCCAAGTTGATCCATTTAGTGGTATCTAAATTGGCCTCTATTTTAGTGTCGAAAATGCGGGCGGCCACCGAAACTCTAACTTTATTTTTATTGCCCTCTGTTAGCTTAAATCTACCGAATATGTAGTACTCGCTGTCCTGATTAGGCCTATAAGAGACTACGTATTTGGCGTGAGATATAGCGCTGTCAGAAAAGTAACCACCGATAGCCTCCAGCGCAGGCGTCACAGACCACCCAACATTGGCATAACTCTTATCAAACCTCGATATTATTTTTTCCATTATTCCTCGGCTTACCACTGTTCGATAAAGGATGATTTCGTTAATTACATCGGTAAGAACAACATTATCGAAAATATAACTGCTATTGGCCATTTTTCTAAAATATTCAGGCTCTTTTATAAAATCTTTTTGGTCAATTAATAGAATATTATTGTTCTGCCTGCGGCTCATGAAATTCAGCGGGTTCGGTGAAAAAAGAAAGGCGGCCGCGCCTAAGCCTTCGATAGGGCCGGCCAACTTGTTTTGTTTTATTTCAAGCAGACTTATCGATTCGGACTTGTACAGAACATTAATCTTCTGGGAAAGTTCCAAATTTTCTAGTATCTTTTCGGGGATAATGCTTCTATAAATTAAAAGGTATCTTAAATCAGGCGCCCAAGATAATAAATTGAGCATTTTTTCTATCTCATTTTGTTGCAGAAGCGCCTCGCATTCGTTGAAGAAGTTAGCTGTCCTCCAGGGAACTTCCCAGGGAGAGGGGGCCAAATATGCATTCTTTATATTGTTGACAGTCAACAAGTATTCGCCTACATGATTAAGCGATGAGCCAAACATTGCGTAGGGCACGTACCCTCCTGCTTCAAGAGGATAATTGAAAGAGCTTGGGCCATGCAATGGCAGGGTCAAGACGCGATATCTCTTGTCTATTAGGCTTACCGAGCGTAGCATCTCCGGCGAAACCCGATAGCTTCTCATCAAATACTCATTCAGCGTCAGTATTCCGCTCACAACAACCAAAAATGGGGGTATCAGGAGGGCAAAACTCAGCCTGCGGTTTATTCGAATATAATAGGCTACCCCTGCCATGGCGATAACTTCTAGAAGTAGACAAAAGGTATTACCAAACAGCCTAGTTGGCGATCTATAAAAGCTAGGCAACATCGTAAAAACAGAGCGCAGGGGGCCATAGATTCCCGTAAAGAAACAGAACCCGATAAAAATCATTAGAAATAGCAATAATTTAGCCTTTCTGTCTCTAAATGATATCACTCCGCCGGCTACAAGAAATAAAAAAAAGACGGCAGCGATATTAAAAAGAATAGGGTTAATCGGATAGGCAATTTTATTGAAGGTATACCAGCCCAAAGAAAACAGGGCATTAAGGGGATTCGTCATTTCGTTATAGACAAGATTCCCGGCCGTAACTTTAAAGCTTGGGAAAATATCATCAACCTTCAAAATCTGGTTTAAGAAGTTTAGGCCGACAGCTAAGCAGAAAAAGTAGAAGATGGCTGCTTTCGCAAAAAATATTTTCTTCCAGGATCCAGCAACCAATAGATTGGCCAGTGGTAAAAGAATGATGGCGGCCAGCGTTGCCGAGGTCGGGTTCCCAATAAACAGGACGTAAAACGAAAAAAACGATAATACCAGCCCGATAACTGATACGTTGAGCTCTTTTCTAAAATATATCAATAAACCATACAATAAGCTAATGGAAACGATGTATATAATAAACATGCGAAAATTTCCGCTCAGAATCCCAAAGCCTAAAAAGGGAGAGAGGAAAACGTAGAAGATAATCCCAATTATTGTTGCTAATTGGCCAAGATTTAATTGTTTGCTTATTAGACTAAATAAAAAAAAGACTACGCCTATTCCCAAAATATAGGCTAACACATAGATTCGATCGGGGTTATTTTTAAATAATTCCGCCATTATTACGAGCGGCATGGCAATTATTGTTCTTTTATAATATGAGGTGTCCATTGATTGCGAATAAGTCCGCGTGTCAAATATCTTCGGCAGTCTATGCTCTTGATGTAGAAAAGTCCTAATGTATTGTGCCGCCGTCATATCAGCAAAACCCTCATCTACCGAAGGCAACATGCTCCTGTCAAAAATTGATTGCCTCCAGTTCCAAAAAATCCCCCCACTAATTAGGACAAACAGAAAAATTAAGAAAAATTTCTCTTTCATCGTCTAGGCTTTCCTACTAGTTTTTTATCAGTTTTTTATAAGCCAGAAGCTGAATAAGAAAGATCAATAAAATTAAGAAGGAGAAAGGTTTCAGAAGGTCAAAACATAATAATCTCTGACCGAAATGGGCGGATATTAATTGCACCAGACGATTCCTAGACACTTCCCATGTTCCGGTGAGATAGGCATAATTGGAATCCAAAGATACCTCCATAATTTGCCCATGTTGAATTTTACGTAAATAGTTAATATGATATTGCTCGTTTCTAATTAAGCTTAACACGAAGCCCCCCTCCCGGGCATACTCATAAAGGCTATCATCAAGGACAGAGTTTGTCTCGCTTGATAACGTCGTCGGCGAGTCAGCGATGACCATATCAAAATTGGAATAGAGCTTGGTGTTAGCTGTCTTAGCATTGGACATCCACTGAATCCGCAAAGACGGCTCCCTAAATAACGGGTTGACCCTATCGATGGGGTAGCTGCCTAAGAGCAAAATTTTCACTGAGAGAAAAGAAAGTATTAATACTAGACCCAGCAGAATTGATAGTGTTAGCGCTAGGTCTCTTGGGGCGGGGCGTAAAAGAAAATTCACAACTCGCCAGAATCTTTTAGCCATAATCATTCCCCCACGAAGTTCTTGGAACCCAAGAGATAAAAATGGTGGGCGAAAAGGAAATTAAGGGGGAAAAAGAGAGTTTTTTGGAAAATATCCAAGAATTTAATGAGCTTGTTTTGCGAAAGCACTTCTAAATCGCCCTCTTGCAAAGCACTCCAGGTCCACCGGGCCTCCTGCCCTTTTCTCATCAATTTCTTCCCCAGGCCACGCGTGTGCATATCAAAAGTATCAAAAAAGGGCGGGACGTCAACGCAGCCGCTTTTGATAATTTTAAGGCCTTGCTTCCGAAACGCTTTTTTTAAGCGGAAAAGATCCATTAATTCCGGGTAGCCATGATCCCAGGCCATGTGATTTTTGCGGTGATAGTAGCGATGGATGGGATAACCATAGTTATATTTATTCTGGGTGACGATCATGACTATTTTTTTGGAGATACTTTTCATTATTGGCAGTAGGCTATTATCCCTAAAGTGCTCATAAGTACAATAGTTCCAAACCAAATCAAAGCTATTGGCCCTAAAAGGAAACGCAAAATCCGGGTCGTGGACAAAAGTAACCATTTTCTCTAACCCCAATTTTCGCCAAAACTTTTTGGCATTGGTTAAAAGCTCATTTGAGGGGCTCGATACGGTCACCTTAGCGCCGGCGCGAGCGAAGTAAACGCTGTTCATTCCGGGAATGCCCATCAGGCCATCAACTGGTGCCTCTAAGACAGATTTTATCTGGTACTTTTTAGTAACCCACTCGATTATTCTGGCATAAAAATAACGTTCGGAGGCAATTCCAATTCCCTCGTCAAAGGTCGGGGCCATGGCCGGCAAATTCCGGTTTAAAAAATCAAGAAGTAATTGTTCGTCCTTATTCATCCTATCTTCCCAAACGCGTAAATGTGATGGGCAAAGAAAAACCGGGCAAATTCGGGCAAGGGTAACTTTTCGATCACGCCTAATTTCTCCACCCTAGCCATTGTTTGCTGGTCAAAATCCGCCGCGACCTTCGACTTAACCGGCAGGCCGTAGTGCGTCTTTAGCTCGCGGATGGAAAAACCAATATCGGGAATAGGAGGAATATCAATATAGCCTGATTTAATGACTTCTCCGCCATTTTTTTCGATTAATCTCGTCAGCCCGAATCTGGTTCTGGCGAGAATGCTCCCCCTTTCGGCATGTTTACACTCGGTGCGGGTGATCCAGTGGTATAAAAGATGCGCGGGCATGCCCAAGTTTAAAAAATTGGGGGCAAAAAACAAAAAGTACTTGCTGGTGAGCCCGAGGGCCTGACTAACTGCATTAGGGTCCACCTGAAGAACCGCAAAATTCCAGACTAGATCAAATTTTTTATTTCCTACAGTCTGCGGTAAACAGAATTCGGGCTTTATTTTTGGTTTCCAGTTTTTTTTAATCTCTAGGCAATTATTCCCAACAAGCGTTACCCTTTTTCCGCTTAAAAGGAAGGCTAAATTGTCATAGCCTTTAGTTATCTCCAGCCCCCCAAACTCGGCAACGGTGCGAAACTGATAGTCTTTGATTAGGCGGCGGAACAAGCGGCTTAAAACAATTCTCTCGTAAATTGAACCGATGCCTTCGGTTTGGGCCAATTGGCAGATCTCGTTTTCCAGTTGTTTCTCATTCATATCAATCTCTCTTTGGTAAAAGCGGCAATTGTCTCCGCTACTGCCTCCTCAAGTTGATATCCCGGTTTATATTTTAGCAGTTTTTTGGCTTTTTGCACATCAAAGGGGAAATTGGAACACATGGTATTAATTCTTGAACGAGACAACGGTGGCTCAAAGCGGAGAAGTTTTCCTAAAATCTCAAGCCCGATCGCCGCCGGATACGCCAACCAGTAGGGTAAGTGGAAACCGGGAATATTTTTGCCCATAGCTTTCGCCGCCGCCGAAGCTACCTCTTCCAATCGATATGGCCTTCCATCGTCAATAAGGAATACTTGGCCGGCAGCATTCTGGCTTTTGGCGGCCAGTATCAACGCCTCAACGAGGTTTTTGACATAGCAATAGCTCATTTTATTTTCGCCAGAACCGATAATCATAAACCTTTTTTGGGAAATGGCCCGGACCAACTTTAAAAAATTATATTTGTCGCCTGGCCCATAAACTGTGGGCGGCCGCAGAATTACTGAAGGAAACTTCTGCCGGCCATACAGCCGCAATAAGTATTCTTCTGCCTCAAGCTTCGATCTGCCATAGTTTGTGGTTGGCTGGCACTTGGTATCTTCGGTAACCTCGTTATTTTCATCACGAATTCCTATCGCCGCCATGCTGCTTAGGAAAACAAATCTTTTGATCTTTACCAAATAATAGTCTGCCAATTGCCTGGTGGGCAAACAATTGTTTCTATACAAGTCGCCATATGAATATTTGTCGGCGGTGTCGACGATGGCGGCCAAGTGAAAAACCCAATCAATTCCCTTTGGCAAAGCCGCCCCTGGAAGGTCAGTCAAATCGCCGTAAATGACTTTTCCCCCTTGCCTTAACAGCTCGGTAACTGTTTTTTTATCGCTAGTTCGGCGGGCAAGGCAATATACTTCATGCCCCTCCTTTAACAATCTTGAGGCAAGATGAAACCCGATAAAGCCGGTTGCGCCGGTAATAAGCGCCTTTTCCTTCATCTTGGTACCATTTTCCAAACGCTATGGTCTCTTGTCTGAAAATGAAAGTCGATCCAACCGAAGAGGCGGGCGATTATTTCCAGCGCAATAGTTCCCAAAGTGTAGAGAATAGTCCGGGGGCGATAGTCAATCGCGCTAAAAAGAGTCCTGACTAGAACAACCGAGTTTAAAGTTGGCGGGCGGTAATTATATCTTTGCAAAAGAGCCAGTTGGCCGGCGTAAATCCGCCGTCTTTGTCTCAAAAAGTTCCTGATTGTCTCTGGCCCCTTATTGTTCACTTTTGAGGTCGGGACGTAAACTATTCTATACCCTTGGGCCGAGATGATTACCTCAATCGAAGGCTCGTCTACCGCCGATTTAGAGTCAATTTTCGTAAAAGTTCTTCTGATGGCCACCATTTCCCCCATTTTGGGTGAGCGCAGGGAAATTAAATAGTGAAGCTTCCATTCTAAATTCACCGCAAAGCCGATCAAGTTATCTTTTCGGTTGACGGGCACCGGACGGGATCCGGCCATCCCCACTTCTGGGTCTTTGAATGCCCCCACTAACCTTTCGATAGCGTCCTTTTGCGGAATGACATCGGCGCTGATCAAAACTAAAATTTTTTCCTTGGCCGCTCTTAGAAACAAATTGATCGCCGATGCTTTTCCTTTGCGCTCGGATTCCGAGACTAGATGGATTTTCTTGTTCTTTTTCTGCAGACTTTTAACAATTGATTCCGTACTGTCGGTACAACCGGAGGCAATTACATATACCTCGGCAATCTCAACCTGGCGCAGCCTTTGGCCGTTAATGGCCTCCAGCAAGCGGCCGATATTGACTTCTTCGTTATAGGCAAATATTCCTACTGAGCAACGTAATTTTCCCTTTTTCTTGGTCATCTGCTCCTAAATTTGAATTTACTACAAAACTCCTTGTTTAGCAATATTAAAAAGAACGCGCTTCAGGGTTCCGGGATCAAGTAGCGATGAGGAATAAAAAGCGTTAGCGAGAGGGAAACTTGAGGGGTGTCTTTTTATCTTTTGCCTAACTAGCCTTGCCTTAGGGCCAAACCAGACGCGGCCGAAATCGTAACCATAAGTGCGCAGGTTTCCTAAATTTTCCGCCCTAATGCAACTCGGCCAAACCTCTCCCCAGGAGGTAATTTGGCACGATGCCCAGCCGGCAAAGTCGCGCATTTTTATTGGTTTGCGGCTTAACCATTTTTTGACAAACTGGTAATATTCCTGGCGGAAACTTTCGCTGAATAGGGCGACCCCGGAGAATTTACGAGCCTTAATTTTATTCAGTAAAAAATCAATCGCCGTTGCATATTCATTGTGGGTTGGTGTAATTTTCAAATCAAGATTGCCCAGTTCGACCCGATTTTCGGCCACTTCGGAAATATACTGATCGGGGCCTAACGAAAAAGCGTAGTCAATTAGCTCTCTGGCGTGCCTAACGCTGTATCTGGAAATTACTGAGTGAATGCCGATGGTCAAATTGGAGTACTTCTCTTTTAATTTCTTAAGGTTCCGATAATTCTCCTCAAACTTATTAAAGTTCCCGGGAATGCCCCTGATGGTATCGTGCTGTTGGCCTATCCCATCGAGCGATAAATTTATTACCAGTTTTACCCCTGGGCTATCTTTAAGCATTTTCTCTACGTCCCCGCTTATTTTAGAGGCAAGCAAGCTATTGGTGGGAATATTGATTATGGCCGGCTGACAGATTTTGCCGCAAAGCTTGACGAAATTGACAATTTCTGGGTATAAGAATGGCTCGCCCCCAGAAATAGTTATCCAGTAAGGCGAGTGGCCAAGCGATTTTAGAATTTTTTCCCATTCCCCCATGGCCAGCTCATCGTGGTGCTGCTTCCAGATATTACACGTCTTACAGCGTGAATTGCATTTCGTCGATACCAGTAAGGTGTAGTTAAAGGGCAGCAAGCGCGGATAACCAAGAAAGTAGTTTAGCTGATAAAGGGGCCACCGAATGATTAAGTCAGTTGTTTTCACTTAAGTATGAAATCGTAAATGACTGCCAAGCCGCTTCTAACAGTGTTTTTCAACTGATGGTAACTCCTGATTTTCAGAAGCCGCTTCAGAAAATAGCTGGGGCGGATATAGAACTCCCGAAATGCCCGCCGGTGCATCTCCTCTAAATCCCGAGTGCTAATGCCCGCGGGGCGATAAATGGGCAATTGGCCCTTGCCGGACAAATAATCTTTCCAAACTTTATTTTTGATATTTTCCCCCAAGGTTGAGCCGGGCAAAACGGTAGTAATATAAAAGGAGGCATAATCGGGATCTAGCTTTTTGGTAAAGTCGATCGACTGCTTCATGTCAGAAAGCTTTTCGTTAGGGTGGCCGAACATCACAAAGATGTTGGTCTCGATCCCTAGCTTATGACACCAGGCAGAGGCTCTAATGAAACTTTTGTCGGGAATCCTTTTATTTATCCCGTACCTAATATGTTCTACGCCACTTTCCAGTCCAAAAGAGACCTTTTCGCAACCAGCTTTCTTCATCTTTTTTAAGAGACGGTAACTTGCCTGATCGGCTCTCGTTTGACATCCCCAGTTGATCTTTAATTTCTTTTTTATTATTAAGTCGCAAAGCTTTATAATCCTCTCCTTGTCAAAAGTGAAAAGGTCATCAACGAACTCGATATAAACCACGCCGAAATCATTGATCACCTCTTCTATCTCTTGCATAATGTTTGCGGGGCTGCGAAATCTCAATTGTCTGCCAATGGCCGGACGGGAACAATAAGCGCAGTGAAAAGGACACCCCCGGGAAGATAACATCGAGGTGATCCGCCCTCCGTGAACCGGGCTAAAATAACGCTCGTTGTTCAATAAATCTCGGGCGGGAAACGGCAAGGAGTCTAGATCAGTGATCGGATAGTTAGGATTAACTACTACTTTCCCCTTATCGATTCTTACCAATCCTTCAATGTTTTTTAAAGAGCCCTTTTTTTCAAATAGGTACTGCAAAAGCTTTATTAAACCTCTCTCCCCTTCACCAATAAACCCGTATTTCACGCCTATCCACTTGATTGTTTCGGGAATAGCGGAAATGTGCGGCCCGCCAACAATTATCTCCGGAGGATTCTTTTGCTTCTTGATCTTTTTTATCAAAGAGAAAACCACGGGGCTGGTTTGGGTGGTCACCAAAATGCCGACAATCTTTGGCCCAAGTAACTTAATCTTTTTTACTAACTCATTTTCGCTCAAAAGCTCGGCTGACCCATCAACGAGGACCACGGAATAGCCGGCCTTTCTTGCAGAAGACGCTAAATAACCCAGTCCGAGCGGCGGATAATTAACGTAAAACCCCTTGCTTTTTTTCTTGCTCTTTAGTTTTACTAAATCGGTAAAGCTATAGCTTGGATTGGTTAACAGGATATCGGTCATTTCTAGTATTTTAAAGACTTATACGGCAAAAAACAAGGCTACTGATTAGATCTTAGGATTTTTATATATTTCATACTCGCCCGCCGAGAATACTTTGATCCAATTTGACTGAAAATAATCAATTAGGTTTTTTGCCCCCGGTTGGTGGACAGTCCAAATTTTTTTAGTGAATTCCCCCAGGACGGCGTAGTCAAGATTATCTAAATCTAGGGGGTAGATAAAATAACGATCGTCTCTTATCTCTTTGGGATAAAAAGTGGTATCTATTCCTTGATAAAACAATAGCTGGGTAATAACGGCCTTATTGCCCTTAATCTGCCAAGAAAGGGAGGCCTCAATAACAGAGACTTTCCCCTCGATATGGTGTGAATTGATATATTCGGCCACAGCCGAGGCTTCTTCGGGCTGCCAAATTCCATAAGTGTCCATGAAATTATTTCCGCCGCCCAAAGCGACGCTAATCTTCGGTGCCTGGAAAATAATTAACAAGAAGGTAATCAAAATAAGAAATTCTTTCTTCAGGCGAGGAATCAAGGCCATAAACCAAGCCAATATCCCCGCAAAACCAATATATAAAAAGGGGTAATAAATTATTTTTATTCTCTCGTGAAGGGAGGCATCACGAGCCGAGACCAAAATAATAGAAAGCAAAATAACAACAGTGAAAATGTCCAGGTATCGAGTTTTTTTGGGAAAAGGTAAAAGGCAATAAAGCAAGCCCAGAACAAGCAGGGGATTTTTAAGCGTCAGGTTTAAAAAGTCTGCTAACCCGTTAAGATATGCGCCAGGTAAAGAAGAATCTAGGCCTCCCCTTACAGAAATTAAATAGAATATCCGCTTAAAAAAGGCCGGGCCGAAATTGGCCCACCCCCAAACTACATAGAAAATAAGGGGCAGGCTAGCCAAGGCGACGAACAAAAAATACTGCCTCGGGGCATACTTGGCTGACCGACCCTTTAATAAAGTCACTAAGAAAACGATGACTAGATAAGGCCAAAGGTAAATATCGCTTAAAGACATCAGGCCGACCAACAGGGCAATCAGGAAAAAAAATTTTAAGGAGGGAGATTCTTTATGGGAGAGGGTTAACAGCGCTAAGAGTAAAACCAAGGAACAATAAAGATTCCGACTAAAAGCGTAGCGATTAAAAATAATTAAATACGGGTCTATCGCCAAAAGTAATACGGGCGCCAAAGCCAGCCACTTATTTTTAAAAAATTTCAGCGAAATCAGGTAGGCCAGTAAAACGGCAAAACTGCTATAAAAGACGCTCAAATACCTCAGCGTCAAGAAATCGTTTATAGGAGAAAAAAACAACCCGATAGCAGAAACAAGAAAATAAAGCGGTAATTGGGTAAAAAATGGATAATAGATCCCGATCATGGTTGGGCGCCCGCTCCAAAATGATCGGGCAACATCAATATTACTGATTTCGTCGGGATATAGTTTTGGGATAAACGGAAGGCGATATAAGCGCAAAAAGAAAAATGTTAACGCAACAAAAGCCAATAAAAGTACGTTTTGGTAACGAGAAATCTTTGCCATTTTTCTGTGATCATTCCCTAAGTTCTGTATTTTCCCCCTTACTAATTATAGTCAAAAAGTCGGCTATTTTTAAGGCCGGCCTTCTTGCCCTCCTTTGTGCCGCAGGAATTCGTTTTTTTAGTCTGCGTCTAATGGGGTCAGGATTTCCTAAAATTTTCTCAATTTCCTTCGTAATTTTCCAATCTAAATCTTTAATATCGATCACAAGATTAGGAACTCCCAATTGGCCAAATATCGGTTTCATTTTGTGGGAGTAAGATATTCCTATCGCTGGCACTGAAGAGGAGAGGGCTGCAATGGCCGCGTGTAGCCTTGCGGAAATCACCAAGTCGCAATAGGAAATTGCCTTTTTGAACTCTGCCGCCCCAAATTTCTTACTTAAAATTTTGGCGTCTTTCCGCTGCTTCATTTTTTTTAAGACATCTAAAGATGCTCGATAATCATCCCTCTCGGGCTGGATCGCGTGAGGAATCATGATAATTTTTGCGTTAAACTCTTCTACTGTCCAGTCAAGTAACCTCGCCATAAAGTCAACAAAATCCCGATAAGAATCCTTGGGGCCGCGAGAAAAGCCAAAAGAGCTAACTAATTTGCTTATGGCGACGCCGATTAATTTTTTGCCCCTTTCTCTGTAATCCAATTTTTGGGGCGAGGGCTTAAGCAAAAAGGCAGAGTCAGATACTAGTTCTATTTTCTTCCTATCTATACCCAAGTTAACAATATTCTCTAACGAGACATTTCCTCTTATGGAAATATAAAAGCATTTTTTAAAAATAAATTTAGCGATAGCCCTTGCTGGCATGCTTTTAAAAGGTCCTGCTCCTTCCGCGTAGATAAAGATAGGCTTCTTTAGCACTATTCCAAAAAAGAGAAAATAGCTCCTCCATAAAAAGGGGAGGAAGCCATAGTCTTCTCCTAACACATCGCCGTCTGAAGAAATAAAAAGCGATGATGAGGCTATTTTCTTCACATTTTCTTCAAAGCAAACCCCAAAATAGCGATAAAATAAGGAGTTGGTGGTCCATAAAATCGCCTTCCACAAAGAAAGAATAAGGTAACTGAGGGAATGAAACTTTTCTCTTCTTCCTCCAAAAGTTTCTATATATTCTACGCCATTGATGAACTTGGTATCCTCTGGATAAACAGTTAAAACATAAAACTTGACTTTGGGGAAATATTTTCTTATTGATTCAATCCTGGTCCGAAGCAGCGCCTCTGAACCCCGGCTGCAAAATCCCGTAAATGAAGAAACCGTGATAGCGAGCATCGTTACTTGATGTTTAGAATATAACTTTTATAGACACTCAAGGCATCTCTAAAAATCCTAAGCCCTACATTCCAGAAAAATAATGGCATCCTTAGAAAAAATTTTGGGTATGCACCCGAGAGAATGGCATTTAGATAAAAGACCACTACGGCGGCTGACGAAAATTTAATCTTCACTTCAGGCTCGCTTCTATATTTAGGCACTCCCAAATGAAAGAGACTGGCAAGCAGTTTGATTATTCTATACGAGTCCTTTTTGCAAAACAACCTTATTTTTTTTGATTCCTTAAATAACTCTGGCGCTATCTTCTTATGAGAGACGCTCCCCCTCTCGAAAATCTCTTGCCCAGGCTTTGTTCTGGTGATCACCATATTAAATCCTTCCTTTCTTGCTATTAATTTTGGTAGCCAGGCGTCCCCGAAAGATATATCCGCTAATTCGTTAGTCAAATCTGGACACAAGAAACACCTTTCGGGGGTAAAAAAGCCCATGTTAAAGACCTTAAAAGCGCTTAAATAGGGAATCTTTTTAATCTGGCCGTTTTTTAAAACTACTTTCATATATCCTGGCCAGCCATCGCCGCGGTAATAAATCTCTTTTACCTCTTCGGCCTCGATTCCCAACTTTCTTAAGATAAATCTTGTCCCGATAAAATTTACTTCCTGTCCGCACACTAGCCCCAAGCAAATTTTTATCTTCTTCTTCAATATGGGATCAATTTCCTGAAATTTTCTTATCCCCTGGATATGACAAGGCAATCCCACGACGGCAAAATTTTCCCTTTTTGATTTTAAAATTTCCTTAAGGCACTGGTTCAATACCACAGGGGTATATTTTGACCCCTTCGCCTCAATGAGCTCTTTTTTGGTGTAGGCGATAAATGGTTTAGAGACCAACGGGTCTCGGGGATCCATGGTTGTCACTAAGGCCCCGTCAATAACTTTCTTTTCCAGAAGATCTAGCAAAAGCGCCGTAATCGCCCCGCCCGAAGAGCACTGGAAGCGAAGATTTTCATCTCTTGAATATGCTAAATAACAATTCCTATAATGGCCTAAATAAGGGTCATACTTAACCTGTTCGTCTTTTCCAAAAAGATCCCTGCTTAGATTTTGAAAATCCACTGCCAGTCCCGGACAAACTCTAAGGCAGAGACCACACCCGGTGCACTTTTTCTCATCTACCTGTATCTCAAAATTATTTTCTTTCCGGCTAATAAAGATCGCGCTAACAGGACACGCCGAAATACAGGTGCCACAGTTTGTGCAAAGTTTTCTCTTTACAACATTATTAATCATTCATAGTCTATAAGCCCCCTATTCGCTTGTGGAAAGCTTCTAGGCTAAACTTGTTAAAAAACCTAAAGAAGAAAAAATAAGACAATAAATTTCCTGAGCAGAGAATTTGATCGAAAAGCAGATGAAAAAAATAAGAAGCAATTAGGGCGAATTTAAGTCCAGGGGTTCCTTCCCAAAACGCATTTATCAAAAGGGAAATAACCAGTAAATACTCCCACCCGTGTAAAAGAATGAAGACTTTTCTGATTCTGGGAATGTAATATTCAGGTCTAAAAAAATCGAGAATAAGATCTATCCTTCTTCTCTCGTTTAAGTTTCTAAAATCAGTTATCAAATAGTAAGAATAATCAAAAATGTGATCGATATCAATTAAAAAACCGGCAAAGAACGCAACGGCGACTAGGCCCAGATTTCCATATTCCCAGTAGGCGATTGCCCCCACTATCAATGAGGTAAAAAAGTGAAATAGTTCATGGACCCAAAGAGGCATAAGGAAGAAAAGTCTTTTAAAAGCGCGCCTCCTCCAAAGCGCTTTGGCAATGACAAGTCACTTTCTCTGGCCAGTTCTCAATCATATCCAAAAATATTTTTTTGGCCAACGCAATATTTTTATTAAAACCGGCGATTAAGTCTTTTACCGAAACCGGTTTTACCTTGCCGCTAGCAACCAAGCCGGCATCATAA
>Ga0194125_10006889_pt1 | contig 16597 bp, 14 predicted proteins | sample TA2KigC250mmetaG_FD_148626 | JGI IMG/M metagenome (GOLD analysis project Ga0194125, IMG submission 148626) | Freshwater microbial communities from Lake Tanganyika, Tanzania - TA2015034 Kigoma Deep Cast 250m | ecosystem: Environmental > Aquatic > Freshwater > Lake | place: Tanzania: Lake... | reverse complement strand
CGGATAGCCGGGACCGGTTTTGATGACATATCCGCTCTGGATTCTGGCTTTTTCCTGGATTCCGGGGGGAAGATAGATGCCCGATTTTGTGCGGTCGTCGTGAGATTTCGGTCTGATGAGCACTCTGTCGCCGACAACTATAAATTTATCTGTTATATTTGCATTTTGCACCATATGTTTGCAATGGTTGTCAGTTTGAAACTTTCGAGTGCCTTCCCGGATGATGAAAATGTAACAAAAATAACCGCCTGGGCAAATCGCGGGGCTTCTTCGGGGGGAGCGGGCTTTGCGTTTTATAATAATTGGAATTCAAGAGCGTGCAGAAGTTTTTATCTTTTCTGGTCAGACACAACGCTTATCTGCTGCTGCTGCTCTATTGCGGCATAGCACTGCTTGTCATCCGTTTCGAGCAGGATGATGTCGTGTCGAAAATCAGGGGTTCGTTCACGGAGGTCGGGGCGTCGGTCAATGAACAGATCGTCAGTTACGGCTACCTGCTCAATCTTCGCAAGGAGAACGAGCGGCTGATGCTCCTGAATACGGAACTGCTTTCGAAGTGCCTTCGGAACGAGAGGATGCTCCGCGATTCGAAGGCCCGAAGCGCCCTGTTCGCCGATTCATCGTTCGATGCTTCAGGCTATGTGGTTGCACGGGTGATCGACAGGAAGTTCAGTGCACGGGAAAACATACTTATGATCGATGCGGGAAAAAACCGCGGAATCCGACCGGATATGGCAGTGCTCACTCCGAAAGGCCTTGTCGGCAGGGTCGTTTACGTTACGGAGCGTCATGCCGCGGTCATGCCGGTCATCCATACCGATTTCAAGGTGAGCGTGATCTCTTCGGCAAGCAGCGCCATGGGGATTCTGGCCTGGAACGGCGGAGCAGAACATCTTGCGAGCATCGAGCATATGCCGATCAGCAGTCCGCTCAAACGGGGCGAAGAGATGCTGACCACCGATTTCAGCACGTTTGCACCAGGCGGCATCCCTGTCGGAAGAGTGGTGCGTATCCGGCCCGACAAGCTCTTCTACAACATCGATATCAGGCTTGCTGTCGATTTTTCAACACTCTCCTATGTGCTTGTCGCTCCGGTTAAGAGAGATCAGGAAAAGCCTGTTCTGCCTGACAACATCATGCCGCAAGGAGAACCCTCAACCATCAATCCTGTGAACTGAGCCGTGAGACAATCCCTCCTTCCACTCGTTATCGTCCTGCTCGTAGTCTCCGTGCTGCAGATATTCGGCATGTCACGATTGTCGCTGTTCGGCGTTTCGCCCGATATGGTAACGGTAATGCTTTCCCTCATGTCCGTTTATATCGGGCAGCGCACCGGCATGGCGTTCGGTTTTGCTGCTGGCCTTATTGCCGGCCTGTTTTCAGGAAATCTCGGCGTAAATCTGCTGTTCAGGACGATCGAGGGGTTTACTGCGGGTTATTTCCATGTGCCGGAAGAGAGTCACGCCACCAAATCCCAGAAATCGAGGATGCTTTATCTGGCCATCGTGATGGCTTCTTTTGCGGGCAACCTTGTTTTCAACCTGATCGAGAATCCGCTCGGCCAGGAGCTCCTGGTGCGTATTTTTGCCAACGGCGCTCTTGCCTGCGTCCTGAACCTTCTGCTCGGCGTGATTGTTAACAGGCTTTATCTGAGAAAAACTCTTTCCGAGTAGCCGATGGACAGCATTCAACGGGGAGCTTCGCTGGTTCTGTTTCTGGTAATTGCCGTATTCAGCGTTCTGTTCGGACGACTTTTTTATCTGCAGGTGCTGAATTTCGAGGAGCTCGGAACAGCATCGTCGGTTGCGAGCATCCGGCGGGTCTGGGAGCAGGCGCCGAGAGGCCGGATGATTGACAGGAACGGCGATATCATGGTGGATAACCAGCCGCTGTATTCGGTGAAGGTGGTGCCGGCCGAGTTCCAGCTTTCGAAAGCCGCTCTTCTGGCCAGGCTGATGCATATGCCTGCGGATGAAGTGAGGGATAAAATCCTTAAAGGGAAGCGCTTCAACCGGTTTTCGGCGGCACCGATCACCAAAAACCTCAATCCCGTGCTTATTGCGCGCCTGAGCGAGAATCTCTGGCAGCTGCCGGGCGTATTGATCGAGGCGGACAACAAACGCCGGTATATGGGTTCCGTTTACGGGTCGCACCTGTTCGGCTATGTCAGGCTGGTTTCGAAGGAACAGCTTGAGACACTTTCGGAGGAAGGGTACACCCAGGAGGACAAGATCGGGTTCAGCGGCCTTGAAAAGATTTATGAGGAGCGGCTGAAGGGGCAGAAGGGGGCCCGGTTCCGAATGGTCAATCCGCTGGGCAGGTATGTGGGCCGCTACGATGAAGGCAGAAGCGATATTGCGGCCATCAGAGGGGACGACCTTTACCTCTGTATCGACGCCGGCCTGCAGCAGCTGGCCGAGGAGCTGATAAGGGAAACCGGAAAATCCGGAGCGGTCGTGGCAATCGACCCGTCGAACGGAGGTATACTGGCGCTGGTCAGCGCGCCAGATTACGACCTTGAAATCTTCAACGGCTCGACCGATCCTGACGGGTGGCGGAGCATCATGAACAATCCCCAGAAACCGCTTTTCAACCGGACGGTGCAGGCGGTCTACCCTCCCGGGTCGATTTACAAGATGGTGCTTGCCATGGCCGCTCTCGAGGAGGGAAAGGTTGACCCGGATGCGATATTCCTCGATCGCGGCAGTTTCGTGTTCGGGAGACGGGCTTTCCGCAATCACGCGGGGCATGCGCTCGGACCGATCGATATGAAAAAGGCCATCATTCATTCGAGCAACGTCTACTTTTACAGCCTGATATTCCAGGCAGGGTTCGAAAACTGGACGAAGTACGGTCAGATACTCGGATTCGGCACCGAAACCGGCATCGACCTTCCGGGCGAACGTTCCGGTCTCCTGCCTTCGACAGAATTTTTCAACGAACGGTACGGACGGGGCGGATGGACGAAAGGGTATCTGATCAGCCTTGCTATCGGCCAGGGGGAGCTCGGCACCACGCCGGTACAGCTGGCGGCTTACGCTGCGGCACTGGCCAACAGGGGAACCTGGCATCAGCCGCATATTGTGAAGGGGTACCGCGATGCGGCGACGGGACGGTACGTGCCGCTTGGGTACCGGCACAGGAAACTGCCGCTGTCGGAAAAGAACCTGGACTATATCCGAAACGCCATGCGCGGCGTGGTGGCGGAAGGTACGGGCAGGCAGGCGAACCTGCCCGACATCGAGGTGGCGGGCAAAACCGGTACGGCGCAGAACCCGCACGGCAAGGACCATGCCTGGTTCATCGCGTTCGCTCCCATGGAAAATCCGAAAATCGCCGTCTGCGTGCTGGTTGAAAATTCCGGGTTCGGAGGATCTGTTTCAGCGCCTATCGCACGGGAACTTATCCGGTATCATGTGCAGGAGAAGTTGCCTCCGCTTTCCGATTCGACCGGTACGGCAGCCGTCAGGCCAACCGCTCCCGGCAGAAACCGGGACAGCAGTGCCGCCGCGGCTGAAACGGTGCTGCAGGCGCAACCCCAGGCGCAGCCGGATGCTGCTGCAACGGAAGCTCCTGCCGCCCGAAGGGAGAGCGCAGGCAACGAACCGCAAACCGCATCGGAGGATGAAACGGAATGATATTCAAGAATGATCAGCAGTCCGTGCAGGCATTCCTGACGGATACGAGCAACCTGAGAACCGGTCGTACTCCGGGCGTCTATCTGCCGGAGAGCGCGGCCGAGGCTGCCGGACTGCTGAAAACGGAGTCAGGCAGCGGAAAGCGCTTCACCATTGCGGGAAACGGCACCGGTACGACGGGTGGACGGATTCCCGAGGGTGACTGGGTGATCGCCATGCACCGGCTGCAGCGTATCAGCGAAGTGCAGATGCTGTCATCCGTGGAGGCGACGATGAGGGTCGAGGCCGGAGCGGTGCTGGCGGATATTCAGCGGAAGGTGGAGGATGCGGGGTGGTTTTATCCTCCCGATCCTACCGAAAGCCTCTGTTTCATCGGCGGCACCATCGCCAACAACTCTTCGGGGTCGCGGTCGTTCCTGTACGGCGCGACGCGAGAGCATATACGGAGAATTCTGGTGGCGCTCCCCCAGGGGGATCTGCTCGATATTCCGCGAGGGCGGTATGTTGCCGACGAAGAGGGCTTTTTCCGCTTTGACCTGCCGGTCGCCGGCCGGATCGTTTTCAGGAGGCCGCAGTACCGGATGCCGGAAACGAGCAAGCATAATGCCGGCTACTACTCGAAGGAGGGAATGGACCTGATAGATCTGTTCATCGGCAGCGAAGGAACGCTCGGCATCATTGTCGAAGCCGACCTGAAGCTGATACCGCTCCCCCGCCATCTGTTTGCAGGCCTTGCCTTTTTCGCTTCGATCGACGACCTGTTCGCGTTCACGGAGGCCGCCCGCTCGGCGGAAAGCGGCGTGCGGCCGAGGGTGCTGGAGCTTTTCGATTCGCGCTCGCTCGATTTCCTGCGGCAGCAGTACCCCGATACTCCGGAAGGTACCGCCGGGGCGATATTCTTCGAGCAGGAAACCGATCCCGACAGGGAAGATGACGACCTGCAGGCCTGGCTTGATCTTATGGAGCGATGCAGCGTTCCGCTCGAAACGACCTGGATGGCGCTCGACCGGGAGGAACAGCGAAAACTGACGGCTTTCCGCCATGCGCTGCCGCTGCTCGTCAACGAGTGGCTCAGCCGCCAGGAGGAGAGCAAGATCAGCACCGATATGGCGGTGCCTGCGGCTGCGTTCAGGGAGCTGTACGACTTTTACGAGAGTTCGTGCCTGAAAAACAATTTCGTCTTTATTATCTTCGGCCATATCGGCGACGCGCATGTGCATCTGAACATCCTTCCGCGTAACCGGGAGGAGTTCCTGCGAGCCAAAGAGCTGTACAAAGAGTTCGTGGATAAAGTCGCGGCTCTGGGCGGAACGCTTTCGGCCGAGCACGGTATCGGAAAGCTGAAATCGGGCTATCTGGCCTCCATGTACGGCGAGGAGAGCATCAATGAAATGGTGCGGATAAAAAAAATCTTCGACCCGGAGCTCGTGCTCAATATCGGGAACCTGATACCGGCGTCGTATCTTGAGCAATCTGCATAATCACGAGGGAGCGTTTTGGCAAAGAAACCGGACAAGCCGAACTATGTGCATTCCATACAGAACAGGAAGGCGCGGTTCGAGTATCACATCATCGACACGGTCGTCTGCGGCATAGAACTGCTGGGCAGCGAGGTGAAATCGGTCCGGCTGGGCAAGGCAAGCCTGAACGAGAGTTACGCCGTCATCCACCGCGGAGAGGTCTGGCTCGAGAACATGCAGATCACCCCTTACGAGCATAACACGCTCGACAAGCTCGAACCGAAGCGGAGCCGGAGGCTGCTTCTGCATCGGGAGGAGATCCGGAGGCTGCAGTCGAAGATCAGCGAGAAGGGGCTGACGCTCATTCCGCTGCGGGCGTTTTTCACTGAAAGGGGCATTCTGAAGGTCGAACTTGCGCTTGCCAAGGGCAAGAAACTGTTCGATAAACGAGAAACCCTCAAATCGCGGGAGAACGAACGGCAGTTGCAGCAACTGAAGAAGAATTTTTAAGCTTAACTTTTTTGATTTTTTTCAATGCGTTTTCCAACCGTACAGGAACAGCTCGATATCATTGCAGGCAATGTGGTTGAAATCATCAGTATCGAGGAACTCGAAAAAAAAGTGCAGCACAGCCTCCAGAGCGGCAAGCCGCTCAGGGTGAAGCTCGGCGCCGACCCGTCGCGCCCGGATCTCCATATGGGCCATTCCGTGGTGCTGCGCAAACTCCGGCAGTTCCAGGATCTCGGCCATGAGGCGATCCTCATTATCGGCGATTTCACAGCCATGATAGGCGATCCTTCGGGCAAGAGCAAGACCCGACCGCAGCTTTCGGCTGAGGAGGCGCGCGAAAACGGCAAAAGCTATTTCGAGCAGGCGTCGAAGATTCTCGATGCCGGGAAAACCACCATCTGCTACAATGCTGACTGGCTCGGAAAGATGACGTTTTCAGATGTCATCAGGCTCTCGAGCCATTACACGGTGGCCCGGATGCTCGAACGGGACGATTTCGAACGGCGGTACCGCTCGAACGAACCGATTTCGATCCACGAGTTCCTCTATCCGCTCGCTCAGGGGATGGATTCCGTTCACCTGAAGAACGATGTTGAACTGGGGGGAACCGACCAGAAGTTCAATCTGCTGGTGGGACGCGACCTGCAACGGGAATACGGCATCGCTCCGCAGGCGTGCATCACCATGGAGCTGCTTGTGGGCACCGACGGAAAGGAGAAGATGTCGAAGTCGCTCGGCAACGCCGTCTGTTTCAACGATACGCCGCACGACATGTACGGAAGAACGCTTTCAATTCCGGATCAGCTGATCGAAACCTGGCACCGCCTGCTGGTGTCGCACAGAACCGGATCCCTTGACGACCTGAAGAAAAGCATCGAAACCAACCCGAGAGAGGCGAAGCGCTCTCTGGCAAAAGAGATCGTGGCGCAGTACTACTCTCCTGAAGCCGCAATCGAGGCGGAGGAGCATTTCGACAGGGTTTTCGTACAGAAAAAAGCGCCGGACAACATCGAGCTGTTCGAGTTCGACGCGGTAAGCGTCCCTCTGGTAGAGCTGCTCGTGAGGCTTGGCGCCGCACCGTCGAAGAGCGAAGCCCGGCGCATGATTCAGCAGAACGCGATTACGGCTGACGAGGAGAAAATTGCCGACGTGAATGCCTCGATCGTGCCGGGAGATGAACCGGTAATCATCAGGGCCGGCAAAAGAAAGTTTTATAAAGTCGCGGCGAAAAAATCGTTTTGAATGCCGTCGCTTTTTCCTATAATTGAGCAACTCGACCATCGAGCAGGCAGTCATATTACACTAATCCATCCGGAGGAACGGCATTGTCATTCGTCCCGAAAAAAGTATTTTTCACCAAGGGTGTCGGAAGACACAAAGAGTATCTTTCATCGTTCGAGCTCGCGCTGAGGGATGCAAAGATCGAAAAGTGCAATCTTGTAACCGTTTCAAGCATCTTCCCGCCCAAGTGCCAGCGCATCAGCGTCGAGGAAGGATTGAAACTGCTCTCGCCCGGCCAGATCACCTTTGCGGTCATGGCGCGCAACTCGACCAACGAATATAACCGGCTCATATCGGCTTCGGTGGGTGTGGCTATCCCTGCCGACGATACGCAGTACGGCTATCTCTCCGAACACCACCCATACGGCGAGTCGGACGAACAGTCCGGCGAGTATGCCGAGGATCTTGCGGCCACAATGCTTGCCACGACGCTCGGTATCGAGTTCGATCCGAACAAGGACTGGGACGAGCGGGAAGGCATCTACAAGATGAGCGGCAAAATCATCAATTCCTACAATATCACGCAGTCGGCCGAGGGCGAAAACGGTCTCTGGACAACCGTCATTTCCTGCGCGGTTCTGCTGCCCTGAACAGATCAAGAGCTCTGCCGCCGCAGTGCGGGGCAACATCCACCGCCCGCCGTGGAGATGCGGGCACATCGCTTACATACGGAAACGGGGAACAGGGTCGGAAGACCGGTTCCCCGTTTTCTTTCATTCCGCATCCTTTTTGTAACTTATGGAGTTTCTTGCCTCCCTGGAGCATATCCGCACGCTTGACGAACTGATCCTGTGGGGCGGCTATGTCCTGCTCTTTGCCATCGTTTTCGCCGAAACCGGGCTGTTCGCAGGGTTCTTTCTGCCCGGCGACTCACTGCTGATCACTGCCGGGCTGATAGCCGCGTCGGGCAAACTTGACATCGTTGCCGTCATCGCGACGCTGAGCTGTGCCTCCGTACTTGGCGATACGACCGGTTATCTCATAGGAAGGCAGTTGCAGAAAAGTCTGTTTTCAAAGCAGGAGACGATTTTTTTCCACCGCGAGCATCTGAAGAAAACCGAGGCGTTCTATGAAAAGCATGGAGCGAAAACCGTTTTTCTCGCCCGGTTCGTACCGGTAGTACGCAGTTTTGCCGCAACGCTCGCGGGCGTTGCCGGCATGCCGTACCGGATATTTCTCTTTTACAGCGTGAGCGGCGCCGTGCTCTGGGTGCTTTGTTTCACGCTGACCGGTTATTATATAGCTACCCTGTTCCCTGAGGTGGTGGGCTATCTGCATGTGGTGATCATGGCGGGAATCGTGCTGATCGTCATCAGCGCCATCAGACACCTCAGACCCGGAAAACATTCATGAACCTACTCTCCCTGTGATGTATGACTGAATCCTTACATACCGATGTTCTGGTGATCGGCAGCGGCATCGGCGGCCTCTATTTCGCCATCAATATGGCCGAACATGCAAAGGTTACCATCATTACCAAAAAAGAAAGTTCAACGTCGAACACCAACTGGGCTCAAGGGGGCATAGCGGCCACAATCGACAGCGGCGATTCGGCCGAACTGCATATTGCCGATACGCTCAATGCCGGCGCCGGACTCTGCAACCGCGACATGGTTGCCATAATGGTGAATGAGGGCCCGGAGCATATCCGGCGCCTTATCGAACTCGGGGTAAGGTTCACCACGTCCGATCACGACCATCTGCATCTCGGCAAGGAGGGAGGGCATTCGCGCAGCAGAATCGTGCATGCGCATGATTTCACCGGGCGCGAGGTTGAGTCGGCACTGCTCGACCGGGTGAACGCCCATCCGAACATTACCCTGCTGGAACACCATTTCGCCATCGAACTGCTGACGGAACACCATCTGGGCATCAAGACCAACGATATCACCTGTTACGGCGCATATGTGCTCGATTCGATGCAGCGCAGGCCGAAAAAAATCATGGCCAGGGTTACCCTGGTGGCTTCGGGAGGGCTCGGCCATGTGTACAAGCATACCACCAACCCGGATATCGCTACCGGCGACGGTATAGCGATGGCTTACCGGGCCGGTGCGGAGATTGCCAATATGGAGTTCATCCAGTTCCACCCGACGTCGCTCTATCATCCGAAAGCAAAATCGTTCCTGATTTCAGAGGCTGTCAGGGGGTTCGGCGGCATCCTGAAGCTGAAAAACGGCCAGGAGTTCATGCACAAATACGACAAGCGGCAGAACCTGGCTCCGAGGGATATCGTGGCAAGGGCTATCGACTCGGAGATCAAGAAGTCCGGCGAAGAGTGCGTCTTTCTCGACGTGACCCATATCGACGCGGCCAAGACCAGGGAGCACTTCCCCACCATCTGCGAAACCTGTCTGCAGTACGGTATCGACATTACCAGAGAGATGATACCGGTCGTTCCGGCCGCGCACTATTCCTGCGGAGGCATCCGCACCGACGAGATGGGCAGGACGACGCTCAACCGTCTGTACGCCTGCGGCGAATCGAGCTGTACGGGCGTGCATGGAGCGAACAGGCTTGCCAGCAATTCGCTGCTCGAAGCCCTCGTTTTCGCATGGCGCTCCTACGAGGATATCTGCCGCCAGATCCCTCTTGTTGAGAACGATACCAGGTTTCCCGACTGGGACGACAGCGGAACGGTCAGTCCCGAAGAGTGGATTCTTGTGTCGCACAACAAACGAGAGGCCCAGGAGGTGATGAACGACTATGTCGGCATCGTACGCAGCGACCTGCGCCTGCAGCGGGCAAAACGAAGAATCGATTTCCTGAAGGAGGAGACCGAAGCTTACTACAAGAAAACCAAGATCACCACCCAGGTCCTCGAATTGCGCAACATGATCAAGGTTGCAAGCCTGATCATCGAAAGCGCCATCAAACGCCGCGAATCGAGAGGACTCCACTACACCACCGACTACCCGGAACGCGACGACAAGCATTTTCTTATCGACACGGTGCTGCGGTCGTTCTGAAGAAAGGAGCCGGGATTGAAGAGGAAGAGTTGCCCACGGATTAACACGGATTGGCACGGATTATTGGGTTACGCTCTATGTGTTACACTTTCTTGCTATTGAGCTTTCGAGCTGTCTCGCTATCCGCCATGAAGAAGAAGATCGCGGTTCCCGCTTATTGAATGCGGATTTTCACGGATGGAAGAGTGTGGGATGTGAGTCGTGGGCCGGAAGCCCGGGGATTGAAGAGGAAGAGTTTTGCCCACGGATTAGCACGGACCAAGAGCAGGGGACGTTGTTTTGCAGCTCAAGTTACATTCAAGCATGGGACTTATGGGACGAATGAGACGTATAGAACTCAGGAAGACTGTTTGCAGGGGTTTTTCGTAAGTCCCATAGGTCCTATTTGTCCCATAAGTGCTATTCTTTCTCCCCCTCCCCCATTATCAATTAATCTTCTCCTGCCAGTCTCTGGCGTAGCGGAAGTCTATGCCGGGGGTTCGGCTTGAGATTTTGGCGATGACCGGCATCATTCTTTTGTACTGGTTGCGGACGACCATGGCTCTTACGCGGTCGTAGAATGCGGGAGAAATGCCTTCACGGAGAATGGCCTGGCGGTCCATGCGTTTTTCGAGCATCATGTAGAGCAGGCAGTCGACTTCTTCGTATGAGAAGCCGAGGTCGGCTTCGTCGCTCTGCCCTTCCCAGAGGTCGGCGGACGGGGCTTTGGCAAGCAGCGGTTCGGGAATGCCGAGATGGCGGGCAAGGCCGCGGAGCTGGGTTTTGTAGAGGTCTCCAACAGGATTGACTGCCGATGCCATATCGCCGAAAAGGGTACCGTATCCAAGCAGCAGCTCGGTTTTGTTGCTCGTTCCGATGACGAGGCTTCTGTCTCTTGCAGAGATATCGTAGAGATAGACCATCCTGGTGCGAGACATGATGTTGCCTCTCCTGAGCCTTTCTTCCCGGGGCATAGTGCCGATAAAGGCATCGGCCGCGGATGAAATGTCAATGGTCTGGGAAGGGATGCCGAGTTTGTCGACGAGCAGCCGGGCATGTTCGACGCTTTCGGGACTGCTCGACCGATAGGGCATGAGCAGGGCGAGTACATGAGAAGGGCCGAAGGCTCTGGCGGCAAGCTCGCAGACCACGGCGGAATCGATGCCACCGGAGAGCCCGACAACTACGGAGTGGAAGCCGAATTTGCGGATTTCTTCAAGAAGAAACGACTTGAGCAGCTCTTCAACGATTTCGTAGTCGAGATGGAGTTCTTCAGCTTTCATCATACATGCAGCGTATCGATTAAACGGATTATACCTCTTTCGACAACGAACAGAGCGATACTCACGACGACAAGCAGAAGCGAGGCGTTTGCATGGGGCACCCGGACAGGAGGCGGATTGCGTTTGAACAGCTCGTTTATGCCGTCGATGAGAATGACAACGGCATATACGGCCGCAACGGAAGCAAAAAGCCAGCTCCATCCACCGAAATAGTAAAAGGGTTCGACGAGCCAGAGGGGAGTAAGGGAAAAAGCTGCCAGCGCTGCAGCGTCTGTATCTGAAGCTGCGGCCTGACCGCTGCCGAGGAGGCGAATCATGCCGCCGGTAACAAGGTAGAGCGCCGCGATATCGAGCATGAAGGTGGCAAGCGCAGTGTACATGGCCAGACGTGGCGTGCCGACAAGGGGAAACTTCACAAGCTGAACCATGGCGATGACCGGCAGGGCGTAGTCTTTCTGAAGATTCAGTTCAGCTGAACTTCGGGCGGAGAAAAAATCCTGCAGGAATTTCCGTCGGGAAAAAAGAACCGCCGCTATGGAGAGAAAAAGCCTTTTTATATCCATCTGCGTTATCTCCTGAGCCATCGTTCGGGGTTCTGCTTGACAGTCCCTTTCCATATCTCGAAATGAACGACCGAACCTCCTTCGGGCATTTTGCCCGAAACGCCGATAAGTTGCTGCGATTTGATGATGTCGTTTTTCGCCACGTTCAGTGAGCCGAGATTTGCGTAGACGGTCAGAAAGGAGTCCGGGTGCCTGACGATCACGATATTTCCGAAAGTCGGAAGATATGCTATCTGCACGACTTTTCCGCCCGATACCGCCCTTACGGGCGTACCGACCGGCACAGATATGTCAATGCCGTTATTGGTCGAAACGATTTTCAGGTCGCTGTCTTCGCTCGTACCGAACCTTTTCGATACGACGCCTCCCCTGACCGGCCAGGGCAGCATTCCGTATGCCTTGTTGAAATCGGCGGAAACGCGCTCGATCTCTTTTGACGAGTAGTCGGGAACGACGGTCGGAGTCTGTTTCGATGCGTATTGCTTCGGCGCCGTCTTTGCCTCCGCAGCGGGCGTTTTCGGAGCGGAAGATGCGGATGGAGTCTGGATTGTACTGCCCGAGGCAAGTTTCTGCTGTTCGAGACGCTGCTGTTCGAGGCGCGCCGCTTCAGCCCTTCTGCGCTCTTCCTCCAGCCGCTTCTGTCGGGCCTCCTCGGCTGCCACGGCCTTCTGCTCGGCGAGTACGAGATTCCTGATTTTCGACTGGATCTGCTGCCGCTGCTTTTTTGCCGTCTCCAGCTGGGCCGAGTACTGCTGTTTGTCTTTTTTGAGCTGCACGAGCGCAAGTTCTTTCTCTTTGCGCGTCCGGGCATAGCTCTTCAGATGCTGCTCCTGTTCTTTGAGCACCGCGGCTTTTTGCCGGAAGCGCTTTTTAAGCGTCGCCTGGTTATTTTCGAGCTGGGCGGCATTTTTTCTCAGTTTTTCGACATTGGCGCTGACCGCTCTTGAAAAAAATCCGATGTATTGGGCCCTGGCAAGCGCTTCGTTAACCGATCCGGACGAGAAAAGATGTTCGGCTTCCCGGTTGCGCCCGTATTTGTAGACGGATATGGAGGTCCTGCGAAAATCGCCGGTCAGCCGCGCATGCTTTTTCCGGTTCGCTCCGATTTCACTGCCGAGACTGTCTATATCATCGTCGAGCTCGGCAAGATAGCTCTGGTTTTCTGCGATCAGCTTCTCGGTAACGAGTATCTGGCGTCGGATGTTTTCGAGAGTGGCAAGCGATCGCTTCTCCTTGCTGGCCGTCGCGTTGAGCTTCGACTGGTATGTGCGCAACTCCTTCTGCAGCTTTTTCAGGGTCGCCTCGATCGTCTGGCGCTCTTTTGTTATCTGCCGGATCTCGTCGTTGGTGACCGGATCAGACAGGGCCGGAAGAGATGAAACAACGAAAGGAAGAAAGAAAAACAGGAACAGAAGCATCCTGCGGAATCTGCGAACTGTCTCTGGATGGTATTGTATGCTCATGATGGACATAACATGTCTTCTGTCAGTGAAAATAAAGCAAGCGGCTGTTCGATCCGATTGACAAGAGGGAACCTCTGCAAAGTTATGACGCACAGAAATGCTGCGTTGACCGGTGCTCGAAATCTTCATATGCTGCAGTGTACTCTCAGGTTTCTCCGCTCCCGCGCCCAAATACTCGCGCTCATTCAGGGAGATTGCTTCTCTGATCGCTTCTTTGATCGGTCATCACACTTTTCAGAGGTTCCCAGGAAGCCATATGAAAGGTTAATCATAAATTTTTTCATCCGAAAAAAGGGCGGGTTGTTTTTTTTCTGTTTTTTTTGGATCGAAATCAGTAAATATGGGTTTTTTCACGACTCAGGAGCACCATGGACAAGCTTGTCATTCGAGGAGGAAACCGTCTGTCCGGGCGGGTTACCGCTTCCGGATCGAAAAACTCTTCACTTCCTGTCATTGCTGCGACGCTGCTCGTCGGCGAAGGCCGGTTTACGCTGCACAGAATACCCGACCTGCAGGATATCCGCACGTTCACCGGTCTGCTCGATCACCTCGGAACGGAAACGTCGTTTTCAGACAATACCCTCACGGTTTCGGCGGAAAATGTAGAAAGCATTCTGGCGCCTTACGAGCTTGTCAAGAAAATGCGAGCGTCGATCTACGTGCTCGGACCGCTGCTCGCAAGATTCGGCGAGGCAAGGGTGTCGCTGCCGGGAGGATGCGCGTTCGGACCCAGACCGATCGATCTGCATCTGATGGCCATGGAGAAGCTCGGCGCCGAGATCTCCATCGAAACCGGTTTCATCAGAGCAAAAGCGAAAAAAGGAAAACTGCAGGGCGGGTGTATCGACTTTCCGATCTCGTCGGTGGGCGCTACCGGAAATGCCCTTATGGCTGCCGTTCTGGCTGAAGGAACCACGACGCTCGTCAATGCCGCGGCCGAACCTGAGATCGAAACCCTTTGCAGGTTTCTTTCGGCAATGGGAGCCCACATAGAGGGCACCGGAACGACGGAACTGCGGATCGAGGGAGTCGATCGGCTGAGAGCTGTTGAATTCACCAATGTGTTCGACAGGATCGAGGCCGGCACCCTGCTTGCAGCTGCGGCCATAACAAAAGGAAGCATCACTCTGGACGGCGTGGAACCGCTGCAGCTCCGGTCGGTGCTGAAAAAGTTCTCTCTTGCTGGCTGCGATGTCACCCATTCCGACCAGAGCGTGACGCTCGAAAGCCCGGAAACACTCAGGGCTACAAGCGTTACGGCAAAACCGTACCCTTCGTTTCCGACAGACATGCAGGCGCAGTGGACCGCCCTCATGACGCAAGCCGAGGGGGTCAGCAGGATTACCGACAAGGTCTATCACGAACGGTTCAACCATATTCCGGAGCTCAACCGCCTCGGCGCTCATATCGACATCCTTAAAAACCAAGCTGTCGTGCATGGACCGCGGAAACTCTCGGGCACGAAAGTCATGTCAACCGATCTGAGAGCGTCAGCCTGTCTGGTGCTTGCCGGGCTTGTTGCCGACGGCGTTACCGAAGTACTTCGGGTCTATCACCTTGACCGGGGCTACGAAAAAATAGAAGAGAAACTCTCCGGGCTCGGAGCGGAAATATCGAGAGAGAAGTACCAGGAGTTCATCTGAAAAAAAGATCCGGAAAGATGAATATTGTTTTGCTAATTCTCTCCGAAGAGTTATATTAACAGCCTCTAAAGCGAAGGTTTGAGGGCCCTTAGCTCAGTTGGTCAGAGCAAGCGACTCATAATCGCTGGGTCGTAGGTTCAAGTCCTACAGGGCCCACTCCTGATGGATGTCGGGTTCGTTTTGGAGTACAGTATCATGGCGTGTTCGTCTAGTGGCCCAGGACATCGCCCTCTCAAGGCGAAGATCACGGGTTCGAATCCCGTACACGCTACACTGTTGCACCCGTAGCTCAACTGGATAGAGCATCTGACTACGGATCAGAAGGTTAGGGGTTCGAATCCTCTCGGGTGTACCATACTTGCCACAGGACGGCTTAACCGCACCTCAGTCCATGTACGATACACTTTTCCTGTTTCTTCCGGTTCCCTTATTTTTTTTACTTGGCCTGCTGCTCGGAAGAATCGGGGTTATCGACGATAATGCCGTTTCATTTCTTTTCCGGTTTGTCTCTCTCGTCAGCCTTCCGGCCCTGACGCTCTCCGTTTTTCCTTATATCGCGCTGAGTTCCGGAATGATCCTGCTGCCGCTGGTCGCCCTGGCGGTGAGCGCATGCATGCTTGCCTGCTCTGCAACTGCGGCATCTCTGCTGCACCTCGGAGAGCCGGCGCGAGCCGCTTTTACCATGGGAATCGTTGCTGCCCATACAGGATTCGTCCTGCCTTTCGTCAAGCCGTTTTTCGGCAATGAAGGAGTCGCGGCATTCCTGCTGTTCCATGGCGGCTCACTGCTTTCCGCAGTGGCTCTGACCCGCTTTGCACGACAGAAACAGGTTTTTTCCGCTTCGGCAACGCAGCATGAAGCAGCAGACAAGGCGATGCTCTGGTCGCTGGCGTGCGGGCTGGCGATGAATATTGCAGACTTCAGGTTTGAACCGGTTGTGGCCGTAGCGCTGCACGATATCGCTCAATTGGCCATTCCCCTGCTCCTGCTTGCTTCCGGCGCTTCTCTGAGAGTGCCTCCGGCAGACAGGAAGACTCTCTTTTCCGGGTTCGTGATACGACTGGCGGTCGGCGCAGCTGCGGGATACGCTGCGGCTGCAGTCTGCGGCCTTCAGGAGATGGAGAACAGCGTCGCCATCCTCTGTGCGGCAGCTCCGGCAGGAATGCTCCGTTCTCCTGCCCTGCGCATGGAGCGTTCCGCAATGGATTTTTCCACCGCGCTCGCTTCGGCTACCATGATCGGATGCCTGCTGCTCCTGCCGATATTGCTGCTTGCCCTGTAGGTGGTCTCTCATACATGCGCCGATGAGGTACCCTGATGGCGTTCTGACGGCACAATCTGTATTTTTTCATTTTACAGAGCAACAGAGTATTGTATTCAATATTTTTTTGCTATATTCATGACTCTTATTGAGGAGTGGCCAAATTGGTAAGGCTCCTGATTCTGGATCAGGCAATTCCAGGTTCGAGTCCTGGCTCCTCAGCACGACAAAGCCCTGTAACATATCGTGGTACAGGGCTTTGTCATTTACATTTTTCCCGATCCATTCACAATCCTCCTGAAAGCCTTTTTATCATTGCCCGCAATCGCTCGCAACAAAGGCTTTCTGCCATAACAATCACATCATGATCGACGGGAAGCCCTGCAGTAGAAAGCGCCCTGTTCTGCCAGGCACACATAACCTGAATAATTCACGAGGGCAATAAAAAAGGGATGCATAATCGCCACAAAGTGTTATTTTATTGGTGCTTAGGCAACAAATAATCACTGGACGGCTATGCAACTCCCTTACACCAATATACACACTG